>ERZ1034952.1205-NODE-1205-length-21642-cov-36.015380_pt1 | contig 21642 bp, 19 predicted proteins | sample MGYA00520625_ERZ1034952 | MGnify/ENA primary metagenome ERZ1034952 (study PRJEB33766, sample SAMN09781773) | gut metagenome | biome: gut microbiome | host: Homo sapiens | place: Madagascar | study: EMG produced TPA metagenomics assembly of the PRJNA485056 data... | reverse complement strand
CTACTATGTGTAAAGATATTTATGAACTGTTACTTAAACATTTGAAATCCCCGTAGTCCGACCGTCCCGTCGTCTTTCTTGTGCGACTATTGTCGTGGGCCATTTACACTATACTCGAGGCGCCTTTCGAGTAATGGCGTTGGCCAGAGCGAGCAGTCGCGTGTGAGCAATCCGCTTGTGGATGAACGTTGGACATGTGGCTGTTGGATTACATGTGCAAAGAAAGTGCAAGGCGAACGCAATCAAGCTTGCTTGAAATTGCTGAGCCGCTGCCTTTCTTCTACAAAGTTAATACATCCCAAAACATCAATCATACGATTGAGTACGATACGTGCGATTGAGTACGATTTTGTTTGTAAGACAAGAGAACATGGTTTATTTAGACATAAGAACATGTTTTATTTATTAAGACAAGAGAACAGAAGAACATGTTTTATTTGTTAAGACAAGAGAACATGAGAACATGTTTTATTATTAAGACAAGAGAACATGAGAACATGTTTTTATTTAGACAGAAGAACATGTTTTTTATTAAGACAAGAGAACATGAGAACAAGAGGGGAGGGTGAAGGCTTGCTTGAGCAAAAAGAGAACATGAGGTTTGGTTGGGCTTTGCCCAACACTCGTTGCTTGCGTATCCTCACTTAAACCATTGGATTTTTCACTCTTCACTTTTCACTCTTCACTTAAACCATTGGATTCTTCACTCTTCGTTCTTCACTCTTCACTTAATAAGCTATTGGATTTTTCACTTTTCTCTTTTCACTTTTCTCTTCCATTACGGTTCGCCCAGCCACCTCACAATCATCTCCACCTCTCTTGTGGACAGCCATTTAACGTTCTTCTTGTATCCTTGTTCCACGAGTGCGTGGTGCAGCTCGGGGCAACGTTTAACCCACATCATCAGTCGGTTTACTGCCACGTGTGGGTCGGTTGAGGGGAAGTAGAGGAGGGCAAGCTCCTTCTTGGTGTATGGCTTGATATTGAAATTCATAAGCAATTAAAGTTTAGATGTTAATTAAGGGAAAAGTGAAAATGGAAAAGTGAAAAATCCAATAGTAAGCTTTGGAGGCTATGGCGCCCTCGCCATAGCATAAGCAGCAAGTACGGCACAATTCTATGAATATGTGAGTGGTAGTTTGCTGCTTAGGTAGCCAATGGTAGGGCTGGGTTGTGCCAATGGTAGGGCGAGGGCGCCCTACCCTCCAAATGCTGTCGCCATAGTATGTTAGCATTGGAGGCTATGGCGCCTCGCCATAGCATAACCAGCAAGTACACCGCACAAATCTATGAATATGTGGGTTTGAGTTTGCTGCTTAGGGTAGGGCATGGTAGGGCGTGGGTGCCATAGCCTCCCAAGCCTCTCTTAACATTTGGATTTTTCACTCTTCACTTTTCACTTTTCACTTAATACGCTATTGGATTTTTCACTTTTCCCTTTTCACTTTTCACTTAACACATAGTAGTCGGAGAAGTCCTTGCAGGCGGGTGGCAACTGATGGTGTTCCAACGTGGGCAGCACCTCCTTCAGCTGAAGGAAGAGTTGTTCGCCAGGCGCGTCGCGGTCGGGATACATGTGGAAGGAGGTAGCCAGACGGTCGGAGAGGTTGCACAGCAAGTCCTTGTCGGCTTTGGAGAGGAGCGTGGCTGATGGTATCGCCACAGCTTTTCGACCAGACGAGAGCATGGCCCAACAGTCGGAACAGCCTTCTGTGATGTATAGCGGTTCTTCGGGGCGCAGCATGGCGACGATGGGCAGGTTGTAGATGGAACAACGGGCGCCATAGGGGAATCGGAAGCGAGGAGTGACCTCTCCCCCGACGCCTCCCCCATAGGGACGGTAGTGATGTGCTGTTGTGGAATGACATTCCCCTTTGGCAGGCTTCTGATAATCCAGGTTGCGGTCCTGTATGCCAATCAGCTTGCCCGTGGTGTCGAAGTAAGGCGTTTGTAGCCAATGCGTGCCTTGGCGGTCGGTCCAGGAAGTGAGGCGGCACCATCTTACGACGCGCGGGTCGAGCCTACGCTCCTTGAAGAGAAACCTTTGCGCTTCGTCGCTCAGCCACGGATGCTCAAAGTGGCGTGCATAGCGCGAGGCGTCGAAGGAGTTTTGAATTTTGAGTTTTGAGTTTTGAATTGTCGGCTGCGCCGATGTTGAATTATCAAATTTTGAGTTTTGAGTTTTGGGGTTGTACTCTTCTACTATTATGTTGGTAGAATCGGCCAGCCATCGGCACGCGTCTGGGAAGTCCTTGCGCAGATGTCGCATCACGAGGTCGATGGTTCCGCCATGCGCTCCGCAGGCAAAGCAGCGGTAGATGTTGCGCGACGTGCTGTAGGTCATACTGGCATGATGATCGTCATGAAACGGGCATAGGCTCTTGTGACGAGTGACGCGCAGGCCGAGGCGCTCGGCGACCCCCTCTATTGGAAGGTCGCGGAGCTGTTGTATAGTGGATTTATCGAGCATAGCTACTTATTTTTTTGTGATATTGTCGGAAGATATTCCTTGTAGATACTCCTGAGTCTTGGTGTAGAGTCCGGTTTGGGCGGAGTGGACTATAAACTTGCGGAACACCCATTTGTAGAGTTGATTCTTCGTGCCCTCCTTCGTCTTGCCTATCGATATGCGCAGAGCCTCAAGTTGAGCCTCGTTGAACGAGTCGGGCAGGTCGTCGAGCAGATTCTTCGGGCCGCGTCTGCCAGCCTCGCTGACGCTGCCCTCGTCCTGACCGAGCATGTCTGCAAAGACTTGCATCTTCGACCATATATCGTGGTAGACGAGCCATTCCACGAGATGCCCCATGGCAGCAGTCCACGTCTGGTTGTTCAATGCCCAGAGCAGGCATCCAGCCTTCCATGCCGAGACGAGCGCACGTTTGGAGATGTCCCAAAGGATGTCGTCGTCGGCAAGGTCGGCAAGCGAAGCCATGTCGGCAGCAAGCTGGTCGGTAAGGCGGTTGAGCGGCTGAATAACGAACCTTCCCTTGCAGATGGCAAGCCGAGCAATATATTCGTCGAGTTTTTTGTAAAAATCGTCACCATATTTGCCTTGGCGTGGAATGCGCCCGTCGCGTCCTTGGCGAGGCTTGTACGAGAATACCACACGTCCGAAGGTGCCGTTGAACAGTTCCTGCTTATAGAACTTGCGTGCGGCGAAGGGAGTAGAGCTGATAGTGATGTTGGCACGCAGAACGGGATTGCCCGTAACGCCGTCGGCTGTGGCACGCAAAGCACCCGCACGCTGGCGGTCGTATATGTTGCGCATCATCTGCGATATTTGCCGGTGCCCGCCACACACGCGGTCTGCCATCTCCACCTCGGGCATGTTGATGTATTGTGTGCGCTGTCCGAGTTTCTCGCATCCCATGGCGTTCTGTATGAAGGCTGCGTTGGTGACATCGGCGGGTGGAAACCAGAAAGCCACATCGGGTCGCACGGGTTTCTCCTTGTTGGCGCTCTTCGTCTTCACCAGCTTCTGCCACTCCACCAGCTTCGTCAGCTCCTCCTCGTCGTGAGCGCGGAAGTCGCGGCAGAGGGCTTCCACAAGTCCTGACAGTTGACCCTTTCCAGCGCCACTATCAGCCACGAGATTTGCCAACATTCCACATGTTTCCTTCCAACTTTGGTCGGGATACATGAATTCTGCTCCGCTTACGTGAGCGCCAAGGATAGGAAAAATCATCGGGACGATGGGCTGATGCATGTCTTTTGACACTTGCGAGAGCAAAAGTGTAACACATTCCGTTCCTTTTCCAAGTTTTGGCATCTTCGGAGCGGTAGTTTTACTGATATTGTATTTCATTTCTTGTTGTTGTCATTTATTTAAACTATTGATTATAAGCCTTTTAGAGGGAAGTGGGTTTTGCTTAATCTTCCAATTCCAGTTCTTCCAATTATTTTTTTTAGGGTTGCCATTCCCTTTCTTATATATATAACTACTTAATAATCAGTTAATTATATAGTCTTTAGAAAGGGATTTTGTATGAAAGTACACTTATTGGAATTTGGAAGAACTGGAATATTGGAAGATTTACGATTCACCCAATGGAGGAGTAATGTAATTCAAGTTTATTACCAGCCCACCCACTTCACCTCTCCGAGGCCCTTGTCCGCGCAGCACTTTAGTGCCATGCGAATCTCGTTTCTCACTCCCTCGGCATACATGTCGCTGTTGAGCAGATACACCGGTTGTAGTTCTTTGAAGTTGAATCTAATGTGTCCGTCTCTCGGTCGATAGGTTAGGGTGATGTATTGTCCGTCGAAGATTCTCATGTTGCGCCTTGTGTAGGCTCTGCACGGTCGTTCCACAAATTGAGCGTGGTATTCGTCGTCGAGCGTCAGAGTGCCGTAGTAGGGCTTGTTCTCGTCTACCAGGTCGTCTGTCTGCAGATACGCCTGCAAGTCGATGCACAGCAAAATGTCCCTTTTCATGCCTGGCCTCCTTTCTGTGCGAGGTTGGGCTTGTAAGTCAGCAGCTTGCGACGGCCGTTGGCGAGGGGTGAATTACTTGCGAACAGCTCTGCGAGGATGTCGCATACTGGGCGAGGCTCGTTGCTGAATCTTGTAGAGCCTGCCTGAAAGTTGGGATTCAATACCTTTTTCATTGTTTATATCGGTATTAAATTGTCCTCTCTGGTACGACAGCAATCGAAGAGGAATCCATGCTGTATTTTATAGTACCATCATTCCCCGTCTTGTGATTTCGAACTCACTCATCGGGTAGTCTTTGTTTTACTAAGACAATGCAAATTTCGCTGTTTTTTCGTTGGTAGCCAAGGAATAAATTAGATTACGTATTGCCGTGAAAATACTGGTTTTCAATGCGTTGCAATTCTGCTTTTGCGATAAAAAGTAGATTGAAAAAGCCGAAATTAGATTGGAAAAAGGCAAAAAGTAGATTGAACACTCTGTCCCAATCTACTTTTTATGCAAAATCAATCTACTTTCCTTGAAAACTCCACCAAACCATACTTATGTAAACTAAAAAAGTGTATCAGCTATAGTCGGCCGATACACTTTTTGTATATTTCAGATAAAAACCCTAAAAACAAATCTACTTTTTTTAGGCTATGTTTCCCATTAAATCCTCGTCGTTGCTGTCGGTAAACAGTACGATAATGTTGGAAAGGAAGCGCTTTACAGCTGGATCTTCCTTGTCGTAACTCTGTCTATGGTTGTTCACGGCAGCATATTTCACTACCTTATGCTCGCCTTTGTAATGGCTGACGAAATACTCAAGAGCTTTTTTCACATTGTTGGGCAACGCCCATTGACAGAATATATACTCGTACATTCCCATGTCCTTATGTTTGAAGTCGGGTGGCAAGAGTTCGTCAAAATGACTTATCACATACTTTATCTTCTTTACGGTTTTGGGATTGTTGCCCCACAGAGCCTTCTCTTCCAGAGTGATGTCAGCGGTATCCGTGAAGCATTCTATAATGCAGAAGTGCTCCATTTCGGCATGATTGTGCTTATGAAATTCACCTTGCGCGAATCCTTCTTCTGAGGCATAGTTTAGGTAACTCTGATATGCAGGTGTTATCTCTTTAAGGCTGTTAACCGTGTCTTCAGTTATAAGCATTATTTCATTCTTAAGACGCTTGTATGCCTTGTTTCTATATGAGTCCAGAGAGCATTTGCTTCTTGTTGGGTCGTTACGAATCTCCATCTCTTCCTTCAGAATATCCGTGCACAGGTTCATGCATTCTTCTTCTGCCCTGAAGAACTTTATAAGCTCGGAAAACAAGCCTTGCACAACAGACGGATAGGTGGACAAGTCGAACAGATTCAACTCGTAGACATTCTTGCCCAATAACGACTCTTCGATTGCCGACTTCTGTTGTATGCCAAAAGTTGCACATTCGGCAGGCGTGGGATGCTTCCTTGGGCAGAATTTCCTGAATATGGTTTTCAAGGGCGACATATGGCTGCGCATATGTCGGAGAATCTCACTTACGGAATTGTAATAAAAATTGTGGTCTGTGGCGAAATCACTATTAAAAACCTCTTCGTATTTATGAAGTCGCACGAGTTCCTTATCCATTTTCTCACGAGCTTGAGATATATATTCTGCCAGACGTTCAATCTCGACAAGGTCCATGTGCTTCATTTTAAGGGCACTCAACAGGCGGTCGGCTCCTTCAAGTTCAAAATTTGAGACGATGTCTTTCACCTGAAGCAGTCGGTCGAGCGTTGGTTCAATATCGGTTTTGTAGTAAGCCTTAAGGCACTTTTGTTGAAGGGTTTCTGTCATTTGATGTTTTTAGTTATTGGAGATAAGACAATTTGAAAAACACCTATAGGGTGTTAGAAAATACAAATTTACTACTTTTATTTTGTTCGGTTGTCATGACGAGCAAATAAAATACAGAAAATTTTTGCGTCCTAAAGATTGTTAATTAAAATGTGAATGTAATAAGGAGGAAGAAGGGGATAGATATGAAGCATCGGCAGACAGAAATTAAGAAATGTGTGGTGTTGGCTCTGTGCGAATAGACGTAAAATGTTGATGATAGACATTATTCTGCAAGGTAAAGACTGCGGATTATGCTTTGGATTTGGAGCGTGCGAATGGGGCTTGTAGGAGGTACGGTTCGGAGACCGTACCACGCAATAGCTGTATTTAATGGTTTGCTTATTAATGTAGGCTTTGTGAGATTACATTATTAATGTAGGCTTTGTGCAATTTCGTTTATTTCTTCTGCCGTAAGCCCCGTATATCTTTGTATTTTTTCTGTAGAGTCGCCATCGCTTAGCATGAGCTTTGCAAACTCAATGTTCTTCTGTCGCTCAGCCTCAGCCTTTCCTTTTTCCATACCTTTTTCCATTCCCTGCGCCATACCTTTTTCCATTCCCTGCGCCATTCCTTTTTCCATTCCCTGCGCCATACCTTTTTCCATTCCCTGCGCCATTCCCTGCGCCATTCCCTGCGCCATTCCCTGCGCCATTCCTTCCTCTAATCCTTGCTTTCGTCCGTCTTCCAAGCCTGTCTTTATGGCGTATTTGTATGTGGCGTAGGCGTCGCGCATAATTCTGATGCTATCCTCGTATTTGTCCATGTCTTTTTTGCTGAGAGTTCTAAGGTCAGAAATCTCAGCCAATTTCTTAAATACTGCGTTTTTAGCCAGGAATGGCATTCTTTCAAATGTATTCATATTCTTTAAAACAAATATCCAACGTTCAAAATCGTTTTCACACTCTGTCTCTGTCTTCTCAAAGAACGGCAGCATTAGATACACCATGCGTATCTTGTCAGACACCATCTTTCCATTGTCTTTATCTGCGAGTATCATGTCCGTTCGTAATTTGCCCAATGGCAGCAACGGGTCGACGAAGTTCATGAAGCATATTGTGTAAACAGGGCGTATATCATAGTCCCATTCGCCTTTTATGCCTTGGTTTACTATCACGCGTGAGGTATAATACAAAGCCCGGTCAATGAAGTGTTCTTGTCCTCGGTTTTGCATTTCCACGATAATCTCTTTGCCCTCGTCCGTTGTGCAATAGATATCGAATATCACCTCTCTTGAATCTTTCGACAGTCCGATTTGTTCTTTGTTGCCGAACGCCAGCGACTTAATTACGAATTCGCCTGCAAACAGGTCGTTCAAGAAACAAATCAGCAAGTCTTTAGAAATTTCGCGACCAAAGATATGTTTAAATCCCCAATCAGAGAAAGGATTGATGAATTGTGCCATATTTCTATTGTTTTGATTTACTGCAAAAATACGATTTTGTTGTGAGAAATACAAGAATAGAGCGCTATTTATTTATTATTTATGTGTTTTTGTAAAATGATTACAAAAAGGCTGACACCTTTGATTAAGTGTCAGCCCTAATTTTATGTTGTTTGCAAAGTTTTACTGTCCTGCAATTTTTCTTTTTATTTTCTGAACTTTATTGTCTTTGTGCCCGACTTCAGTACGAACACTCCTTGAGGCAACGTCGAGAGCAGGCGTGGCCATAGGTCGGAAGTCACGGTTGTTGTGGTGACGAGTACTGTTTTATTGGTTTAATAATATACTATTGTGCGGGTCTCTGTCCACGGGTCGCGTCCGGTGGCGCCGTGGCACGTGCGCTTGGTCCAGTTGCCTTGCTCGTCTATCTTGGTGTAGTCGTAGGTTACGTTTTCCTCGTAGGTTATCGGTTCATCGGCTCCCATTTCGCTTATCTCGCCCTTGCAGTAGCGCGAGCTTACGAAGCCTTTGTCGTTGTACTTGTATGTGTAGTTGTCGGTTCCAGAGTCAGCATCGCTCATCGACGACTTCTTCACACGGCCGTTGGCATCGTAGCTGAACAAATAGCTTGTGAGTTCGTTCTCGCCGAGCGCGTATCTCTCTATCAGTCCTTGCTTGTTGCGCGAGATGTTCTCCTTGCGACCGTTGATGGTCGTTAGGTTGCCCTGCTCGTCAAAGGCGTAGGTTATGGTCTCATCGTTGGCTTCGGCATTCTTCCACTTGCAGGTCTTCACGTTGCCCACAAGCTGGAATGTCGGGCGGTCGCCGGGCTTGTTGGCTTCGGTTTTGGGCTGCTGTTCTGGCTGTGCCGTAGCTGTGGGGTTGGTGGCAGTTGTGTCAGCCTGCTCAACGTTGGGTGTAGGTTGTTCCTTTGTGCCATTCTTGCACGATAGTGTTGTAAATGTTATGGCAGCGAAAGTAGCTACCATAATCGAATAGAAAGGTTTTCTCATAGTTTTATGGGTTTAGTTATTTTACTGCAATGTTGTAGAATGCAACCTCGTGGTCGCCAAATGGATAGTTGTTGGCGATACAGCTCAGTTCGAAACAGAATGTCTTGGCATTGGGCTTTACATTCTCAATGCGGACGGTGTACTGCTGTGTTGCCGACTGGCGTAGCTTGGTGGCAATGCCTGTCTGGAAGTTGGAGCCATTGAGAGATATTCCCATATAGTTGTATTCCTCGTTGGTGTTGTCTTTTGCGTCGTCGGTGGTTAGTTGGAAGTCGTACAGGTCTTTGCCGGTGTTGTTACCTTGCAAAAATAACAATAATTTAAGAATTGAAGAAACAATATCGAAAAATTTTTATATGAAAATAATGCAACCCCTATATTTTAGGAGGCTAAAATGCTAACCGTACCACGTATATGGCTATAGTATTGATAATGTATAGCTTACGTAGTACGGTTCTGTGCCCTCGTTCGGAGATCGTAACTTCTACAGTTTTGTGGATAATTCGTGTTGTTATAGCGTGAAGTCGAATGCCAGTCCGCCACCCTCGTTGTTCTTCACGCTTATGCTGCCTCCATGCAGAATGACGGCATTCTTGACGATAGCGAGTCCCAGTCCTGTGCCACCCATTTTTCTTGATCGTCCCTTGTCCACGCGGTAGAAGCGTTCGAAGAGGCGTGGCAGATGTTCGGCGGGCACGCCCACGCCGTTGTCGCAGAACGAGAAGTGCCACTTGGGCAAGTCGTTCGCGTCGTCGTCGGTTTCGTGGCGGTTGATTGGGGTGGCAGCGAGTGTGATGGTGGTTCCCTCGCCAGCGTATGCGATGGCGTTGTCGGTTAGGTTGCGAAATACGCTGTACAGCAGACTTGGATTGCCCTTCACTACGATTCCTTGTGGCAGATTGTTGACAACAGCCATGTGCTTCTGTTGCAGCTGTAGGGCCGTTTCCTTCTGTATGTTGGCCACGATGTCCGAGATGTTCACCTGCTCGTTGCCCATCATCTCGGGCGCGTCGTCCATGCGGTTTAGGGTTGAGATGTCTTGCAGCAACGACGTTAGGCGCTGGCTTTGGGCGTAGCATCGCTTAAGGAACATGTCGCGTGCCGTGTCGCTGGTGTTGGGATTGTCCAGGATGGTTTCCAGATAGCCCTGAATGCTTGCCACAGGCGTCTTGAGCTCGTGTGCAATGTTCTGCGTCAGTTGGCGTTTAAGCATGTCCTGCTCGCGTCGTGTGGTCTGCAATCGCTTGTAAATCTTTATTATGCGTTCGGCAATTTCGCCCAGTTCGTCGGCAGGAAAGCCAACAAGATCCTCTGTATCGAGCGATTCGCCGTGGTCGGCACGTGTGGCAAATGTGCGCAGCCTCTGAATGTTGTCGTCCAGTCGGCGTGTAAAGCGGTACAGTATGACGGTAAGCAGCAATATGGCGCCGAATGCAAACCAGATGTAGTGTTGGTCGGCCTGTAGCGACTTGGCAAGGTCGCTGGTGTAGGGCAGGGCCGTGCGAATGATGAGCGAGTCGTTGGCAAAGTATGTGGCCGAGTAGAAGAAGTCGCCGTTGACGGTCTTGCTGTTGCGCTCCACGGTAGAGCCCACGCCCTTGCTCAAGGCGGCTGCCACCTCGGGTCGCGAGGCATGGTTGGCAACATGTCCGTATTGCTTAAGGCTGCTGTCGTACATCACATGTCCGCTGGGCGATATAAGCGTAACGCGCAGATGGGGCATGTTGTGCGACTTGACGTAAGCGTCGAGCGCCTGTTCAGAGTAGTCGGGAAAGAGGTGCAGATATTCCTCCATGCGCGTGTTGTAGTCTTGCAGCTTAAGGTTTAGGGTGTCCACCTTATACTGCTTCTCCCTGGTTTGCTGAAACACGATGAATGCCACGGCAAAGACCAGGAACACGGACAGCACGCTGAGATAGAGCTTGGTTCCAACGGATATTCGCATAGTTTTTCGGTTTGTTTTTTATTGTTTTAGCGCCCTTTTCTTATTATTTAGCGCCCTTTTCTATTGTTTTTAGCGCCTTTTCTATTGTTTTTAGCGCCTTTTTTTTATTGTTTTAAGCATCAAAGTAGTAGCCAAATCCCAGGCGCGTTACGATGCACTTGGCAAATGGGCCAATCTTCTTTCTAAGGCGCGTGATGTTTACGTCCACGGTTCGGTCGAGCACCAGCACGTCCTTTGGCCATATGCGCTCAATAAGCTCCTGTCGTGAGAATACGCGTCCACGCTCGCTAAGCAGTAGGTTTAGCAGCTCAAACTCGGTCTTGGTGAATGGCACGTCCTCGCCCTCGATGCTTACCGTCTTCTTGTCGAGGTTCATAATGATGCCCTGGTACGACAGCACCTGTGGCTCGCCCTCGTCGGCGCTGGTGGCTGTGCGTCGCAGTACGGCGCGCACCCTAACCATAACCTCGCGCAGGGAGAAAGGCTTTGATATGTAGTCGTCGGCACCCAGGTTGAATCCGGTAACGGTGTCGTTCTCGGTGTCGCGTGCTGTTAGGAATATGATGGGCACGTTGGCAGTTGTGGGTTTTTCCTTCAGCTTGCGCGCCATGGCAAATCCTGACATTCCGCCCATCATCACGTCGAGCAGCAAGAGCGAGAACGAGGCTATGTCCATCTGCAACGCCTCCTCGGCCGACGAGGCTGTAGCCACCTCGTAGCCCTCGGTTTCAAGATTGAACTTAAGGATTTCGAGCAAGTCCTGTTCGTCGTCCACAACAAGTATTCTCTGGTTCTGTTTCATGTTATATTTAATAATGTATATAGTTTTCAGCCGTGTAATTGTAAAGAAATTGTATCTTTTCTTTGATTACGTTGCAAAGATACACATTCTGCTCATCATACATATTGCACAGGCGTTACAATTTTGTTACATCAAAATATCTATCTTTATTTTTTGTGCTTTCAACCATTTGCATTAACTTTGCATATTGCATCTGCCTTGCCGCCATAAAATGAATGGTATGGGCAGGCAAATCTCAAATATAGTTTCATGAACAACGACAAATTAGGACTCTTAGACAACATACAGTATCCAAGCGACTTGCGTCGTCTGGACGTGGCTCAGTTGCCCAGGTTGTGCGCTGAGCTGCGCCGCGACATTGTTGAGGAACTGGCCGAAAATCCAGGTCATCTCGCATCGTCGCTGGGCGTGGTGGAACTGACGGTTGCCCTGCACTACGTGTTCAACACCCCCAACGACCGCATAGTGTGGGATGTGGGCCATCAGGCCTACGGCCACAAGATACTGACGGGCCGCAAGGATAACTTTCACACCAATCGCAAGCTGCATGGCGTAAGGCCGTTCCCCTCGCCTGAGGAGAGCCCCTACGACACCTTTACGTGCGGACACGCGTCCAACTCCATCTCGGCGGCTTTGGGCATGGCTGTGGCGGCTCGCAAGACGGGACACGCCAACCGACATGTGGTGGCTGTGATAGGCGATGGAGCCATGTCGGGCGGACTGGCCTTCGAGGGACTGAACAACGTGTCGTCGTCGCCAAACGACCTGCTTATCGTGCTGAACGACAACGATATGAGCATAGACCGTGCCGTGGGAGGTATGGAGAAGTATCTGCTGAACCTTGACACCAACGCCACGTACAATCGGCTGCGCGACCGTGCCTCGCAATGGCTGCGCTCTAAGGGCTACCTGAACGACGACCGACGCAAGGGAATAATACGGCTGAACAACGCCCTGAAGTCGGCGCTGGCTCATCAGCAGAACATTTTTGAGGGCATGAACATTCGCTACTTCGGACCGTTCAACGGCAACGATGTGGGCGAGGTGGTGCGCATACTTGAACAGCTTAAGGACATGCGCGGACCAAAGCTGCTGCATCTGCACACCGTTAAGGGCAAGGGCTACAAGCCTGCCGAGGAGCATGCCACCATATGGCACGCGCCTGGCAAGTTCGACCCCGACACGGGCGAGCGTATCAACGAGGGCGAGCCTTATCCGCTGAAATACCAGGAGGTGTTCGGCAAGACGTTGCTGGAACTGGCAAAGAGCAACCCCAACATCGTGGGCGTTACGCCAGCCATGCCCACAGGATGCTCTATGGACATAATGATGAAGGAAATGCCCGACAGGGTGTTCGATGTGGGTATTGCCGAGGGACATGCAGCCACATTCTCGTGTGGTATGGCCAAGGACGGATTGATGCCCTTCTGCAACATCTACAGCGCCTTTGCTCAGCGCGCCTACGACAATATAATACACGACGCGGCAATACTGAACCTGCCCGTTGTGTTCTGCCTCGACCGTGCCGGACTGGTGGGCGAGGACGGACCTACGCATCATGGCGTGTTCGACATAGCGGCATTAAGACCTGTGCCCAACCTTACCCTGTGCTCGCCTATGGACGAGCGCGAACTGCGCCGAATGATGTACACAGCCCAACTGCCAGGCAAGGGAACCGTCGTTATACGCTATCCGCGTGGAAAAGGCGTGTGCGGCGAAGACTGGCAATGCCCGCTTGAGGAAATACCTGTGGGCAAGGCACGCTGCATAAGTCAGGGCAAGGACGTGGCTGTGCTGAGCTACGGGCCTATTGGCAACGACGTGCAGAAGGCTGTAAACGAGCTTAAGGAAGAGGGATGCCCGCTGAGCGTGGCCCACTATGACATGCGGTTCTGCAAGCCTCTGGACACGGAGCTACTGGAGGATGTTTCTGCCCGTTTCAAACGTGTGGTTACGGTGGAGGACGCACAGCGTGCAGGAGGCTTTGGATCGGCCGTGCTGGAGTGGATGAGCGACAACAACAAGGATGTGAAGGTGCAACGAATAGGTCTGCCCGACCACTTTGTGGAGCATGGAACCGTAAACGAGCTGAAGGTTATTGCAGGCATCGACAACGACACGATAAAGAAGGTAATTAGAGAGGGATAATGTAAGCTGTTAAGGAGCAATTTGCTACCATCGGGAACGAAAAGCTCCTTAACTTCTGAACTTTCTAAAAATCAATATAGATCAACAATGAAGATAATAATAGCTGGCGCCTATGCCATCGGAACCCACCTTGCACGACTGCTGTCGCGCGAGCACGACGACATCGTTGTGATTGAGCCCAACGAGGAACGTTTGGCAGGTATTGGCCAGGATGTGGACATCCTGACAATGGAGGCATCGCCTACAAGCATAAAGGCACTAAAACAGGCTGGTGCCGAGGATGCCGACCTGTTTATCGGCGTAACGCCAAACGAGTGCCAGAACATGACGGCGTGCACACTTGCAAAGGCTCTTGGAACCAAGAAGACCGTGGCTAAGGTGGACAATTCGGAATACATAGCCCCCGAGCTGCAGGAGTTTTTCTCGGAGTTGGGCGTAAGCTCTATCATCTATCCGGAGATGTTGGCCGCCATCGACATCAACAACGGACTTAAGATGTCGTGGGTTAGGCAGCGTTGGGACGTACACGACGGAGCCCTTGTTATGCTGGGCGTAAAGTTGCGCGAGACGTGCACAATACTCGACCGCCCGTTACGCGAGCTCTGTGGTCCTGATGATCCTTACCACATTGTGGCCATAAAGCGCCAAGGCGACACCATTATCCCAGGCGGTAACGACTGTCTGCAGATGTACGACATGGCCTACTTTATGACTACCAAGCAATATATTCCATACATCCGAAAGATTGTGGGCAAGGAGCATTATGTGGACGTGAAGAACGTGATGATAATGGGAGGCGGAGCCACAGCCGTGCGCACCGTAAAGACTATGCCAAGCTACATGGACGTGAAGATTATAGAGACCGACGACCAGCGTTGCGAGCGACTTAACTCTATACTTGAGAACGACAAGGCGCTTATAATCAACGGCGACGGACGCGACCTGTCCTTGCTCGTAGAGGAGGGTATAAAGAACACACAGGCCTTTGTGGCGCTAACAGGAAATGCCGAGACCAATATCCTTGCCTGCCTCACAGCCAAGCGCATGGGCGTGCGCAAGACGGTGGCCATGGTGGAGAACATCGACTACGTGAGCATGGCCGAGAGTCTGGACATAGGCACCATAATCAACAAGAAGTCGATTGCGGCAAGCCACATCTATCAAATGATGCTTGATGCCAATGTGCACAACGTGCGATTCCTTATGACAGCCAATGCCGATGTGGCGGAGTTTATTCCGTCGGAAGGCTCGAAGGTGACGCGCAAACCGGTTAAGGACCTTGGACTGCCTAAGGGAATGACCATCGGCGGACTGGTGCGCGACGGTCAGGGACTGCTTGTGTCGGGCAACACGATGATACGTCCGGGTGATTCGGTTATGGTGTTCTGCCACAACCTAAACATGAAGAAGATAGAAAAGTTCTTCCTATGATAAATCTCAAACTGATATACAAGATTATTGGCTCGCTGCTCTTCATAGAGGCAATGATGCTGTTGGTGTGCCTTGGCGTGTCGGTTTACTACCACGAGGACGACCTCCTGGCGTTTGTCTGCTCCATAGCCATATCTGCGGGAACAGCACTGGTGTTGCGACTGTTTGCACGCAACTGCGACAACAACCTCTCGCGCCGCGACGCCTATCTTGTGGTTACGCTTACGTGGGTGGTTTTCTCGCTCTTCGGCACGTTGCCCTTCCTTATAGGCGGCTATCTGCACTCGTTTACCGACGCCTTCTTCGAGACAATGTCGGGATTCACCACTACCGGAGCCTCCATTATCGACGATGTGGACGCTCTGCCACACGGCATTCTGTTTTGGCGCTCGTTTACCCAGTGGATAGGCGGTCTTGGTATCGTGTTCTTCACGATAGCCCTTCTGCCTTCGTTGGTGGGAGGTAGCGTAAAGGTGTTTGCAGCCGAGGCTACGGGCCCTATAAAGACCAAGCTTCACCCCCGACTCAGTACCAATGCCAAGTGGATATGGGTGGTATACTTATGTATCACGTTGCTGTGTATTGTTTCGCTGAAGTTAGCCGGAATGGATTTCTTTAGCAGCGTGAACTACAGCTTCACTACAGCCGCTACGGGTGGATTTGCCACACATAGCGACTACAGCTATCTTACCCCCGTGGTGCAGTATATCGTAACCTTCTTCTGCTTTGTATCGGGTGTCAACTTCACCATGCTTTACATCACGGCGTCGAAGCGCAAGATAAGCACCCTGTTCAATAGTGCCGAATGCAAGTTCTATTTCTTTGTAGTAGTGGCCTTCACACTATTCATAGCCTTCGAGTTGATGTGGAAGAATGGCTACGCGCTTGAGCCTGCGTTGCGCAGCAGCGCGTTTCATGTGGTGTCGTTCATTACCACAACGGGTTTTTTGGCCGACGACCCTGCAGTATGGCCGCACGTAACGTGGGTGGTGCTTGCCGTATGTATGTTCTTTGGAGCGTGCTCTGGCTCAACCAGTGGTGGCTTTAAGTGCATTCGTTGCGTTATGCTATTGAAGATAATAAAAAACGAGTTTCGACAGATGTTGCACCCCAATGCTGTGTTGCCCATGCGTGTGGACGGTACAAATGTACCATCGTCTAAGCGTGTAACGCTGCTCGCCTTCTTGTCCATATACCTTATATTATGTTTGTTTTGCTCGTTCTCGATGATAGCAATGGGCATCGACAACACTAATGCCATTACCATAACACTTAGTTCGCTTGGCAATGTGGGCCCTACACTCGGTACCGAGATTGGTCCTACTATGTCGTGGAGCGAGCTACCAGTAGCAGCCAAGTGGATTTGTTCGGTGCTGATGCTCATAGGCCGTCTTGAGATATTCAGCGTCTTAGTGATATTCACACCGCAGTTCTGGAAGGAGAATTAACCTTTCAGAACGTGTTAGAACGGAAACTACTAATGTAGAAACGTATTAGTAATATATACTAATATATATAAATATATGGAACTAATTAAATTTTATGCCCTTCTAAAGTCAACCCTTTGGGGTGGCGAGAAGATTGTCCCATTCAAGCACCTTAGCACCGAGCAGCATAATGTAGGCGAGAACTGGGAAATTTCAGGTGTTCCCGACAATGAGACAGTCGTAGCCAATGGAGTTTATGTAGGGAAAAAACTAAATGATATTGTAGCTATTTTGAAGGAGAAACTTGTAGGAAAGGACAACTACGAGCGCTTTGGCAACGAGTTTCCGTTGCTCGTCAAGTTTATCGACGCTCGTCAGGACCTGTCCATACAGGTACATCCAACCGACGAGATAGCCAAGCGTCATGGCAAAGAACGTGGCAAGACAGAGATGTGGTATCTGCTCGACAGCGACAAGGATGCCACTCTGCTGTGCGGACTGAAGAAACAGATAACGCCGTCTCAGTATGCCGAAATGGTGGCAAACGACACTATTGTGGATGCCATTGCCCGCTATAATGTTAAGGAGGGCGATTGCTTCTTTATACCTGCAGGACGCATACATGCCATTGGTCCAGGCTCTTTCCTTGTAGAGATACAGCAGACGTCGGACGTTACTTATCGCATTTACGACTATAAGCGTATTGATAAGCACGGCAACTATCGTGAGCTGCACACCAAGCAGGCTGCCGAGTGCATCGACTATAATGTTTCTTCGAGCTATCGCATAGAGTATACACCTGCCAAAAATCAGGGGGTAAGTTTGGTGCAATGTCCTTACTTCTGCACCGCCGTGTACGACCTTAACGAGCCAATGACGCTCGACTACTCCGAGCTTGACAGCTTTGTTGTCCTCATCGGACTGAAGGGCGAGGCAAAGATTACCGACAACGAGGGCAACATCATCAGCTTCCAGGCTGGCGAGAGCATCCTTGTGCCGGCTACAACCAAGACGCTTAAGGTTGAGGGAACAATAAAGTTCCTAGTAACATACGTTTAGATTCAAATAAAAAAAACATTTGGATGTTCAATTATTGGCGAACACCCAAATGTTTTTTTATGTTGCATATTGCCCCAATCTTTAGTGGGGAGTGTTTTCTTTCTTTTTTAATCGTCCTGACCAAACAACGGGTCTTCCGGCATAACCATCAAAGGTTTCTGGTCGAATTCCTTGAGCAACGTTTCCGGCACATACTTCTTGTCTACGACAAGGCGGAACATGTATTCGTTGAACCAGCGGTTGGTCATTATAAGACAGCCGTTGACGCCATTGTTGGCACCCCAGCTGTTTTCAACCTTCCACTTAATGGGGTTGCCGTCCTTGTCGAGGTCTACAGCCGTTAGGGTCATGGCGTGTGTAGAGCCGCTGTCGAAGGTGGCGATGCGCTCAGCCTTATTCATCTTGTTGAACGAGGTAGAGAAAAGCGAGCCATAGTCGAAATTTTCTGTGTCGAGATAACCAGAGGTACGGTCGAGCTGCTTGCCAACATCGTACGACGAGTACATCTTCTTGCCGTCCTTAAGCGAGGCAATAGCAAGCTTGGCAATATCCTCAACCGGCAGGTTAAGATACTTCCAGTTCTGTCCGTCGTAAACGTGGCGGTCGTACTCCACCTCATAAGTCTTGTGGTAAGGGCGGCGTGGGTCGTTCATCACCATGATGAATGTTCCCTCCAACGGATGGCCCACTACCTCGTCGTAGAACGACTTAGGAGTGAAGCGGCATGGTTCGCCCACAGCCTTGCCGTCTTTGTTGCGGAACTGGTAGGTGAACTCCTTTACAGGCTCGCCCATCGTGATAGACAGCATGTGGTATACGGTGCCAAGCATCTCGGTCTTGCGCTGGTTGATAGCCGCGGCCTTCTTGCCGTCGGCCACCATCTTGCGTAGCTCCAAGCCAAACTCGCGCAGCTTTGTAGAGATGAGCGACGAAATCTTTGAGGTGTTCTCGGCCGAGAAAGTCTCTGGCTGAACCGACATAGGCACCAAGCCATACTTAGGAGCAAGGTCGGCAGCGCCGCAGAATGTGCCGCCGTCGTTAAGCGGATTCTTGAAGAAGAACTGTACACGCTGATCGTCGATAGGCTTCTTAGCATTGTCTATCACGCCCTGAAGCATAAGGTTGGCTTTTTCGAGTTGGTCGAAGAAGAAGAGGTAAACGTGCGAGAAGTCTACCACTACCGAGTCGCCATGGTTGCGTGCAAAATCTGAGCGCAACACGTTGAAGCTTGAGAACATCCAGCAGCGTCCCGAGCTTTTCTGGTTATGGATAGACTGCTTGGCAGTCTCCACGCTGAAGTGGTCGTTGGTGTAGCGGTTGTTGCCAAAGTTCTTTGCCAAGTCGTCAATCTTGTTGGATGCAAGAGCATTGAAGAGAGCCTTGTCGGCAGTAGTTGTTGCCTTCTGTGTCTTCTCAATATTCTGCAACATCTCGGCAGAGATGCCTCCCTGCTTGTTTTGTGCGCCGGCTGTTGTGGCAAGCGCCAGGCATAAGCCTAAAGCCAATGTCTTTGTATTCATCTTTTTAAATTAGTTTGTTTTACTTGTTTTCAACCTACAAAAATAGGTATTAATCCCGATAAAGCCAAATCTTTTACTTGATTTTTAGAAAGATAGAACTATAATGTACTTTATTGTACTAAGAATTGAAATAAATTGTTTAATTTTGCAAATTATTATTAGTATTCACTAACATTTATTTCTTAAATACACAACAATGAAGACCAACAAACTCACCATTTTGGTAGTTTTGCTTGTTGCCGTTCTTTTCTCGGCAAAGGCTAAGGCACAAACCAATGCACAAGTTTTGTACGATTTCGGCTCAGACCGCAAGTTTGTCACCCTCACACTTGAGATGTTCAAGCAAGACAAGTGGGGTAGCACCTATTTCTTTGTAGACCACGACTTCAACTACGACAAGGTAACTGGAGCCGAGCACAATATTGCCCAGGGCGGTACTTATACCGAGATTTCGCGCGCCCTCAACTTCTGGAAGAACTCAAACATGAAGAATTGGAGCCTTCATGCCGAGTATAATGGCGGTATTTACGCATCTTATCCTATCAACAACGCATGGCTCTTTGGTGTGGAATACTTCATGCACGACAAGTCGTTCAAGAATGTTCTGACACTTGAGGCTCTGTACAAAACAATCCGTAAGACCGACCAGAATGTGCCAATGCAGTTTACTGCTGTGTGGACCTGCAACGACATTTTCGGTGTAAAGGGCCTGAAGTTTAACGGCTTTGCCGATTTCTGGTGGGAGACTCACGCCGTTGACTATCGTGAGGATGGATCATTCGACACCAAGCACACAGTATTCATTACCGAGCCACAGCTGTGGTACAACGTAGGCCAGAACTTTGGTTGCGAGAATCTAAGTCTTGGAGGCGAGGTAGAACTGTCTAACAACTTTGGCTCGACAGGCGGATTCAAGTGCCGTCCGTGTCTTGGCGTTAAGTGGGACTTCTAAAAGGTAAAAAAGTAAATAAAAGGGTAAAAAAGTAAAAAGCTTGATTCTATAGTTTTTAGAGGCTTAGTTATATAGACTTATAAAGTATTAAAACTCAAAAAGACTTAGAAGACTTAAAACTCAATAACAATGCTTTCAAAACTTTTCGGCTTCGATCCTGCGAAGCACAACATCAAGACCGAGGTAATGGCAGGCATCACAACATTCCTCACCATGGCGTACATCCTTGCGGTCAACCCAAGCATCTTTGCCAACCTCGCATCTAAGGGAATGGACACCAACGCCGTGTTCACGTCTACGGCTCTTGCAGCCATCGTTGGCACATTGGTTATGGCTATATATGCCAAGAAACCCTTCGGACTGGCTCCTGGTATGGGTCTTAACGCCTTCTTCGTGTTCACCGTGTGCCTCACAATGGGCTATTCATGGCAGTTTGCACTTACAGCCATCCTCATAGAGGGATTCCTCTTTGTGCTTATGACGCTCACACGCATACGTACACTCATCGTCGATGCCATTCCGGCTGCGCTCAAGAGAGCCATCGGAGCTGGCATCGGACTCTTCATTGCCTTTATCGGACTGAAGAATGCGGGCATCATTGTAGAAAACTCGGCTACGTTTGTAAGCATCGGTCACCTTACATCGGGTACCGCCTTGCTTGGTGTTATAGGCATCATCTTCACCTCTGTGCTTGTCATCAAGAATGTGCCTGGCTCGCTGCTTATAGGCATTCTCGGCACAGCGCTCATCGGCATACCTATGGGTATCACCCATTTTACGGGCATACTTGACACTCCGCCGTCAATAGAGCCTATCTTCTGCCAGTTCGAGTTTCACAACATCTTTACCATCGACATGGTTATCGTGGTGTTCACATTCCTCTTTATCGATATGTTCGACACCATGGGCACCCTCGTTGGTGTGTGTACCAAGGCAGGTATGATGCGCAAGGACGGCCGTATTCCGGGTCTTAACAAGGCTTTCATGGCAGACGCCATCGCCACTATGACTGGCGCATGCTTGGGCGCAAGTACCACAACAACCTATGTCGAGAGTGCTTCGGGTGTAGCCCTGGGCGGTCGTACAGGTCTTACAGCCTTCTCTACAGCTGTTTGCTTTGCCGTGGCTCTGTTCTTCTCTCCGCTGTTCCTCTCTATTCCAGCTGCTGCCACAACCCCGGTTTTGGTAATCGTTGGCTTGTTCATGCTGTCGCCAGTAAAGGACATCGACCTTGACAACTATGCCGAAGCCATCCCTGCTTTCATCACCATCGTCATGATGCCGCTTACATACAGCATCTCCGACGGTATCCTCTGCGGCGTTATCTCGTATGTTGCCATCAACATGCTGTGCGCCAACTGGAAGAAGCTCAACCCTACGCTTTACGTCCTCGCCGTGCTGTTTGTAATAAAATACATTTTTATTTAAGGATTGCACAGATATTTGGAGGAATCAAACAATAATGGGCATTAACGACGCTTACAAAGCTTGTCGTTAATGCCCATGTGTTTTTCTATGGAAAAGTCACTTTGTCCTTTGTATGTAGTTCCCACGGAACGCACAGACGACACAGAAGCCTACGGGCTTAAGCTTTTGAAATTCACAGACCGTATAGACGCTGCGCGTCATACGACAGAAGGCACTCTAAGTTTGCAGAAGAAAG
>ERZ1034952.1203-NODE-1203-length-21651-cov-20.993656_pt1 | contig 21651 bp, 24 predicted proteins | sample MGYA00520625_ERZ1034952 | MGnify/ENA primary metagenome ERZ1034952 (study PRJEB33766, sample SAMN09781773) | gut metagenome | biome: gut microbiome | host: Homo sapiens | place: Madagascar | study: EMG produced TPA metagenomics assembly of the PRJNA485056 data... | reverse complement strand
AAACAATACTTACCGAAGAGCAAATCAAGAAGAGAAAAACAAGAAATTCACGCATTGTTGCGTGCTGCTTTTTGCTTTTGCTCGGCGTAGGCGTTGCCGGCAATTGGTATTGGGAAAACAGTGATATATCAGCAAAGGTAAGTTCAATTTCATCCGGCAGAGATAAGGTTTTGGGCGAGGCAACATATGTAGATGCCACTACAACACAGCCTGTTAAAGAAAATGCATATTTTTCCTCTGCACGTGTTGACAGGCAAACCGCAAGAGACGAAAGCCTTGAAAAACTTCAAAAAATTATAGACTCAACAAAGGATACGGATAAGGCACATATCGCCGCAGCTGACAAAATAGCTTCAATTTCGGATATAATATCAACAGAGAATAAAATAGAAACGCTTGTTAAAGCAAAAGGCGTTAATAATTGTATTGCAGTTATTAACGAAGACGCAACAAAAGTTAATGTTATTGTTGATACTAAAGATTTAACGGACCAAATAGTTTTACAAATTAAGGAAATAACCGTTTCTCAGCTTGGTTGCAGCTATGAGGATGTCACTATTATTCAGTCAAACTAAATTCATAAATATTTTATATTAATATCTTGTATATTTATTCAGTTTGTGTTATAATGGTTCAAAATCAAGGAGGCTTAATTATGGAAATAATTTCAAAAAGCTCTATGGGTGAGCTTATTATATCCGATGAGGTTCTTTCATCAATCGCAGTTAATGCGGCTAAGGATGTTGACGGTGTTTCTTCGTTTTGCAACAAACCCGTTGATGTTGTAAATACAATTAAGCAGGGTAGTCTTAAGGTTATGAGTCCTGTAAGAATTAAGCAGGAAAATGACAGCTTTACTATCAGCATTTATATCAACATAGCTCCCGGTAAAAAATTCCAAACTGTTGCTACTCAAGTGCAAAGTGCAGTTAAGGAATCAGTGCAAAATATGACGGGTAAGCTTGTAACTAAAGTAAATGTTATTGTAGCCGGTATTGATTTTGAAGAGCCTGTAAGCTCTGTTGAACCTTGTGAAACTGAAGAGTAGCAAAATCTGCCGACAATAGATTTTTGTCGGCATTTTATTTTGCATAAAATATTTAGGAGATACATAGATGAAAAGAAGTGAAATGAGAGAGCAAGCGTTTCTTTTAACGTTTGAGGGGCTTTTTTCAAGCGGTCAAGATATTGATGAGGTAATCGAACTTTACAGCGAAAATGTTGAAGCGGTGAGCAAATATGCAAAGGATGTGTTTGTCGGCGTAAAAGGTTCAAAAAATGAGCTTGATGAGATTATTAATAAGTATTCAAAAAGTTGGAAAGCCGCAAGGCTTCCTAAGGTTACGCTTGCTATTCTTTACGTTGCGCTTTATGAGATGAAAAATGTTGAGGACGTTGCCGACAGTATTGCAATTAATGAAGCTGTTGAGCTTGCAAAAAAATACGCTTCAAGTAATGACGCATCATTTATCAACGGCGTTCTCGGCGCTGTTTCAAGGGGTTAATTATGTATCTTGGATTTGATACAAGCAATTATACAACCTCTGTGGCTTCGTTTGACGGCAACGATATAATTCAGGCAAAGAAACTTTTGCATGTCAAAACAGGTGAGCGTGGGCTAAGGCAAAGCGACGCTGTTTTTCAGCATACAGTCAATATGCCTGAAATTTTGGTTGAACTTGAATATGACAACTCAAATATTGATGCCGTTGCAGTAAGTACAAGACCGAGAAATATTGAAAAAAGTTATATGCCGTGCTTTATGGTGGGAAAGGGTATTGCTGATGCTGTTTCTAAATTCACATCATCAAGGCTTTATTATACATCTCATCAAGTTGGTCATATTTTAGCGGCACTTTATTCCGTCGGAAGGCTTGATTTGGTTGAACGTCAATTTATTGCCTTTCATGTTAGCGGAGGAACAACTGAGGCGCTTCTTGTCACACCGGATAAAGATGAAATTATCAAAGCGCAAATTATTGCTCAAAGCCTTGATTTAAAGGCAGGACAGGCTATTGACAGAACAGGTGTGCTTCTCGGTTTAAATTTTCCTTGCGGAAAGGAACTTGACAAATTTTCTCTGCTAAGCGATAAGAACTTTAAAATTAAACCTTCTATGAAGGGGCTTGACTGCTCACTTTCCGGTATTGAAAATAAGGCTAAGGCTATGATAGCAAACGGCGAAAGTAAGCAAGATATTTCCAAGTTCGTTTTTACGTATATTTCAACTTCGCTTGAAAAAATGACAGAACTATTGCTTGAAAAATATGGGGATTTACCTCTTGTATTTGCAGGCGGCGTAATGTCTAACACGCTTATTAAAACAAATTTAGTAAATAAATTTTCGGCATATTTTGCAAAGCCTGAGTTTAGCTGTGACAATGCCGCAGGAATTGCAATATATGCTTATTTGAAAGATATTATATGAATATTAACGCATTAACGGTTACACAAGTTAATACTTATATTAAAGCTATTCTCGATGAAAATGTGCATTTAAAAAATATTTATATTGTGGGTGAAATCAGTAATTTTCTCCATTATTTTCGTTCCGGTCATATGTATTTCACACTTAAGGACGATAACTCACAACTTAAAGCGGTTATGTTTTCATCAAATGCACAGAGGCTTAAATTCGAGCCGTCTGACGGAAGGAAGGTTCTTTGCAGAGGCAGAATTTCTGTATACGACAAGGACGGAGCATATCAGTTTTATGTTGACGATATGCAACCTGACGGTATAGGAACACTTGCTATTGCCTTTGAACAGCTTAAGGATAAACTTTCAAAAGAAGGCTTGTTTGATGAAATCTACAAAAAGCCAATACCTAAATTTCCGAGGAAAATAGGTGTTGCTACCTCGGATATGGGTGCGGCAATTGAGGATATAAAAAATATTACAAAAAGAAGATATCCTATTGCTGAACTTGTTGTTGTACCGACTGTCGTTCAAGGTGACAGCGCACCGGCGGATATATGCAAATCAATTAAAATTCTTGATTTAAGAGACGATATTGATGTAATCATAGTCGGCAGAGGCGGCGGCTCACTTGAGGATTTGTGGGCTTTTAATACAGAACAGGTTGCCAGGGCGGTTTTTGAATGTGAAACTCCGATAATTTCTGCCGTAGGTCATGAAACGGATTACACAATTTGCGATTTTGTGTCGGATTTAAGAGCACCTACTCCGAGTGCTGCGGCAGAACTTGCTGTACCGGATTCGGCAACATTAATTAATTATTTTGACGGTATAAAAAACAGATTATTATCTTATTTGCATAACAAAATTGATAAGGAATATCAACGACTTGACAATTTGCTTATTAATACGCCTTTGGAAAATATGAATGATTTCATTAATCTGAAATATGATGATTTGGCCGTTTTGCAAACAAGACTTGTTGATGGCTACTCATATTTTATTGAGCAAAAAAATAACGAGTTTAAAAATAAAGTATCTCGTCTTGATGCTTTAAGTCCGCTTAAAATTCTTTTACGGGGATACACACTTGCATCTATTAATAATAATGCAATAAACGATATTAACAGCGTTAAAGTAAACGATGAGATTGATATAACTTTTTATAACGGAAAATCTAAATGTATAGTTAAAGAGGTAACACCCAATGAGTGATGAAATAAAATATGAAGATGCTGTTAAAGAGCTTGATGAAATAGTATCTAAGCTTGAAAATGGTACTGTTTCTCTTGACGAGAGCATTAAACTTTTTGAAAAAGGAACTAAGCTTGCAGGTATTTGCAGTGATAAGCTGAAAAAGGCTGAGCAAAAGATTACTATGCTTACTAAGGAGAATAATAATGACTGAAACGGAATTTAAAAATATTCTGACAAATGATATAAAAAAAGTTGAACACACACTTTTGTCTTTTCTTCCTGATTGCAAGGACGGTCAAGAAAGTGTTGTTCAGGCTATGGAATACAGTCTTGTAAACGGAGGCAAAAGACTCAGACCTGTTTTTACGCTTGAGTTTGCACAAGCATGCGGCGGAAGCAGAGAAGATGCGTTGCCCTTTGCGTGCGCTATGGAATATGTTCATACATATAGTCTTATTCACGATGATTTGCCTTGTATGGACAATGATGATTTAAGGAGAGGTAAGCCGAGTTGTCATAAAGCATTTGGCGAGGATACCGCTCTTTTAGCGGGAGATGCACTTTTGACTCACGCATTTGAAATTATTGCATCAAGCGAACTTTCTGATGATAAAAAGGTTTCCGCTTCTCTTCTTCTTGCTCAAAATGCCGGCGTAGGCGGAATGATTGGCGGTCAGGTTATTGACCTTATTTACGAAAAGGAAAATCCTACAGTTAAGCAGCTTTTAAATGTATACAGAATGAAAACCGGCGCACTTATTTCCGCTGCATGCCTTATGGGTTGTATCAGCGCCGGAGCTGATGAAGAGAAAATGTCAGCAGCTTCTAAATTTGCTTATTCACTCGGTATTGCGTTCCAAATCCAAGATGATATTTTAGATATTGTTGGTGATGAAAAGGAACTAGGTAAACCTGTTGGCTCTGATGCTGAAAATGAAAAAGTCACCTATGCTGCACTTGTCGGTATTGAAAAAGCAAAATCAGACGTTAAAAAGCTTACAAATGCGGCTGTAAATCAACTTGATATATTTGAAAACAGTGATTTTTTGAAAGCGCTTGCTTTATCACTTGTCAATCGTAAAAAATAGCTTTAATCATTGAAAAGGGAAATATTATGTCTGTTCTTGATAGGGTTAATTCTCCTAAAGATTTAAAAAAACTGAATGATAAAGAGCTTGAAGTGCTATGCGACGATATACGTGAATTGTTGATTAATACTGTTTCCAAAACAGGCGGTCACCTTGCTTCTAATTTAGGCGTTGTTGAACTTACAGTTGCCATGCACAAGGTTTTTAACAGTCCTGTTGACCAAATTGTGTTTGATGTCGGTCATCAGTGCTATACTCATAAAATTCTTACCGGCAGGAAGGACAAGTTTGAAACCTTACGTACCGAAGGCGGCATCAGCGGATTTACCCGTCCTGTTGAAAGTGAACATGATATTTTTTCTTCAGGTCACAGTTCAACATCAATCTCTGCCGCTGTCGGTCTTGCAAGGGCTAAGCAGATTAAAGGCGAAAAGGGCAAGGTTGTTGCAGTTATCGGTGACGGCGCCTTGACCGGTGGTCTTGCATACGAGGCACTTAATAATTCAGGAAACGATAACAGTAATCTTATAGTAGTTTTGAATGATAATAATATGTCTATCAGCAAAAATGTCGGCTCAATGGCTAAGAATCTGACTACTATACGCACATCTAAAAGATACGTAACCTTTAAATCTAATTTTCAGCACCGACTTGCAAGAATCCCTAAGGTTGGTACTCAGATTAACAGATTTTTTACATATATTAATACTAAAATCAGAAAAATGATTTACAAATCCACATTCTTTGAGGATTTAGGTTTTAGATATTACGGTCCGATTGACGGTCACGATATTGATGCACTTGTTGACGTTTTTAATGCGGCTAAAGCCCATAACCATTCAGTTTTAATTCATGTGAATACCGTTAAGGGTAAAGGTTATTATCCTGCCGAGAAAAATCCGACTCAGTTTCACGGTATAGGTAAATTTGATATAAATACAGGTGAGCCGAAAAGTTCAGGAAAGAATTTTTCAGCCTGCTTTGGCGAAACTATGTGTAAATTTGCTGAAAAAGATGCTCGAATTTGCTGTGTTACTGCCGCTATGGCTGAGGGTACGGGCCTTTGTAATTTTGCTGAGGAATTTCCTAAAAGATTTTTTGATGTCGGCATTGCCGAACAGCATGCAGTAACATTTTCAAGCGGTCTTGCAAAAAACGGTTTAATTCCTGTTTTTGCTGTTTATTCAACATTTCTTCAACGTTCGTATGACCAACTTATTCACGATGTCGCAATGCAAAATTTAAAGGTTATTTTTGCAATTGACCGTGCCGGCTTTGTCGGTGAGGACGGCGAAAGCCATCAGGGCGTGTTTGATACTTCTTTTCTTAACTCGGTGATTGGATTAACTGTTTTCGCACCGTCAACATTTGATGAACTGGAAGCTATGTTTTATCAGGCAATTTACAAAATTGACGGCGCAGTCGCAGTCAGATATCCACGTGGCTGCCAATGCGAAATTCCTGTCGAATATAAATATAATCACGATAATTATAACATCATAGGTGATACAAGTAAGAAAAAATGTGTTGTGTCTTACGGCAGAGAATTTTGCGAATGTGCAAAGGCTTATAAAAATCTTGACGACGCTTTTTTGATTAAACTTAATAAAATTAAGCCGATTGATGAAAGCGTAGTTGAATATCTCAAAAATTGTGATACCGTATATTTTTATGAGGAAAGTGTAAAAAGCGGTTCTGTCGGTGAGATATTTGCTTCACTATTAATTGAAAATAATATTAATGTTCATTTTAAGCATATTGCAATTGACGACGAATTTGTTAAGCAGGCAAGTGTTTGCCGTCAACTTGAGCATTATAATTTAGATACAAATTCTATTATTAAAGAGGTCAATAATGGCTAAGAATAAGACAAGGCTTGACGTTGCTTTGGTAGAAAAAGGACTTGCTGAAAGCAGAGAAAAGGCAAAAGCAATCATTATGTCGGGCATAGTATATGTTAACAATCAAAAATCTGATAAAGCAGGCAAGGACGTTAATGAGGATGATATAATCGAAGTTCGTGGTAAAACTTTAAAATATGTCAGCCGTGGCGGTTTGAAACTTGAAAAAGCTATGGAATGTTTTCCTATTTCTCTTGACGGCAAAATTTGTATGGATGTAGGCGCTTCAACGGGCGGCTTTACCGATTGTATGATTATGAACGGAGCAGTTAAGGTGTATTCAGTCGATGTCGGCTACGGTCAGCTTGCTTGGAAGCTTCGTACCGATGAACGAGTAGTTAATTTGGAAAGAACTAATTTTCGATATGTAACAGATGAACAAATTAAGGATAAAATTGATTTTTCATCTGTTGACGTTTCCTTTATCTCTCTTAAGCATATTTTGCCAAATCTTAATAATTTCTTAAAGGATGACGGCAGTGCGGTTTGCCTTATTAAGCCTCAGTTTGAAGCCGGAAGGGAAAAGGTCGGTAAAAAAGGCGTTGTAAGCGACCCTGCAACTCACCTTGAGGTTTGCGAAAAAGTTATCGGCTTGGCAGTTGAAAACGGTTTTAGCGTTGCAGGTCTTGATTTTTCACCTATTAAAGGGCCTGAGGGTAATATTGAATATTTGATTTATCTGTTAAAATCAAATGAGCCTGTTGTTTATGAAAATGTTGACGCTAAACAATTAGTTTATAAATCACATGAGGAATTATAATGATTATTTCAGTTTTTCCAAATCTTAATAATAAAGGCGTGAGCGTTCTTGCTGTAAATGTAGTTAATAAACTTATCAGCGGCGGCGCAGAGGTGTATTTACCCGATAAACACGAAGCTGTATTTGCAAAAACAAAAGCGAAATTTGAAACATTTGACAAGGCTATGTCAATTTGTGATTGCGCAATTGCTATAGGCGGCGACGGCACAACGCTTAATATTGCTAAAAAGGCGGCTTTTTTGGGCAAACCGGCACTTGGTATCAATGCCGGCAGACTTGGCTTTATGAGTGGTATCGAACGAGATGAACTTGATTTGCTTGCAAGGCTTATTAATAATGATTATATTATTGACGAACGTCTTATGCTCAAAGCGACGATAGAACGAAACAATCAGGTGATTTCTTCACATCATTGTTTAAATGATATTGTTGTTTCACGTGGCAAATTTGCAAGGCTTATTGATGTATCAATCACTTGTGACGGCAGAAATGTTTCTGATATGAGAAGTGACGGAGTTATTATTTCTACACCTACCGGCTCTACCGCCTATTCAATGGCTGCAGGAGGTCCTGTTGTAAGCCCTGAGGCGGATTGTATTATCGAAACGCCGATTTGCCCACATTCACTTATGGACAGAAGCATTATTTTTTCATCGGATAAAGAATTAATTATTAAAGCAAATAACGATCAAAATAATTCTCCGATTATGACTGTTGACGGTCAGGAGGCTGTTAATTTAGCCCCTGATTGTGAAATACATATCAAGACTTCGGACATTAAAACTAAGCTTATTAAACTAAAACCTGAAAACTTTTACGAAATTCTTAATAAGAAAATTATTGAGAGGAGAGTATAAATGAAAAAGAGAAGACACGCTAAAATATTAGAACTTATCAACTCCCATGATATTGAAACTCAGGAAGAACTTCAGGCTTTTCTTTTGAAAAACGGCTATGAAGTTACGCAAGCAACAATATCCCGTGATATTAAGGAATTGCGCCTTGTTAAGGATTTGTCAGATAAAGGCAGATACATTTATTCAACAGGTAAGAAAAATAATGAAAATGCAAGAAGAACAGGCGGTATTTTCGGGGAATCGATTATTAATGTTGAATACGCTCAAAATATCGTTTGCATTAAATGTTTTTCAGGTATGGCTGTTGCCGTATGCACTGCAATTGACTCAATGGAATGGACAGGCGTCGTAGGTACAATCAGCGGCGATGATACTATTTTTGTACTTTGTAAAACTGAGGACTTTGCGAAAATATTTACAATGAATATGGAGAAGATTTTAAATGCTAAGAACTCTTGACATTGAAAATATAGCTGTTATTGAAAAGGCAAGTGTTAATTTCAGTGACGGTCTTAATGTTCTGACAGGTGAAACCGGTGCAGGTAAATCTATTGTTGTTGACTCCATTAATGCAATAATGGGTGAGCGTACTTCAAAAGAACTTGTAAGACATAATACCGATTATGGGTTTGTAAGCGCTTATTTTGATGATATCAGCAAATCAATTTGCGATAAGTTAAAGGAACTCGGCATTGAGATTGACGAAGAAAATTCACTGCTTTTAAGCCGCAAAATTTCGTCAAACGGTAAATCGCTTTGCAAGGTAAACGGCAAAACTGTTACCGTTTCTATGCTTAAGGAAATAAGTTCGCTTCTTGTTAATGTTCACGGCCAGCATGACAGCCAGGCACTTTTAAATCCTGATTTGCAATATACATATATAGATATGCTTTTAAATGATAAGTCGGTATTATACGATTATAAAAATTCATTTAAAAAGCTTATTGCCGTTCGCAGAAAACTTAAATCACTTGCTAATGATGAGAGCGATAAGGAAAAGCAGCTTGAAATTCTTAATTTCCAAATAGATGAACTTGAGGCAGCTGATATCAAAATAGGCGAGAGGGAAGAACTTACTAAAAAACGTGAACTTATTCAAAAAAGTGAGGATATAATAAAGGCACTTAATCTTGCTGTTTCAACTATTAACGGTGATGATGAAAATACAGGCGTTGAGCTGGCTTGTAACGATGTTTCAAGAATGCTTTTTAAGTTTGATGAAACTAAGGAAATTTTTGACGTATTTAATGACATAAATGATAAGCTGGAACTTGCTAAGGATAAGGCGGAAGCACTTTTAATGTCAATTGATTTCTCACCCGAAGAAATTGAAATGATTGACGAAAGACTTGACCTTTATTATAAATTTTCTAATAAATACGGAAGAAATGAAGAAGAAATGCTTGCTTTTCTTGAAAATGCCAAGCAAAAAAGAAATTCAATTCTTTTTGCTGACGAGGAGCTTTACAGGCTTAATAAAGAATATGACGGCTTATTAAATGAAACAGTTAGTCTTGCTGAAAAACTTTCAAATGAAAGAAAAAAGGTTGCATCTGATTTTGAAAAAAACGTAAAAAACGAACTTTCATTTCTCGATATGCCTAAAATGCAGTTTTTCGTTAATTTTGATAAAGGTAATTTATCGTCAACGGGTTTTGACAAAATCGAATTTATGATTTCCGCAAATCCCGGTGAGCCGCCTAAATCATTGTCAAAGGTTGCTTCAGGCGGTGAGCTTTCGAGAATAATGCTTGCAATTAAAAGCATAATATCGTACAATGATACAATCGGAACTTTGATTTTTGATGAAATCGACACGGGTGTAAGCGGCAGAGCAAGTCAAAAAATCGGCTTGAAGCTTAAATCTGTTTCTAAAAATACGCAGGTTATATGTGTTACTCATTCTGCTCAAATTGCTTCAAATGCCAACGAGCATTTTCTGATTCAAAAGAAATTTGATGATAATAAAACTTTTACTTCGGTTACACCGCTTGATTTTGAAGGCAGAAAGAGTGAACTCGCACGTATTATGGGCGGTCTTGAAATAACCGACACTCTTCTTCAAAGCGCAGAGGAATTATTAAATCAAAATTTGTACGGTAATTAACTATGGGAATTAATATTGAACAAAAGGTGAAAAACGGCACTTGTGCCACTTTGTCATTATAAATTTGTTTTTATTTTAGGAGGATATATAAATGGGAGTTTATGAAGAATTACAAGAAAGAGGACTTATAGCTCAAATTACTAATGAGGACGAAGTAAGAGAGCTTATTAATAACGGTAAGGCTGTATTTTATATCGGCTTCGACCCGACTGCGGACAGCTTGCACGTTGGCCACTTTATGGCACTTTGCCTTATGAAAAGGCTTCAAATGGCAGGCAATAAGCCGATTGCCCTTATCGGCGGCGGTACCGGTATGATCGGTGACCCAAGCGGTAAGACAGATATGCGTAAAATGCTTACACCTGAAATTATTCAGCATAACTGCGACTGCTTTAAAAAGCAAATGTCTAAGTTTATTGACTTTTCAGACGGTAAGGCAATGATGGTTAATAATGCTGATTGGCTTCTTGACCTTAACTATATCAACGTTCTTCGTGAGGTTGGTGCGTGCTTCAGTGTAAACAGAATGTTAAGCTTTGAATGTTATAAGCAGAGAATGGAAAGAGGTCTTTCGTTCCTTGAATTTAACTATATGATTATGCAAAGCTATGACTTCTATACTCTTTATAAGAAATACGGCTGCAATCTTCAGTTCGGCGGTGACGACCAGTGGTCAAATATGATTGGCGGTATGGAGCTTATCAGAAGGAAGCTTCAGGGTAATGCAAATGCTATGACAATTACTCTTCTTACCAACTCAGAGGGTAAGAAAATGGGTAAGACCGAAAAGGGCGCTGTTTGGCTTGACGCTGAAAAAACCTCACCTTATGAGTTCTATCAGTATTGGAGAAATGTCGGCGATGATGACGTAATCAAGTGTATGAAACTTCTTACATTTGTTCCTATGGAGCAGATTAATGAGTATGCAAAGCTTGAGGGTGCCGAGCTTAACAAGGTTAAGGAAGTTCTTGCTTTTGAACTTACTAAGATGATTCATGGCGAGGAAGAAGCTACTAAGGCGCAAAATGCCGCAAAAGCGCTTTTTGCAGGCGGTGCAGATAATTCACATATGCCTGAAACCGTACTCACCGATGATGATTTCACAGACGGTTCAATTATGCTTCTTGATATGATGGTTAAAGCTGGTATTATTAAGTCAAAGGGAGAGGGCAGACGTCTTATCACTCAGGGCGGCGTAAGCGTTAATGACGAAAAGGCAACCGACCCTAATATGTCATTTACAACCGATGATTTTGCAAACGAAATCATTGTTAAAAAGGGTAAAAAAGTATTCCATAAGTTTACAAAATAATTTTTCTAAGCAGAAGTTGAAATAACTTCTGCTTTTTTATTGTTTGTCAGGCTTTATTTTGCAGTGAAGCAATAGACGTTCTGACTTGTGAAGTGTGAAAAATTAATGTATGCAGTTTTAATTTGAAAGTTATCTTGACAATAGAACAAATATTTGATAATATAATGTAAAAACTGTTATAAAATGAGGTGACTATGATGGATTACATGTTTGATAAGAAGTACGATGCTTATTATAATGATTTTTCAAAATTCGATTCTTATAAACTAAACAGAGAACTGATTAAGTATAAAATAAAAAGAGAAGAAATTGAAAATGAAAGAATGACAATTAATAGTGATTATATCAGCGCTGTTGCTTTGGTTATTTCTATTTATTCGTTTGTAATGACTTATTTATTTAAAATTAATTTGACTGATATTACAATAAAAAATATATTTAAACATACTATCGTATTTATAATAATTATGTTGTTAACTTGGATTATTTCTGAATGTTCTCATAAAAAAAATAATAAAAAACGTAACAAAGAAATATGCGAATTTGATTTATTGATTCAAATTCTTGAAAATTTGATTGCCGAAAAAGAAAAGGAATACAATTAATAACTTAATATATATTGAGGAGAAAATATGTTAAACAAAAGATACGAGCAGATTGAACTTACAAATATGTGTATGATATATGACAATGAGGGGAACGTTGTCGTGCAGGATAAGATTGGAAAATCTTGGGGTGGAATAACATTTCCGGGCGGTCACGTTGAAAAGGGCGAAAGCTTTGTTGAATCGGTAATAAGAGAGGTTAAAGAGGAAACGGGACTTGATATTAAGCACCCTAAGCTTTGCGGAATTAAATGGTGGCAGGTTGATAAAAATAAAAGATACGTAGTTATTTTATTTAAAACTAATGAATATTCAGGCAATCTTAAAAACTCAATTGAAGGTAAAACCCTTTGGGCAAGTCTTGATGAAATTCCTAAAATGAAATTAGCGCCGGATTTTGATAAAATGCTTGAAGTATTCACAAATAATGATTTTTGCGAGCACGAGAGTATTAAAGTGAAAGATGAATGGATAAGTATTTTTAAATAAGTATTTATTAAAATTAATAAATCTATTGACTTTGGGCTTTTAATTTTATATAATAAAAAAGCTGATTTGCCGGCGTGATGGAATTGGCAGACGTGCTGGACTCAAAATCCAGTCCTGGCAACAGGGTGCGGGTTCGACCCCCGCCGCCGGCACCAAGGGTTGTTTTAAAACAGCCCTTTTATTTTTTTGATTTTTGTTAATAATTATAAAGGGTGATATTATGTGTACTGCGGCAACATATAAAACTAAAGACTTTTATTTTGGCAGAACTCTTGATTATGAATTTTCTTACGGTGACAAAATAACTATTACGCCGAGAAATTATACGTTTGATTTTAAATTTATGGGTGAGGTTAAAAACCATTATGCAATAATCGGTATGGCTCATATTGCAAATGATTATCCTCTTTATTATGACGCAATGAACGAAAAAGGCGTTTGCATTGCAGGGCTTAATTTTGTGGGCAATGCGGTTTATAATAATCCGATTGAGGGAAAAGAAAATGTTGCGCAGTTTGAACTTATTGCGTGGATACTTTGCCAATGCGAAAATATGAACGACGTACGCAATTTGCTTGAAAAAATCAATATAACAAATATATCTTTTTCAGATAAATTGCCTACTGCTCAGCTTCATTATATCATTGCTGACAAAAACGATTGTATAACCCTTGAATGTACCAAAGACGGTATGAAAATTTATGATAATAAGGTAGGAGTATTAACTAATAATCCGCCTTTTGATATGCAAATGTTTATGCTTAATAATTATATGTCCTTATCACCTAAGCAACCCGATAACAGCTTTGCTGTAAATATTGATTTAAAACAATACAGCAGAGGTATGGGCGCACTCGGTTTGCCGGGTGATTTATCGTCAGCATCTCGTTTTGCACGTGTTGCCTTTACTAAACTTAATTCAAAATCAGGCGATAATGAAAATGACAGCGTAAGCCAATTCTTTCATATTTTAGGCTCGGTTGACCAACAGCGTGGTTGCTGCGAGGTGGCTGAGGGTAAATATGAAATAACGATTTATACCTCTTGTTGCAATGCTGATAAAGGAATTTATTATTATACAACATATAATTGCCATAGAATTAATGCGGTTGATATGCACAAGGTAAATCTTGATGACAGTAAGCTTTTTGCTTACGACGTAATTGAAAACGAGCCAATATTCTTCCAAAATTAAAATGAGCGGACGTTCTCAATTGAGAATGTCCGCTTATTTTATGCCTTTACTCCGCTGACAATATAAATATCTTCGGTTGCTTTTTTATAAATATCAACAAGTCCTGCTGATTTGAATATTTCTTCTAAAGCGTTTTCGCTGATAAGTCCGTTAGATATTTTGCTTGCCTGAACGCTTTTGTGGTGGTTGTCAAGGTCTTTTCTGCCCCTATCGTGAGCGACTGTAACAGTACCTCCGGATTTAACGGCTTTTGCAAGATTTTTAATCAGCGCTTTTGGATTCGGAAAATGAGGGAATGCATTAAATACCATAACACGGTCATATTGATTTTTGAAATTAAATTCCTCGGCGTCCTCGCAAAGAAAATCTATAAAATCATATTTTTTGAATTTATTTCTTGCAATCTCAATCATTTTGCTCGAAATATCAACGCCCGTTACTTTTGATACATTTCTTTCAATGTAATAATCAATCATAACACCTGTGCCGCAGGCGATATCAAGTACACTATTTCCGCTTGATATTTTTGCGACGTCGAGTATTTCATTCATTTTGCTGTCGTCTTTTTCCATATTTTCATCCCAAGTAGTTGAGTGAATATCGAAAAAACTGATTACTTCGTTTTTATCCATCTTATTCCTCACTGTAAACGTATCTTGACGGGATGAGGTTTGCCTTAACGAGTGAGGCATAAATAACAGGGACTAAGATTATTTGCATAATAATTCCCGGAAGACAGGTGACGAAATATGACGTTGCCCAAGCGGTAATTGTTATTTCTCCACGAGCAAAAATCAATGCTTTAACAACACCGGCAATTACTCTGCCGATAAGAAGTGCACCGATAAGGGAAATATACAAATCAACCACAGATTTTTTCGTGTGAACGAATTTCATTAAAAGTGATGCAATAAGTGCATAGCAGGTAAGCTCAACAAGCATTGACGGAAGCATCGCCGCAGGTGGCATACCCGTAAGTACACTTGAAAGAAGCGGGCCGGCAATGCCGCAGATAATTGCGTATTGAGGTGCGCAAATAATACCGCAAATAAGTACCGGAATGTGCATAGGGCAATAAATCATACCTGCCTGCGGAATACTGTGAAATGCCATAGGCAGCACAACGCAAAGCGCAATGCACACAGCGGTTATGATTGATTGTTTCACTACACTCATTGTGCTTAATTTGTTAATTTTTAAATTATTTTTATTCATTTATTTTTCTCCTTTATATCCTCTCGCTTCAAGTGCCTGCGATAATTCGTCCGCTCTTTTAAAAGCGTTTATGAAAATCGGCACTATAAGCGGAAATATGCATTTGGCTCTTTTAAATATGTTTCTCGATTCAAATTCTGCGCCTCTTGCAATTTGAGCAATTTTTATATTTTGCGCTTCAATTAATAAGGTTGGAACAAATTGAATTGAAACCGATAATATAAGCGCTAAATTTTCTGTTGGAACTTTAAATAATTTAAGCGGCGTCAGATAGAAATTGATTGCGTTTGTTATCTCAATTGGCGAGGAGGTCAAAACGAATAATTTTGACCAAAGTATAACAAATATTACGTTTAAAACTATCACTGCTCCTTGCCTTATGCCGAGTGTCGTTATGTTGATTTTCCAAAGGCTTAAAACCGTTTTTCCCTTGCCGAAGAAAAGGGCGTTCATTAAGAATATTGTTAAATAAAACAACCAAAGCTTGCTTATTGCCGATATGAAATGCTTAATGTTTAATTTTGAAATTAAAATGCAAATGCTAAGAAACAAAAAATCGATTATATAGACTACGTAACTTTTCGCTGCAAGCGTTAATATAATCATTGCTAAAAAGCAAGGAATTTTATATTTTGCATTTATGTTGTGAATGGGTGAATTAATATTTTCATAAACTCCCGATAATATGTCAGTCATTTATAACTCCTATATTTGATATTATTGAACTTAGCAAATCGTCATATTTTAAAATATCACTTTGAATATTAAAGCCGTTTTTATCTAATAAATTTGCGATTTCCTTTGAATTGCAAACGCCTATGTTAAGATTATTTAATAAGTTAGTTTGATTAAAAATTTCATTCGGTTTATCGTCCAATATAATTTTGCCGCCGTCCATAACAAGTATTCTGTCTGCATATTCTGCCAAATAATCGGTGTTGTGAGATATGATTATAATTGTTGTGCCGTTTTGTTTTAATGCTAATAGCAATTTCATAAAGCTATCTCTTGAATTACAGTCAAGACCGGCTATCGGCTCATCAAAAATTAAATATTTAGGCTTGCAAACGAGTATTCCTGCTATAGCGATTTTTCTTTTTTCACCGCCGGAAAGTGCAAGAGGGGATTTATCTTTAATTTTTTCAAAATCAAGACCTAAAAGCTCAAGTGCTTCTTTAGCTCTTTTGTATTTTTCGTCATAAGTCAGCTTATATTGTTTTAAGCCGAAGAATATGTCCTTTTCAACCGTTTGCTCAAATAATTGCATTTCTGGAAATTGAAATACTATTCCAAGCTTTCTGCGAAGAATTTTTTTATTAAATTTTTTGTTGGTAATATCGTCGCCGTCAATAATTATTTTACCGCTGTCGCTTTTTATAAGCCCCGCAATAAGACGGACAAATGTTGATTTTCCACAGCCTGTATTACCTATAATACCGACCATTTCGCCGTCATCTATTTTTAAATCTAAATTATCAATAAACGGCTTGCTGTCATACGAAAATGAAAGTTCTTTTATTTCAATCGGCATAAAAGTTCCACCAATCTTTCATTGTTTAAAGGACATTCGTCAAGGAAAAATCCTGCTTTCTTTAAATCATTATATATTTTAACACAATAGGGAAGTGAAATTTGTGATTTTTCTATAAGTTCTTCGTTTGAGTATATTTTTTCAGGAACGTCGCTTCCAATGATTTTACCGTTATTCATAACAATTATTCTGTCAGCATTTACCGTTTCCTCTGCATACTGCGTAATCATTATAAATGTTATATCGGTTTCTTTGTGAAGTTTTAGAATTATATCCAAAACCTCTTTTCTTGAATTTGGAGAAAGCATTGAGGTTGCCTCATCAAGAATAATAATATCAGGCTTTACGCAAAGTATCCCTGCAAGGGCAAGCCTTTGCTTTTGACCTCCTGAAAGAGAGAGTATATTTCTTTTTTCAAAGCCCTTAAGTCCTACGAGTGAAAGTACATCATCAATCGTTTTGTCATTATACTTTATATCATGATTTTTAAGCGAAAATTCAATGTCCTCTTTAACAACTGTTGAAACAAATTGATTATCGGGATTTTGAAATACCATACCGCATTTCTGCCTGATTTTGTATATGTTTTTATTATTCCTACAATCAAGGCTTGCGATTGTAAGCTCACCGCTTTGAAGAGGAATAAGTGCATTAAGGTGTTTAACAAGGGTGCTTTTGCCACAGCCGTTCATACCGACTATTGATATAAATTCGCCTTTTTTAATTTTAAAGGAAATGTCGTAAAGTGATTTTATCTCTCTTTGAGCAAATATATATGAATGATTTATATTATCAGCTTTGATTATGTTCATTTTATTTGCTCATCTCCTTCAAATATATACTTATTATATTTATATTAAATTATTTTCCAAGCCCCCTTAGGGGTTAAGATTAAGGCGCTTTTACATATTTACAAAGCTCTTTAAAATAAAAGAAGCACCGAATAAATCGGTGCTGTTTTATGCGAAATAATTAAGCTCTTTCAACCTTACCTGAACGAAGACATCTTGTGCAAACATTAACTCTTTTAGGAGAGCCGTTTACAATAGCCTTTACTTTTTTAATGTTTGGTTTCCAAGTTCTGTTTGATCTTCTGTGTGAGTGAGAAACCTTGATGCCGAAAGATACGTCTTTTCCGCAGTATTCACATTTTGCCATTTGCGAACACCTCCTTGTCAATTTAGAACGTAGATATATTATCACAATTGTTATTAAAATGCAAGTCTTTTTTCACTATTTTTTTATTTAGAACAAATATTTGCATATTTTTTATTTACTATTGATTTTAAATATCGAATTTAGTATAATAGTAGGGAATTATGTTAGGAGGTTATCTGATGGCAGTTGATAACAAAAAAGCGGCTCTTGAGGCTGCTATGAAAAATATAAAAAAGAAGTTCGGCGACGGTGCAGTTATGCGCCTTGGCGAAAATTCTTCTCTTAAGGTTGACTCTATTTCTACCGGTTCTCTCACTCTTGATATTGCTACGGGAATCGGCGGTTTGCCAAGAGGTCGTATAATTGAAATTTACGGTCCTGAATCAAGCGGTAAAACTACCCTTGCACTTCATTGTATTGCTGAGGCTCAAAAGCTTGGCGGTGACGCTGCATTTGTTGACGCAGAGCACGCACTTGACCCTGTTTATGCCGCTAATTTGGGTGTAGACGTTGATTCTCTTATTGTGTCTCAGCCTGATTTCGGTGAGCAGGCACTTGAAATTACAGAACAACTCGTAAGCAGCGGTGCGGTTGATATTGTTGTTGTTGACTCTGTTGCAGCACTTGTTCCAAAGAGTGAAATTGAGGGCGATATGGGTGACAGCCATGTGGGTCAGCACGCAAGGCTTATGTCGCAGGCATTAAGAATTCTTGCCGGTACTATTAATAAAACAAATTGTATAGTTATTTTCATTAACCAACTTCGTGAAAAAATCGGTGTTATGTATGGTAATCCTGAGGTTACTACCGGCGGACGTGCACTTAAATTTTATTCGTCAATGCGTATTGATGTAAGAAAAATTGAACAGTTAAAGGGCGCAGGAAGTGAATTTATCGGTTCTCGTACTCGTGCTAAGATTGTTAAAAATAAGGTAGCGCCTCCTTTCAAGAGTGCTGAATTTGATATTATGTATGGAGAGGGCATTAGTAAGGTTGGCGAAATTCTTGATATGGCTGTTCAGTATGATATTGTTCACAAGGGCGGCTCGTGGTTCTCTTACGGTGACCGCAGGCTCGGTCAGGGCAGAGATAATGTTAAAGAAATTATTAAAAATGAACCTGAACTTGCTGCTGAACTTGAGCAGAAAATTAAGGATAAAATTGCCGAAGATATCGAAAAAGCAAAGGAAGAACGTGTAGCAAAGGCTAATGCCTCTAAGCCTGCACCTAAGCCGGAAAAAAAGATTACACGTGAGGAAGCACTTGCTAAAATCAACATTATGGTTGAGGACGATGAGGACTGATGATTTTAACTCATCAAAAAGGCAGAGGAACTAAGGTTCATCTGTTTCTTGACGGGGAATATGCCGCCACTACTGATGAAAACTGTTGGCTTGATAATTATATTTCAAACGGAGCAGATATTGATGATGAGCAGTGGCAGGCTCTTCTTGTTAAAATAAATTACAAAAAAGCGTTAAATAAATGTGCCGACTATTTATCAAGGCGTGATTATTCCGTTAAAGAGCTTAAAACAAAGCTTTTAAAATCCGTTGATGAGGTAAGTGCTCAAAAAGCAGTTGACAGATATATCGAAGCAGGATATCTTGATGACGAAAAGTATTGCCAAAGGCTTATTGAATATTTACTTGATGTAAAAAAGTTTTCAACAGCTAATATTAAGCAAGAGTGCTTTAAGCGTGGTATTGATAGGGAAATTGTTGACGAAAAACTGTCAATTATTGAAATTGATAACATTTCAACAATTATCAAACTTATTAAATCAAAGTATGCCACAAAGCTTAATCAGGAAAACGGGAAAGAAAAGGTAATCGCCGCACTTCAAAGAAAAGGTTTTTACTATTCGGATATTAAATCGGCATTATACAGGATAGAAGAATATGACGAATAAAGTAGGTATGATTTCACTTGGTTGTCCTAAAAATCAGGTCGACGGTGAAGTAATGCTTGAAAAATTAAATAAAAGCGGCTTTGAAATAGCGCAAAACATTGAAGACAGCGACGTTATGATTATTAACACCTGCGGCTTTATTGAAGATGCTAAACGTGAGGCTATTGAAACTATTTTAGAAGTTGCCGAATATAAAAAGGCAGGGATTATCAGTGCTATTGTTGTTACAGGTTGCCTTGCAGAAAGATATCAGGATGAAATCATTAAAGAAATTCCCGAAGTTGATTCGGTAATAGGTATCGGTGCGGATAATGATATTGTTAAAGTTTGCCACAAGGCTTTGCTCGGTGTAAGAACAAGCTTTTACCCTGATAAAAAGTATCTTTTGCTTGAGGGTGACAGAATGCTTTCTACACCTAAGCATTGGGCTTATTTAAAAATAAGCGACGGCTGCGACAACAGATGCTCTTATTGTGCAATTCCGCTTATACGTGGCGGTTATATAGAGCGCCCTATGGAGAATATTATTAGGGAAGCGCAAAATCTTGCCGCAAAGGGAATTAAAGAACTTATAATTATTGCACAGGATACCACAAAATACGGCTTAAAGCTTTACGGTGAATATCGTCTTGCAAGTCTTTTAAAGGAACTTGTTAAGATTGACGGCATTGAGTGGATTAGGCTTTATTATTGCTATCCTGACAGAGTTACCGACGAGCTTATTGACGTAATTGCAAGTGAGGAAAAAATTTGCCCGTATATTGATATTCCACTTCAACATTGTGATAAAAATATATTAAAAGCTATGCACAGAAGAGGCTCGTATGAGCAACTTAAAGACCTTCTGTTCAAAATGAAGGAAAAAATTCCCAATCTTGCACTTCGTACAACATTTATGGTTGGATTTCCCGGTGAAAGTGACGAGCATTTTGAGGAACTTTGCAGATTTATTAAGGAAATTAAATTTGACAAAATGGGTTGCTTTACATATTCTGCCGAGGAGGATACTCCTGCTGCTGAATACGATAATCAAATTGACGAGGAAGTTAAAAAGAGACGTGCCGACGTTTTGATGGATATTCAGTATTCAATCACCGAGCAACTTAACAAAGCGAGAGTAGGCAATACATATAAGGTTATTGTTGATTCGTTTGACGACGGTATGTATAACGGCAGGGCTTATTTTGATTCTCCCGAGATTGACAGCGGAATAATATTTAAGAATAATGATAAGCTTGAAATCGGCGAGTTCGTAAATGTTAAAATTACAGGCTGTGACGGCTATGATTTGATTGGAGAAAAAGTATGAATTTACCAAACAAAATAACAGTGTTTCGTTTTTGCTGTATTCCTTTTTTAATGGCATTTTCACTTATAGAATTTAAATACCATTGGGTTGCGGCACTTCTTGTATATTTCGTTGCATGTATGAGTGACAAGGCTGACGGAATTATTGCAAGAAAAAAAGGTCTTGTAACTGATTTTGGTAAGGTTATGGACCCGCTTTCAGATAAAACTCTCGTTTTTGCCGCTTATCTTGTATTTATCAATATGGGTTGGCATACAGAGCTTTGTATTCTTCTTATGCTTGCAAGGGAATTTCTAGTTGCAGGAATAAGAATGCTTGCCGCCGCAAACGGTGAGGTTATTGCCGCAAACGGTTTTGGTAAGTGCAAAACGTTTCTTCAAATGTCAACAACAGGTATGACTTTCCTTCTTCTTGCAATCGGTGAGGGTGCGGCTGACATCACAACTACGACTCCTTGGCTCAATGTTTATTGTGCTATTGCATTTTGGATTGTAAGCGTTGTTGCGGTTTTAAGCGGTCTTATTTACGCTAAAGACGGTTGGCATTTAATAAAAACAAAATAATTGTTGCAAATTTCAAAAAAATATATATAATAAT
>ERZ1034952.1202-NODE-1202-length-21674-cov-4.598594_pt1 | contig 21674 bp, 13 predicted proteins | sample MGYA00520625_ERZ1034952 | MGnify/ENA primary metagenome ERZ1034952 (study PRJEB33766, sample SAMN09781773) | gut metagenome | biome: gut microbiome | host: Homo sapiens | place: Madagascar | study: EMG produced TPA metagenomics assembly of the PRJNA485056 data... | reverse complement strand
CTCTCGCCTACGGCCTCGATCACGGCGACCCGCAGATGGTCATGGTGTACGACCTCGGCGGCGGCACGTTCGACGTGTCGATCATCGAGATCGGCGACAACGTGATCGAGGTGCTCGCCACCGCCGGCAACAACCACCTCGGCGGCGACGATTTCGACGCGCGCCTCGCCGATTACCTGGCCAACGCCTTCAAGCGCCGCACGGGCGTCGATCTCTCGCACGACGCCATGGCGATGCAGCGCATCCGTGAAGCCGCTCAGCAGGCGAAGAAAGAACTGTCCTCGATGGAGTCCACCACGGTGAACCTGCCGTTCCTCTCGCAGGGCCCCTCTGGCCCGCTCCATCTCGAGGAAACGGTTACGCGCGACGCGTTCAACCAGCTCACGCGCGATCTCGTGGAGGCCACCACGGGGCCCGTGCAGCAGGCGCTCGGCGACGCGGGCATCGCGGCGAGCGAGCTCGGCAGCGTGCTGCTCGTCGGCGGCTCCACGCGCATTCCCGCCGTGCAAGAGCACGTGCAGAAGCTCACGGGCAAGCGCCCCTCCGCCTCGGTGAACCCCGACGAATGCGTGGCTCAGGGCGCGGCGATCCAGGGTTCCACGCTCGCCAACGCGGCGGGCGGCATCGTGCCGCGCGGCGGCGGGCTGCTCCTGCTCGACGTGGTGCCCATGTCGTTCGCCATCGAGACGGTCGGCGGCGTGGCCACGCGCGTGATCGAGCGCAACACCACCCTGCCCATCCACTACGAGCAGATCTTCACCACCGCCGCCTCCTTCCAGACGAAGGTGGAAATTCACGTGCTGCAGGGCGAGCGTCCCATGGCACGCGACAACAAGACCATCGGCAAGTTCCAGCTCAAAGGCATCAAGCGCGCGCCGGCGGGCGTGCCGCAGATCAACGTGAGCTTCGACATCGACGCCAACGGCATCCTCACCGTGTCGGCGAAAGACCTCGGCACAGGCAACGAGCAGTCGATCACCATCACCGATTCCGAGCGCATGACCGATGAGGAGATCCAGGCAGCCATCGCCGACGCCGAGAAGTACGCCGCGGAAGATCAGGCGCGCCGCGACTCGTTCGCCCAGCGCGACGAGGCGCAGCGTCTCGTCAGCGATGCCGAGAACATCATCAAGGATCGCGGCAAGACGCTCGACAAGCAGCTCAAGAAGGATCTGCGCGCGGCAAGCGGCGAGGTAAGCCGCTACCTTATGAAGCGTCCCGAGAAGATGAAGGACGACGACCACGCGAAGCTCGCAACCGCCGTCGAGCATCTGCGCGACGCCATCGCCCGCGTCCAGTGACGCAAACGCGCCCGTTCGCGGCGCGAGACTGTAGCACGCGAACGGGCGCAGGCGAGCGCAGGCAGGCGCATCGTTCGAAACAACCATGCTCACCCGCGGGTGGGAAGCACGACGCTGCTTCCCACCCGCTTTGTTTTCCCCTCCCGCACTTTTTCATTCACATTTATTTCTCTATGTATATAATACTTTCCTATAGCTATTCTATGTTTAATATAGATGTAGGAAAGGATAGTTGTGCCCGAGACGACCGCAACCCGTCGCACCGACTTGCGCTCCGCCGCGTCCAAGCGCGCGGCTGTCGTCGTCATCGGGCTCGCCGTGTTCATGGTGGCCGCCGTGTGCGTCTCCCTCATGCTCGGACGCTACCCCATCGAGCCCGCACAGGCGATCGCCATGCTCGTCGACCAGATCCCCGGCGTGTCGCTGCCGCAAACCTGGACCGATCAGCAAGCCACCCTCTTCTTCAACGTGCGCCTGCCGCGCATCGTGCTCGCGCTCATGGTGGGCTGCTGCCTCGCCACCGCCGGCGCTGCCTTCCAGGGCACGTTCCAAAATCCGCTCGTCTCCCCCGACATCCTCGGCGCCTCGCAGGGTGCCGCGTTCGGAGCAGCCGTCGCCATCCTCGCCGGCTCCGCCGCCTTCGGCGTGTCGCTGTCCGCCTTCGTGTTCTCGATCATCACCGTGCTGCTCGTGCTGCTCGTCAGCAGCCGCGCGAAGGGCAACCGCATCCTCGTCACCGTGCTCGCCGGCACCATGATCAGCTCGCTCTTCTCCGCGGGCGTGTCGTTCACCAAGCTCGTGGCCGACCCCACCGACGATCTGCCCGCCATCACCTACTGGCTCATGGGCAGCCTCACCGGCGCGAAGATATCCGACATCGCGCTCGCCGCCATCCCCATGGCGATCGGCGTCGTCGTGTTGTTCGCGCTGCGCTGGCGCATCAACATCCTCACGATGGGCGACGACGAAGCCGCCACCATGGGCGTGAACGCAAAACGGCTGCGCATCGTCATCATCGTGGCGGCCACGCTCACCACCGCCGCGAGCGTGTCGGTCACGGGCATGATCGGCTGGGTGGGCCTCGTCATCCCGCACCTGTGCCGTATGATGGTGGGCAGCGACTACCGCCGCCTCATCCCCACGAGCATGCTCATGGGCGCGAGCTTCCTGCTCATCGTCGACAACGTCTCGCGCCTCGCCACCACCTCCGAGATCCCCATCGGCATCCTCACGGCCTTCGTGGGTGCGCCGTTCTTCCTCTACCTCATCACGCGGAAGAAGAAGGTGTAGCCCATGAGCATCGACATCGAGAACCTGTCGTTCTCCTATGGGCGCCACGAGGTGCTGCACAACATCAGCGTGAGCATTCCCGACGGAACGCTCGTGAACGTACTCGGCCCCAACGGAGTGGGCAAGTCGACGCTGTTCCGCTGCATCCTCGGGCTCAACAGCCGCTACGAGGGCACCATCCGCGTGAACGGCAAGGACATGCAGAACCTCTCGGTCAAGGAGCGCGCCCGCGAGATCTCCTACATCCCCCAGTCGCACGCTCCCGTATACGACTACGAGGTGCTCGACGTGGTGCTCATGAGCACGGGCACCGACCTGGGAATGCTGCGCTCGCCCGGACCACGCCACATCGAGCGCGCCTACGCGGCGCTCGAGCGCATCGGCGTGGGGCATCTGGCGCATCGCACCTACACGCAGATATCGGGCGGCGAGCAGCAGCTCGTGCTCATTGCCCGCGCGCTCGCGCAGAACGCGCGCACCATCATCATGGACGAGCCCACAAGCGCGCTCGACTACGGCAACACCGTGCGCGTGCTGTCGTGCGTGAAGCAGCTCGCCCGCGAGGGACTGTCCATCGTGCAGTCCACACACCAACCTGACCAGGCATTTCTCTACTCCGACAAAACGCTCGTGATCAACGACGGACGCATCTTCGCCTACGGGCCGCCGAAAGACGTCATCACGAGCGACCTCGTGAGCGCCATCTACGGCGTCGATGTGGAGGTCAACTCACTCTACGGCGACAAGGTGCGCGTCTGCGTGCCCGTGAACGAGATCGCACGGTGAGCCGCATGCCGGCCGCCACCGCAGTCCATCAAGGGAAAGGAAGGGATATGGGCACTACGTTCAAGAAGAGCACGGCGAAGATCGCCGCCGTGCTCGCCGCTGCGCTGCTCTGCCTCGGCGTGGCGTTCGCCTTCACCGGCTGCTCGTCGAGCGACGGGGCGTCGTCGGCAAGCAGCAGCGCGTCGGAGGCCGCCTCCTCGGAGACGCGCGAATTCACCGACGATCTGGGCCGCACGGTTGAGCTGCCCGCTCAGATCGACCGCATCGCACCGTCAGGCTCCACCGCCAACCAGGTGCTGCTCACCATGGCGCCCGACAAGATGGTGGGCCTCGCCACCGATCCGTCTGAAGCCGAACTCAAGTACTACGGTGACGAGCTCGCCAACCTGCCCGTGTTCGGTTCGGCCTTCGGCGGCAAGGGCGACATCAACCGCGAGGCGCTCGCCGCCGCCGACCCGCAGGTGATCATCGACACCGGCGAGGCGAAGGACGGCCTCACCGAGGACATGGACACGCTTCAGGAGCAGCTCGGCATTCCCGTGGTGTTCGTGGAGTGCGCCATCGATGACTACGGTGCTGCCTACGAGACGCTCGGTGAACTGCTCGGCATGGAGGACCGCGGAAACGAACTGGCCGAGTACTGCCGCAACGCCTACAGCGAGGTTGAGGAAGTCATGGCTTCCATCCCCGAGGAAGAGCGCGCCAACGTGCTGTACATCCTCGGCGAAGACGGCACCAACGTGCTCGGCAAGGGCACGTTCCAGGCTCAGGTCGTCGACATGTGCGCCGACAACCTCGCCGTGATGGACAACCCGTCCAACCAGGGTCAGGGCTCCGAGACGAGCCTCGAGCAGATCGCGCTGTGGAACCCCGACACCATCATCTTCGCCTACGGCAGCATCTACGACACCGTGGCCGACGACCCCGCATGGGACGGCATCGCCGCCATCGACAACGGCTCGTACTACGAGGCGCCCGGCACCCCCTACAACTGGCTCAACTACCCGCCGACCGTGAACCAGGTCATGGGCATGCAGTGGCTGCCGCGCCTGCTGTACCCCGACAAGTTCGACGACAGCATCGCCGACGTCACGAAGAGCTACTACCAGACCTTCTACGGCTACGAGCTCTCCGACGAGGAGTGCAACGAGCTTATCGCCAACGCTGTTCCGAAGAACGCGTAAGCCTCGACGTAGCGACGGGCTTTCCCGCCGCGCGCCACCTTTCAGGCAGGAAGCCAGACCGCCCATCCTCAACGGACGGGATCGGCCTGGCTTCCTGCCGTTTCGAGGCAACGCACCAGTGGCAGCAGGGAGGGATGCGGCAGGCGGAATCAGACGACGTCCCCGCCGTCCTTGCTGGCGCATATTCCTCTACATTTGTGGAATATCTTGCATATGCCCTGAATAAACGCCTGTTTGACGGCCTCCGCACACTATAATGATGGGTATGACTCACACGACGACTAAGGCACTTCCCGCGAAGGCGACTGCCACAAGGCAGGCGTACGGGTCGGAGCATGCCTTCATCGATCCGAGCCTGTTCAACCTGTTCTGGATCTTCGTAATCGCCAGCTTCATCGGACTCGTAGGCGAAACGATCGTGAGCACCTTCATGGACGGCTTCGTGAAGAACCGCGCCGGTCTCGTATGGGGTCCGTTCTCGCCGCTCTACGGCCTCGGCGCCGTGCTCATGACGATCGCACTCAACGACTTCAAGGGTCGCAGCACCCTGCTCATCTTCACCGTCGCCGCCGCGGTGGGCGGCGGGCTCGAGTTCGTGGCGGGCTGGTTCTGGAAGAACTTCTTCGGCATCGTGGCGTGGAGCTACGTCGACCAGCCGCTCAACTTCGGCGGCTACACGTGCGTCGGCATGATGATCGTATGGGGGCTCGCAGGCGTGGCGTGGGTGCGCGCCGGCATCCCGCTCATCATGCGCATCATCGATCTCATCCCGCCGCAGGCGCGCGGCATCGTCACTGCGATCATGGCCGTGTTCATGGCGACCGACATCGCCGTCACGCTGCTGAGCTTCAACTTCTGGTTCGAACGCCTCGCCGGCGCGCCCATCGACACGCCCATCGCATCGTTCTTCGACCAGCACTTCGGCAACGACTGGATGGCGAACCGCTTCCAGACCATGTCGGTCTGGACCAACCTCGCCTCTCATCGCTAGGGCGTCGTCGCGCGGCGTCGGCCCTGCCCCTCTGTCGCCTCGCCGTCACCCACCCCTTCCGCCTCATGCGCGAAAACCAAACAAATTGACAAAAACGCCGATTTTAATTGGATAGGGTGTTGCATATAATTTGTACGTTCGGCTGTTCGCCCGCACCTTCGCACGTTCCCGGACACATCCGTGATCGGCAAGGAGATGCAGAACCGCAGGGAAGAAGCGGGCAGGTACCCTGCGCTGAGATTCAAAGGAACCAAGCGTGACGAGCGAAACTCCATTCGCTGAAGAAACTGCCCCTCGCCCTGAAAACAACCCGAAACCCACATGCGCAGCCAGCCAGAACCTGCTCGTCGGCATCGACGTGGGGTCAACGACCACGAAGATCGCCGCGCTCGACGCCGAAACCCGCGAGATCGTGTTTTCGCGCTACGTGCGCCATCATGCGCGTCAGGCAGAATGCACGAGCCGCCTGCTCTCCGAGCTGCGCGAAGCCTGCCCTCATGCGCACATCAAAGCCACCGTCGCCGGATCGGGCGGCACCACCGTCGCGCGCATCCTCGACGTTCCCTACATTCAGGAAGTGGTTGCGAACTCGCTTTCCATCAAGGCATACCACCCGCAGACGCGCTGCGCCATCGAGCTGGGCGGCCAGGACGCCAAGATGATCTTCTTCAAGCCCGACGAGCAGACGGGCACCATGACCGTATCCGACATGCGCATGAACGGCTCATGCGCTGGCGGCACCGGCGCCTTCGTGGACGAGATCGCCACCGTGCTCAACGTGCCTATCGAGCAGTTCGACGAACTCGCGAGCCGCGGCACCGCGCTGCACAGCATCTCGGGCCGCTGCGGCGTGTACGCCAAAACCGACATCCAGCCGTTGCTCAACCAGGGCATTCCCAAGGAGGACATCGCCCTGTCGTCGATGCACGCCATCGCCAAGCAGACCATCGGCGGCCTCGCCCAGGGCATCGACATCGAGGCGCCCGTGATCTTCGAAGGCGGGCCGCTCACGTTCAACCCCACACTCATCAAGGTGTTCGCCGAACGGCTCGACCTCGCGCCTGACGATGTGATCATCCCCGCGCATCCCGAGATCATGGTGGCACTCGGCGCAGCCATCGCCGCAGAGGACTTCCCAACCGAGCAGAACCGCGCCCTCGTGCTCGACGAGGCGATCGCCGCGCTCGACGCGTACGACCCAGCATCCGACGCCGAAAACAAACAGGTGCCGCCCCTCTTCGAGACCGACGAGGAGTATGCCGCTTTCATCGCGCGCCACACTGCCCCGCCCATGGTCGAGCCCGTACCGAACGCGCAGGGTGCGCTGCCGTGCTGGATCGGCGTCGACTGCGGATCCACCACCACGAAGCTCGCGCTGCTCAACGAGGACGGCGAGCCGTTCGACTCGTTCTACGCCTCGAACGAAGGCGAGCCGCTCGACGTGGCGCACGGCGCTCTCGTTGCGCTGCGTGACAAATACCGCGCTCGCGGCATTGAGCTCGACGTGCGCGGCATCGGCTCCACCGGCTACGGCGAGCTCATGTTCGCGAGTGCCTTCCACTGCGACTACCACGTGGTGGAGACGGTAGCCCATGCGCACGCCGCGCAGACCTACCTGCCCGACGTCACCTTTGTGCTCGACATCGGCGGCCAGGACATGAAGGCCATCTGGATGGATCACGGCGTCATCACCGACATCCTCATGAACGAGGCGTGCTCGAGCGGCTGCGGCTCGTTCCTCGAGAACTTCGCTTCCACGCTCAACATCCCCGTGGAGGGCATCGCCGAGATGGCGTTTGCGTCCGAATCGCCCGCTGCGCTCGGCAGCCGCTGCACCGTGTTCATGAACTCCTCGATCGTCACCGAGCAGCGCAACGGCAAGACGCCTGCCGACATCATGGCCGGCCTCTGCATGTCCATCATCGAGAACGTGTTCACCAAGGTCATCCGCATGTCGAACCTCGACCAGCTCGGCGACGCCATCATGGTGCAGGGCGGCACATTCGCCAACGACGCCGTGCTGCGCGCCTTCGAGCGCTACATCGGACGCGACGTGCACCGCGCGCCCTATCCCGGCCTCATGGGCGCCATCGGCGTCGCGCTGCTCACCAAGGAGCAGGCGGAAGAGCGCGCCGCGGCGGCGCTCGCAGATGCGGCTCACACGTCCGATGCGCCCGCCGCGCAGGCATCGAACTCGCGTCCCAGCACCTTCATCGGCCTTGACGCACTCGACGCATTCTCCTACGAGCAGGAGACCAACCTCGTGTGCCCCTTCTGCCAGAACCACTGCAGCCGCACGCGCGTGGTGTTCTCGGACGGCAGCTCCTACGTCACGGGCAACCGCTGCCCGAAAGGCGAGGTGGTGGGCGATCCGCACGACGAGGCGGTGCGCCGCCAGGTGAAGGAGGCGGCCTCCGCCACCGAATCGGTCACTAACCTGTTCGACGTGCGCGAGAAGCTGCTGTTCGACGACTGGATGTACCGCCGCATCGCGCCGAAGCGCAACCTGCGCATCGGCCTGCCGCGCGTGCTCGCGCTGTGGGACACCGCCCCGTTCTGGCGCGTGTTCTTCGAGGCGCTCGGATTCGACGTGGTGCTCTCTCGCAAGAGCACGCGCGCCATGTACGAGAGCGGCCTGTCGAGCGTCACATCCGACACCATCTGCTTTCCCGCCAAGCTCGTGCACGGGCACATCCGCGACCTTGCGAAACAGCAGGTCGACCGCATCTTCATGCCCATCATCACCACCGTGCAGCCCGAGGGCACGGCCGACACCGCCGAGTCGATGTGCGCCGTCGTGAAGGGCTACCCCATGGTGCTGCGCGCCTCCGACAACCCCGAGGAGCGGTTCGGCATCCCCTTCGACACACCACTGTTCCACTGGTACAAGAACACCGACCGCGACCGTCAGCTCACCGAGTACATGCGCGACGCGTTCGGCATCGAACCCGCGCTCACGCGCCTCGCCATCGAACAAGCCGATGCCACCATGGACACGTTCCACAAGACGCTGCAAAACGCCGGCGCCGCCGCGCTCAAGGAGGCGCGCGAAGCCGGCACCTACGCGATGATCCTCGCGTCGCGCCCCTACCAGAACGACCCGCTCGTCAACCACGACCTGCCGCGCCTGTTCGCCGAACAGGGCATCGCCGTGCTCACCGTGGACTCCGTACCCGGCATCACCGAGGTCGACCTGTCGAAGAGCCGGCTCGACATCGCCAACAACTTCCACGCGCGCATGCTCGCGGGCGCACTCATCGCCGCGCGCGACGAGAACCTTGAGTACGCACAGATCGTCTCGTTCGGCTGCGGCCACGACGCCTACCTCTCCGACGAGATCATCCGCCTCATGCACGAGACGTCCGACAGCTCGCCGCTCATCCTCAAGGTCGACGAGAGCTCCATCGAGGGACCACTGCGCATCCGCGTGCGCTCGTTCGTGGAGACGCTCAACATCCGCCGGCGCCGCGGACTGCTCGGCACGCCGCACGAGCTGCGCGACCCCTATCCCGTGAAGTACACGCGCGCCGACCGCAAGCGCCGCATGACGGTGCTCGTGCCGAACACCTCGCACGCATTCAGCCGCATGATGGCCGCCGTGTTCACCAAGCAGGGACTCAACGCCGTGCCGATCCCGCTCGGACGCGAACGCGCCATCGCGCTCGGCAAGAAATACGTGCACAACGACATCTGCTTCCCCGCGCAGATCGTCATCGGCGAGGCGCTCGCGGCGCTCGAGAGCGGCGAGTACGACCTCGAGAACGTGTGTATCGGCATGGCGAAGTACGTGGGCGACTGCCGCCTTACGCACTACAGCGCGTTGCTGCGCAAGGCGCTCAATGACGCGGGCTACGCCAACGTGCCCATCCTCACCAACGACGACGTCGACGCGCACGACATGCACCCCGGCTTCCGCTTAAGCCTGCTGTCGGGCATGCGCATCGCGTTCGCCCTGCCCATGATCGACGTGCTCGAGGAGCTGCTGCGCAAGATGCGCCCCTACGAGTTGGAGGCGGGCAGCGCCGAAGCCGCCTTCGAGCGCGCACTCGATCTTGTGATCGACGGCATCGGCGGCGGCATCCGCGGCATGTCACGCGCGTTCGAAAAGGCGATCGATGTGATGGCCCAGGTGCGCTACGACCGCTCGACCCTGCGGCCGCAGGTGCTCATCGTGGGCGAATACCTCCTGAACTTCCACCCCGGCGCCAACCACAACATCGAACAGTACCTCGAGAACAACGGCTTCGAGATCATCGAGGCGCGCATGACCGATGTCATTCGCAAGACGTACTTCTACAAGCACGCGCAGGACAAGGAATACGACATCGACAAGCCGCTCGATTACCGCTTCAACAACGCCATCTCGGACTCGTTCTTCGAGCTTGCGCACGACAACTGCGACCGCATCGCACGGCGCCACCCGCTCTACGAGCGCCCCGCGCGCCTGCCCGAACTCGTCGAAGCGAGCGACAACATCATCCACCACACGTTCGACGCAGGCGAGGGCGTGCTCATCCCCGGCGAGATCCTCCATCACGCCGCGCGGGGGTGCCGCTCGTTCGTGATCCTGCAGCCGTTCGGCTGCCTGCCGAACCACGTGGTGGGCCGCGGCATCGCGAAGGCGCTCAAGCGCGCCTACCCCGATGCGCAGATCCTGCCGCTCGACTACGACCCCGACGTGAGCTTCGCCAACATCGAGAACCGCCTCCAGATGCTCGTCATGAGCGCGCAGGCGCAACGCGCGGGTGTCGCGGACGCCGCAAGCGTCACAACGGCGGGCCAGGCAGCCGCGCCCGACAGCCTGACTGCGCACGTGCGCAGCGGGCTCGCCGAAGCGGGAAGCGCTGCAGCGCAGGCGGCGAGCTCCGCCCATGCGGCCGTCGAAGGGGCGGCCTCGCATGCGGCGGCTGTGGCGGCGCACGCAGCGAACGCCGTTGGGCGCGCAGCCGAATCGGCCGAGGGAGCCGCCAGCGAAGCGGCGCGCACAGCCTGCACGGCAGCGGGCGACGCGGCGCAGGCGGTGTCGGCGGCCATCGACAAGCACGCATCGCACGGGAGCGTCAACCATGGGTAGACCGCGCAAACTCCCCGGCGAGGTGGACGCCTACACCCGCATGCAGAACACCTTCTGGGATCTGCTCAAAGACCATCCGCTCCGCCAGATCACCGTCGGCACCGTCACCGCTCAAGCCGGCTGCAACCGCGGCACGTTCTACTATCACTACCGCGACATGGACGACCTCGTCTACCACGCCATCGAGGACGAGCTGCTCAGCAACGGCGGGTTCGCGCGCTACATCTTCATGCTGAGCACGGGGCAGCGCTGCGAGGACTACGGCGAGCTCGCCGTTCCGCATCTGAACCGCATCAGCCTCATCGTCGAGCGCGGCGGACTCGACATGATCCTCAGCAAGATCCACCACGTGATCGTCAAGATCTGGCGCTCCGTCCTCTGCCCCGACGGGTCGCCCCTCGAACGCAGCGCGCTCGCCATCATCGACTACTCGATCGGCGGCGTGCTGAGCCTGCTCGTGCTCAACAACGACGCATCCGAGGAGGCGTCGGCTATCCCCGACCACGTGCTCTCGCTCTTCCAGCGCAACGCGATCTTCACGCTGGAGTCGATCGCCGAGGCTCAGGGCCTTCCCGTGGAAACCGTCTCGGAGCGCCTTGCGGCAATCGCCCACGCCATCGAGACGCAGGGCGACCGAAGAGCGCCTTCCGACCGCGCACCCGCATCGGATGCGGGTGCGGCGGCTAGCCGGCACGCGGAACGCGCTGCGCGCTGACAGAGCAACGGAGCAACTATGTCCGCATCGTTTTTCTCCAACCGATCCTGCCCCTACTTCCCCTGCCACGAGGGGGTCGATCCCGCACGGTTCAACTGCCTGTTCTGCTACTGTCCGCTCTACGCGCTCGGTCCGCGCTGCGGCGGGAACTTCACCTATGCGGAGAACGGCGTCAAGGGCTGCTCGTGCTGCACGCTGCTCCACGAGGGCGATCAGGGCGCTCGTCTCGTTGGCGAGAAGTTCGCGCTGCTGAGCGAACTCGCCGCGCGCGACAGCGCGTCTCGTTGTGGTAGGGTATAGAGCCGTTAGACCCAAAGCAGACTTTCAGGCTGTCCCGCAGGAGTGAACATGCCCCACCGCACAACCGACGACACCGCCGCACGCGCACGCGCGTCCGCAGGCAGCGCGTCGACATGCGCAGGCGGAAGCAGCACGGCCAACGTGTTCGCCACCCCGAACCGCAAGACGCCGCTCGGACTCAAGGTGTTCGGCGTACTGCTCATCGTGACGGGTGCGGCGCTCACGCCTTTGTTCGCGCTCACCATCTACACCGCGTGGGTCGTGTTTCAGCATGGCGGCTTCAACGACAGCACCGTTATCACGTTCGTGTTCTTCGGCGTGCTGCTCGTGCTGCTGCTGGCGAACTCCGTCCTGTTCATCGTGCTGGGCATTCGCCTCATCCGCAACAAACGGCGCGGCGCGCGTCAAACGGCGGAAACCGTCATCACGCTGTTGATCGGCTGCCTGCTGTGCACGCTTGCGCTCAACGGCGTACACCTCATCCTGCTTGCGTTTATCGTGCCGGCGGTGCTCATGATCGCCATGCTCACGTACATCGACCCCACGCTTTCGGAGGAGCGCGAGCTCCAGCGCGCCCTCCGCGACATGGAAACGCGCGACGATCTGCGAAACGGCACGCTCGGCCTCGACAAAAGCGGCGAGGGGTTCATCGCCCTCGACTTCTTCAACCTGTTCTGGATCTTCACGATCGCCTGCGTGATCGGCACGGCCATCGAGACGGTCTATCACTTCGTCGTGGTCGATCCCGGGCACTACCAAAACCGCACGGGCATGCTGTTCGGACCGTTCTCGCCCATCTACGGATTCGGCGCGGTGCTCATGACCATCGCGCTCAACCGCTTCCACAAAGCCAACGTGGGCATCGTGCTCCTGGTAAGCGCCGTGATCGGCGGTGCGTTCGAGTACGCCGTCAGCTGGTTCATGCAGTTCGCGTTCGGCATCACGGCGTGGGATTACTCGGGCACGTTCCTCAACATCGGAGGGCGCGCCAACTTCATGTTCATGTGCATGTGGGGCGCGCTCGGCGTGGTATGGATCAAGCTGCTGCTGCCCGCCATGCTGCGCATCGTCAATCTCATCCCGTGGAAGCTGCGCTATTCGGCGACCGCCGTGTGCGCCACGCTCATGATCGTCAACGGAGCCATGACGCTCATCGCGCTCGACTGCTGGTACAACCGCCTCGCCGGCATCGAGCCCACTAACGCCGTCGAGCAGTTCTGCGCCGATCACTTCGACAACGACTGGATGGAGCACCGCTTCCAAAGCATGTCGATCAACCCCGACAACGCCACCCGCGCACGATAAAAAGCGAGAAGCCACAGAACCAGCAAACCGCTTGGCTTCCCCTACCACTCCCCAGCGTCGCCGAGACGATTGCGCACGAAATCCTCTACGGCGTCGCGATCGAGGTCGAGCGCAACCGCAAGCTCATCGAACAGCAGGCTCTTCGCGAGATCGTGGTATTTCTTGTCGATCGCCGTGACATGACGCCCTGAGCTTTCGCGCTCAACCGTGCGCTTGTGGGTCGACTTCACCACGGGCACGAGATCGTAGGCGTCGCTTGTCTTGAGCCGCCGCTCGTATTCTTCTTTGATCTGACGCTCGGCAAGCGACATCGTAGTAGCGTTGGCATGGAGAACGGCCTCGTCGATGAACGGCGCCGTGGGAACGAAATCGATGAGCGCAAGCGCCTCGTCGGCGCTCATTACCGAGCGCATGAGAGGCTCCTCGGCATCTTCGATGGCAACATAGAGTTTGAGGGATTTCTCGAACAGCGTATGCAGCTCGAAATAATCCTTCTCGTCGAAATACGCCTCGCGCACGCACGCGATGGTGCATACGTGGTGCCGATAAACAACCGTGTCGCCCACAGAGAACATGCCGACCTCCTTAGAAGAGGCGGCTCTTCGCCTCGCGTCCCGCGGCAGCGGGCGCGGTGCACATCGCGGGCTCGCGCCAAGCGCATCGAAAACGTGCGCACAGCAGGGCGTCGGGAGCGAATGCCGCTTACCCCCATTCTACTCCCCTGAAAAGAAACGCCTCCCCAGCCGTTTCGGTGAGCGGCCAGGGAGGCGCAAGGCACTAAAGAGCCACGGGTTCCGCGCGAAGCTCTAAGATAGATGCAGAACGATGCACTAGTAGCGTGGCGCTCCGTATCCGTAAGGCTGCTGGATCTGAGTCCACTCGGAAGCATAGCGTCCGACCCAGTGAGCAACCGCGCGGTAGGAGATGATCTGCGCGACGGCCATGAACATGAACGTCACCACCCAGGCGATGAGGAACGCGACGATGCCGAAGATACCCATCGCGCCGAAGGCGGCCAGTAGCGCGCCTGCAATCTCAAGCGTGCTGTACGATACGAGCGCACCGATCCCCGTGAAGAGCGCGGGCAGCATGAGGATGACCGCGATGGTCCACACGATGCTTATCGCGAACCCGACGATGAGCTGCGGAACGACTGCCGCGCAGAGCAGACCCGTCCAGTTGCGCTTGATGACGGAGAAGATCGCACCTACCCTGAATCCCTCGCTGAGCTGTTGCGTCATGCCGATGCGCGTGAAGCTCAGCACCTCGATCATCGCAAGGAAGAAGCTGAATGCGATCATGGCGATCCAGCCGATCAGCGGGATAAAAGCGAGGATGCCGCTCGCAACGGCGCTCACCAAGCCGATCACAAGCGCAACGAGGAATGCGTAGAAGCCGATCTCGAAGTTCTTGCCGTTCACGATGCTCTTCGGCAGCGGCGTGCGCCCGCCGAAGGGAACCTCGCGCGCCCAATTGAGAATGTAGCCGCTCGTAACGAAGTTGAGGATCGGCACGCAGTTGATGAGACCGAGCAGAGCCGCCTTACCCGCCCAGCTGCCCGATGCCTTGAGGTCGGCGACCGCCGCGGAGAGGCACCCTTCGGGATAGATGGGCTGCTGCGCTCCGTACGGCGCACCCCCGTACGGCGGCTGGTTGTACGGCGGCTGCCCCGAAGGCTGACCGTACTGGTTGTATTGGCCGGAAGTCTGCTGATACCCCGGCTGGCCGTACGGCTGCCGGGCGTACTGCTGTTGGGCACCCTGCTGCGCATAAGCGCCACCCGCAGGTTGCGCGCCTGGCGCGGCTCCGTACGGATTAGCAGACTGCTGCGATGCGGCATAGCCCGACCCTGGTGCAGCGCCCCAGCCAGCAGGACCGCTCGTCGGCTGCGGGTTCGCGCCCGATGTGGCCGCCGCGTAGGGGTTGGCGGGCTGCTGCTGCGGCGCCTGGTTGGCCGCCATGTCAACCGACGGCTGCTGCGCAAATCCAGCGCTTGTCGGATTCGCTGCTTGCTGATCCGCAGCGGGTTGAGCGACGGGCTGAGTGGGCTGGGCCGCCGCTTCGGGTTGGGCCACGGGCTGAGCCGCCGCCGGCTGGGCCGCTACCTCGGGCTGGGCCGCCGCCTCAGGCTGGGCCGCATCCTGCGCCGCCGCGCCCTCCGCCGCCGCAGGTGCCGCAGCACCTACGGGCGCACCGCATGCAGGGCACGTGCTCAGGCCCTCGGACAATTCGTTACCGCATGACGAGCATTTCATGGGAAGCTCCTTCTCGCGTAGATGGATACCGTCATTCTACCCGACGAGCCATCGCTGGCTCGAGGCAACGGAAAACTCGGGTGGGAAACTTAAGAAAGAGCACCGCACACGGGACAGAAGCGCCACGATTTTCGCATATGACACACAGGGCCGCACGCCGCACAGAAACACCGCGACGCATCGCGCCCGCTGCGCACGAAGCAAAAGCGTCGCCGTCTACCGCGCACCGCGACACCGCACGTTACGAGCGGCGGTTCCTCACCCGGCGGTTCATGACCTCCTCGCGGCGCAAGCGCTCCGCACGCACCTCGCTCGGACGCGGCGTATGCGACAGCTCGCCCTCGTACGCCTCACCGCTCTCGGCAGCAGCATTTTCCAGCTCCGCGCCCTGCGCGTCGACGTACGTGATCTCGGCCTCCAGCGCACCGTCGTCGCCCAGCGCGCCCTGCGACGCATGCGCATGACGCCCCTCGACCGGCGCACTCTTACGCTCAGGCATCTTCGGCTCGCGGTACACCTTGTGCCCCTGGGCCAGGTCGCGGCGGATGCGCAGGTACTCCCACACGAGCAGCACAAACAGGATGACCATCACGATGAGGTAGCTCAGCACCGCACCCGGCAGCTGCGTGAACGAGATGAGCAGAATGGGAATGAGCAGCGAGAACCCGAACGTCACCACGTAGAGCGCCGTCACGTCGCGCTGGCGGCGCATGACGGTGATCACCTGGTAGAGGAAGTCGATGGCCGCGGTGACGCCGCCCGCCACGAGCATGACGTAGAGCAAGTTGCGCATCGGCTCAAAGTCGAGGCCGTACAGCAAGCCGAGCAGCGGCACGCCCACCCACGACATGAGCACGAGCACGCCCGCGGTGAGCGCCACGCAGAACAGCAGAATGCCCACGAGGATCATATCGAACTGGCGGCGCTTCGACGTGTCCTGCCACACGCCCGCCATGCGCACGAGCAGCGGCTTGTACACGAGCTGCGCCGTCATGAGGATGAACTGCGCAGGGAAGAACAGTGCGTTGTAATACAGCTGGTTGTCGTAGGAGAGCGTGCCCTCCATCACGAACTTCGGCATGGAGTCGATGAGGTTGAACAGGAACACGCCGATGAACAGCGGCGCCGTGTTCTTAAACAGAATGCCGATGCTGCGCGCGCTCGCCCGACGCGAACGGGGCGTCTCGAGCAGCGTAAGCGGATAGGTGATCACCACGAAGGTGAGTGCCGCCACGACCGCCATCGCGAAGCTGGCGATGGCGGCGTTGCGCGTGATGAAAAGCGCCACCGAGAACGCCACGAGCGCCAGCACCGAGCGGAACGCCTGCGATACGCCTGCCAGATACAGCTTGTCCATCTGCTGCAGGCGCCCCTCGTACACATCGGCCAGACCGTCGATCATCTTGTATACGAAGATGCCCATGCAGATGTTGAACATGTCGGCCCCGTAGCCGCGGAAGCTGCAGTACGCCACGCCGATGAGAATCATGATCGCGCACGTGATCCAACGGTTGATCTGGTAGTCGTTGAACGAGTGCGCCTCGTCGATGTCGGAGATCTGATAGGTGCGCACGCCGAAGTTCGCCACGAACATGAGCAGCAAGCCGATGGTGAACGCCATCGACACCATACCTGCCTGCTCGGCGCCCACGAGCTGGGTGGACACCATCGTGATGATAGGGAACACCACGCCCCATGCACCCGCGCCGATGGAGTTCCACACGAAGTCGCGCGTAGTGCGGTGCGCAGCGTACTCGGCCTCCTGATTCGACAGGCCGCCGTCTTTCACGGCACCCATCACGCGGTCGAACCAACGGTTCGCAATGCGCGCGATGGGGTTCGGACGACGCGGCTTCTTGGGCTTCTTCGGCTTGCCGGAGCGTCCTGCGCCGGCGTCGTCGCCTGATGCGCCCGCGCCGATTCCCGCCGCTGCGCGCAGCCCCTTGCCGCGCAGTGCGTCGAGCTTGCCCGACAGGCCGCGCCGTGTGCGCTCGTCCCGATCGGGAGCCGCAGTAGCGCCAGCACTGGCACCAGCGCCCGCGTGCGCAGCGCCGTCGCGCCTCATGCGCTTCTGCACCCCTGCGCCAGCTGCACCCGCCGCAGCGGCGGGCCTGCGTCGTGTGCGCGGATTGTTCGTGCCGGCGGAAGAGCCGTCGTCCGAACGGAGACGGCGCGTCGGCCGCCCCGACCCGTCGCCTACAGGCTGGCCGGCAGCACGCCTGCCCGCATCAGCCGCACGCGGAGCGGGAGCGTGGCGATGCGCAGCCGCACGGCGACGTGCCGTTTCATCATGCTCTGTGTTCGGCAGCTTCTCCTCAGCCATATGACGGCGTCCCGCTCTCCTTGCGCGCTTCTACAAACGTAGGCAAAGTATAGTTGTCCCGCCGCCTCCCGCACCCAACCAACGTACATATCTCACAAAAGGAAACGAACGCCGCCGTACGCGAGCGACGAGCCTCGCCGCACCCGCCAGCGGGACGCGGTAAACCGCCCACGCCCAGCCGCTACTTTACGGGACTCTTAGCAATCTCGGTGTACGCCTCCGACTTCACGTCGCGTTTGATGATGCGGAAGCACAGCAGCGCCGTCACGGGAATGGCGAGCGCGAGCACCGCGCAGAAATGGAAGCTCGGCAGCGTGCCGAAATGCTCGATGATCGCTCCACCCGCCGTGGGACCGAACGCCATGCCGCACGTGGCGCCGGCGTTGACCCATGTGATGGCCTCGGTGAGGCGGTCACCGGGAACCGCACGCTCGCAGGCGGCGTTGATCACGATGAGGAAGGGCGCGTAGGTGACCGCCGCGATGCTTTCCACGATGTACAGCGTCGGCACCGAGTTGATGAACGCCACGAGCCCGTATCCGCAGCCGATGAGCACCGCGCACACCATGAGCTGCTTGTACGGGGCGGCTCTCAGGTTGAGCATGCCGAACACGAAGCCCGTGATCATGGAGATGAACGACGCGATCATGAGGACGACGCTCGCCACGTTGGGATCGCCCACGTCCTCGGCGAACGACACGGTGGTCGTATCGTTCACGCCGAAGAACGCGCCCACGAGCAGCAGGAACACGAACAGCACGCGCACGACGGACGACGTGCGGATCACGCTCTTCGCCTTGCCGCCGGCACCCTGCGCACTCGATGCCGCTCCACCGGCGTTCGATCCCCAGCCCGGCTCGGGCTCGGTCGAGCGCGCAAGCGTAAGAGCCGCCGCGCCTATCGCGAACGCCACGCCGCCCGCCATCATGCCCGCGATGGGCGTGACGGAGGAAGCCAGCGCAATGGAGATCGAGGGGCTGAACATGAACCCGATATCGTCGAGCACGCCCTCGTAGGAGAACATCGTGCGCAACTCGGGCGCGCCATCGCCGAGCTTTCCCGTGCGAATGAGGTACGTCCAGCGGGCGCGGGCGAGCGCCTGGGGGCTCGGCACGCAGCCCATGAGCACCGCCGCGATGAACAGCGCCCACTCGGGGCCGCGGAAGTTCACCAGAGCGAGCATGATCGTCAGACCCGCCAGCGTGACGACCGCCGCAAACGGCACCACCTTCGACTGCCCGCGCTCGTCGATGAGCTTCGAGATGCGCGGCGAGATGAGAAACATCGCAAGCGCCACCGTCGACGACACCAAACCCGCCAGAAGGAACGAATACCCCTCGAGCGTGAGCATCGTGATGATGCCGATGTTGGTCATGTACACGTAGAAGCGCATGAGGAAGGCGCCGATGTCGAAGGGGTACGCCGCCCGCACGCGCAGAATCGATCGGTACACCCCCAGATTGACCGCCGACACCGAATCGCCTCCTTGCGCTCCCCTTCTGGGCCGATTGACAGCCTGGAAGGGTGATTGTTTCTCTACCTACTCCTGATAATCGTGCATTTCTCGACTTTTCTGCCAAGCAAAAACAAGGGCTCTGACCTGGGAAAACTTAACGTTTTCCCAGGTCAGAGCGTTGGCACAAAAATCGAGAAATGCGCGATTTTTGCTCGGGACCTGTGGGCGGGCGACCGCCCGCCCACAGGAACGCGTCGCCTACTTGAACGACACGCGCGAATTGTTCACGAGCCAGCCGAGCGCCGCCTCGCGCAGGGCGAACTTGCGCCCCTCAGCCTCGAGACCCTGGTCCTTCAACTGCTTGAAGATCTTCTCGCGCTGCTCGGTGTCGTCGCCCGGCATCTGGGCGATCACCTGCTCGTCGGTGAGGTCGAGGTCGAGGTGGGCCGCCAGCGCGTCGATGGCGCACATGATGCGCAGCGCGTCGTCGGGCATGCCGTCCATGCGGTCGGCCGGGTCAGGATCCTCCACGAGGCGCTTCGCCAGCTCGCCGAGCACGAGATCGGGGAACTGCGGATCCTCCTTGGCCATGTCGGGCAGGCCGAACTGCTTCGCCACGCCCTCGCGGAACTCCTCCACGGTAGTCGCCGGCGCAAAGTGCTCGCGCACGAGCTCGTCGGTGAGCTCGGGGGTCTTGCAGTAGAGGATCTTCTCCACCATCACCTTCATGGTGAGCGACGCGAACTCGCCCTCCTTCGCGAGCGGCATCTTGATCTTGGCGTCGACGTCCTTCGAGTCGCCCGCGCGCACGCCGATGAGCTCGTCGTCGAAAGTCTTGGGCATCTCGCCCGCACCCACGTGGTAGATCGAATGCTGCAGCAGGAAGTTGGTGGCGGGGTTGCCGTCGAGCGCGGGGTCGAACGTGGACACCACGAGGTAGTCACCCGGCAGCACGCCGCGATCCTCGCCGATCTCGTGATACTCGGCCATCGGCTCCATGAGCTTCTCGATCTGCTGATCCACGAGCGCCGGCGGAACCTGCGGCTTCGGCATCTCCATCGTGACCGGCTCGTAGGAGGTGAGCGTGTACTTTGCCATTGCGATTTCCTTTCTATTGCTTCGCGTTGCGTTATCGCTTACATCGGCCGACGCGCGCTCGCATGAATGTCAGTTGCGCAGCGGCGCATAACGTTATCAGAAATGCGGCGGTGCAGGTCGCTCAAATCGCCTTGCCCTGCACCGCCCGCCTGCTTGCTAAATCGTCTCCAGATCCTTGATGCGGCGGCGCAGGTCGCGCTGACGCGTCGAGAGGATCATCTTCTCGTTGTGCTCGTAGTACGAGGGGCTGCCGTACTGGGCCACGTAGCGCGCCGACGCCGTGCGCTGCGTGAGCTCGGTGACGAACACGAGCGCCTCCTGAGCATCGCCGAACGCCTCGTCGATGAAGGCAAACGCGTGCGCGAGGCGGCTCTCCTCGTTCGCCGTCTCGGCCGACAGATCGGCATCGCGCGCGAAGCGCTCCTGCACCGCGGCAAATGCGGTGTCAACGTCGCCCGCTGCCGGAGCGCCCGCATCGGGCGCGGCCTCGGCTGCCGCACGATACGCCATGAGCTGCGCGCGCTCGCGCTCGATCGCACGCCGACGCTGGCGCGACGCACCGCCCGACGCCACGAGCATCTCGATCCGCCCCTCCTTCGCGGCGATGAGCTCGTCGAGCAGCGCCACGGTGCGCGCGCCCTCCTCGGTCACGCAGCGCTTCACCTCGCGCAGATCGTCGCGCAGCGCCACGAGCACGTCGGTCTTGTCCATGATGGCAGCCTGCTCCGACGTGAGCGCATCCACGAGGAGCCCCACAAGCGAAAGCCGCTCGTCGAAGGCCGCCTCGCGGGCGCGCTCGAGCACCTCGGGTGACGCCTCACCGCGCAGGATGTCCTCGATGCGGTAGTCGTCGCGGTACTTGTTGAACAGCTCGTAGTACGACGCGAACTCGCTCGCCGTGGCCTCGTGCTGCACGTAGTGCGCGATGAGATCGCGGTCGACCGTCTTGCCCATCTTCTCGTAGATGCCGATGATGTCGGACAGGTCGTCCCAGCCGCGCGCCGTCACGAACGCCTTGCCGTCGAGCGAGGACTCCATCACGTAGAAGCGGTTCTTCTTCACGTCGAGGAAGGTGAGCACCGCCGGGTGCACGCCCTTCTCCACCGCGTAGGCGCGCCAGGCGTCGTAGTCGGGCTCGACGGCGATCTTCTTCACGCGGTCGAGCGTCACCACGTCGAACTCGTGCACGCTGCGGTTGTACTCGGGCGGGTTGCCGGCCGTCACCACCACCCAGCCGTCGGGCACCTTGTGGCGGCCGAACGTCTTGAACTGGAGGAACTGGAGCATCGAGGGGTAGAGCGTCTCCGACACGCAGTTGATCTCGTCGAGGAACAGGATGCCGTGCTCGCGGCCGCTCTCGCGCATGCACTCGTACACCGAGGCGATGATCTCGCTCATGGTGTACTCGGAGGCCTCGTACTCATAGCCCTTGTACTCCCGCTCCACGATGAACGGCAGGCCGAGCGCGCTCTGACGCGTGTGGTGCGTCATCGAGTACGACACGAGCCCGAGGTCGAGCTCGTCGGCGATCTGCGCCATGATGGCCGTCTTGCCCACGCCGGGCGCGCCCACGAGAAAGATGGGACGCTGCCGCTC
>ERZ1034952.1201-NODE-1201-length-21687-cov-6.063979_pt1 | contig 21687 bp, 17 predicted proteins | sample MGYA00520625_ERZ1034952 | MGnify/ENA primary metagenome ERZ1034952 (study PRJEB33766, sample SAMN09781773) | gut metagenome | biome: gut microbiome | host: Homo sapiens | place: Madagascar | study: EMG produced TPA metagenomics assembly of the PRJNA485056 data... | reverse complement strand
CGCCTCGCCCACCAAAAGAGAGCAAGCTTCTTCTGAGGCTTGCTCCTTTTTCTTTCCCGGCAGTAAAATAAAGGCTCTATGGCAATCCAAAACCGGGTGCCATAGAGCCTTTCTCATTTTTGCGACCTATACAGTTTAACAATTGCGTAAACACTCTAAAAAGTCCGTTCTGCGGTGCTGCATTGCCGCAATGCTGGCGCTGGTGTGCGTTGCTGCGTCTTTTGCGGCATCCACAGCGTCTGCCGAGACAAAATATCAGGAGGGGGATGTGGTGCTGTTTGGCAGCTATGAGCAGAATAACATCCGCTCCGACGGTGCTGAACCCATTGAATGGATTGTGCTGGATGTGAAGTCTGACCGGATTTTGCTGCTCAGTCAGTATGCGCTGGACAGCGAGCGCTACCACTACCGCAAGGAAAGCGTGAGTTGGGATACCTGTTCCGTCCGTGACTGGCTGAACACCACCTTCTATGAGGAAGCGTTTACCTGTTCGGAACAGAGGAGCATTCTCAGCAGCGGTACATCCGTCTATGATGATTATGTATTTCTGCTGAGTGATGTGGAAGCCGAGACTTATCTGCCCCGCGCCAAGGATCGCATCTGCAAGGCAACCGTGTATGGCTCCTGCCAGAATGTATATGTCAACCCCACCACGGGCGGCTCCTGGTGGCTGTTGCGTACCACCGGCGATGACGGCAGCAAGTTTGCCATGAGTGTCAACAGTGATGGCACCATCGACTATAACGGCGGTCACGTGGAAAGTGATCGCGGCACTGTCCGCCCGGCCATCTGGGTCAACATTGGCGAAAAATAGTTATTGGTGGTGTAATTGCCCTGTATAGATGCTTTTTTCACGCAATGGGGCGCATTTTTAAACGATTCTTGCCGTGCTTTTGGTGCGACGGTGAAAAATCGGACTTGACATTTATATTTCAGATGATATAATCGTGTAAAAAGTTTGAAATAAAGCTTTTAAAACTGAATATTTAGCAAAGCAGCCGAAAGACTGTGACGCAAAGCTATAGGGCCTTTCATCTGGCAGCCAGTTGCACTTTTTTTGAACGGTAGGGGTCAAGCTATGCTTTTTTGCAGGTTTGACCCCTTTTCAGTTCCTCCCGGGGGGTACTGTACCCGTTTGTGGCTGAGGATGGCGATCCGCCTTGCGTCACGGGGTAGAGCCGACAAGGAGGGGTATCGATGTATTCTGAGAAACGTAATTTTAAATGTATCAAAACATATCGCTTCTGCTGCCCGTTTGTTCCAATATCACGTTCCGCCTCTTTGGAAGCACGTGTCCGAAACTGGATAAATCCATGATATTCGAGGTACCTATGAGCAACGGATATAACCGAGAAAATGATACATTTGCCGAAGGCTATGGAAAAATCAGCGAAAGAACCAAAAGAGCGATGGAGCGCGTCAGTGCAGAGAATCGTGCCGCAGGCACCATGGTCGGTTACTATGATAAGGCATTGACCGTTTTGGTGGCCAGTGATGATTTGCTGAACAGCCTCGGCTATACCTATCAGGATTTCCTGGCGTTTACCGGCGGCAGTCTGCGGCGGCTTTTGCGGGAGGAAAACGCCATGACTGTAACGCCGCAGAAGTGGAAAGCCATCCACAGCGGGGAAACCTCGTTTGTCACCGGCGGGGGCAGCCTTGTGCCGGTGTGGCTGTGCAAGACGGATAACGTCGATGCGGAGGGAATTCCTGTCTGGGTGATTTCTGCGCGGGTAGACAGGGAGCTGGATCAGCTGTCCCAGGTCAGCGAGGCAATTGGCGTTGGCTCCTGGTCGATGGATTGCAGCGCCGAAGGAAATATTACCCAGGTGTGCTGGAGTCACGCGCTCCGCCGGATTTTGGGCTATGAGGATGTGCTTGATTTCCCCAATGACCTGAAGACCTTGATTTCTGTTTTGCATCCGGCTGACCGGGATGCCGTTCTGGGGCGATTGATGACGGCTATCTGGGATCGGAATGACCAGCTCCAGATTGGGGTGAAGTGCCGCCTGATGCGAAAGAAAGACGGCTGGGGATGGTTTCAAGTTGCGGCGGAAATCAGCCGCCGCCCGGATGGAACTGCAAGCAGCGTCACCGGCGTGCTGATTGACATTGATGAGGAGGTTTGCTCTGCGGAGCGGATGTCCGGCGTGGAGCGTTGTCAGGGGGCACTGACGGAGGACGATAAGGTGGAGCGTTTGATTCAAAAAATGTCAACGCTGGTGAGTCGCTTTGCGGTGTGTGACCTGGAAAATGACCAATACGGATATGTTTCCATGTCCCAGGGCGGGGATTACCCATTCAATGGAAAATACACTGACCTTGTTCAGCTTGCGGCGAAGTATTTCATGACATTGCCGCCGCTGGACGCGCTGAGCGTTATGATGTCACCTGAGAAATTCCGGGAGAATCTGCATACGGCTGATGATGTGCTGAAATTTGAATATTGCTCCCTGAACGGGGACGACTGCCGTATGGCCACCGTCATTCCGCTGGATTGGAGAAATGGAATCCTCACCAAAGTACTGTGTACCTCCGCGGACATTGAAAAGCCGTCCCAGCAGTCGTAAATTTCCGCCATTGCCGGTGAGCTTTGAAGCAGCCGGACAGCGGGCATGAACGGCTGTCTCCCGAACCCGTCAGCGGAAAAAACCAAAACTGTTCTGACGGAACGCAAAAACGGATAATACCCAAACAGCTGGCAGACCTCAAAAATCTGCCAGCTGTTTTTCGTGGTGCCGCACGATATGAACATAATCTCCGACAAAAAGAAAGTACATATTATGACCATATGCGAAAGATGAAACCAATCAAGGCTGCATATCCCCTGCACGGTTCCTGGCGTTAGCGGTGCTTGCCGGAAGTACGCTGCGATATTCTGTGAACAAACTGTTGCGGATGTTTACAATGCCGGCGTAGTTTGCTATACTTTGTAAAAAGGAGTTGATTCCATGGATCCCAAAAAGGAAATGTACCGCAAGCGCGGCGCTATTCTGGCGGGCAATCTGACCCGCCGCCAGTTTGATGCTCATTATTGTGACAGCAGGGAGGAGGCGCTGCAAAAAGCGCTGGAGCTGGTGCCGGACGGCGCTGCTGTTGGCTGGGGCGGAGCCATGTCTGCCCAACAGATTGGGCTGATGGATGCTTTGCGTTCAAAGCCTGTCACTCTCTTTGACCGGGAAACGGCTCAAAGCCAGGAGGAGCGTACCGCTATTTTAAAGCAGTGCCTGACTGCCAATGTATTCCTCACCGGTGCCAATGCGCTGAGCCTGGATGGGCAGATGGTCAACATTGACGGAACCGGAAACCGAGCGGCTGCCATTGCATTCGGGCCGGATACGGTGCTGGTCATTGCGGGGATGAATAAGGTTTGTGATACGTTGGAGCAGGCTGTGATTCGTGCTCGCACGGTGGCGGCTCCGGCCAACGTCCAACGTTTTCCCAATGACACCCCCTGCAAGCGCACCGGCTCCTGCCAGAACTGCATCAGCACTGATTGCATCTGCAATCAGCTGCTCATCACCCGCCATTGCCGTCCGGCGGGCAGAATCAAATTCATCCTGGTGGGGGAAGACCTGGGCTTATAAAAAATCCCTGCCGGAGTTATTCCGGCAGGAGAGAGATGTTATTTGCTCAGCAGTACCTCGGTCTGCTCATTGGGTGTTCCCTGGAAGAACTTCAGCACATTGTCCACCGTGGTGGCGGCGATGTTGTCCAGTGCTTCCTGGGTGAGGAAAGCCTGGTGGGACGATACAATCACGTTGGGCATTGCGATCAGGCGCACCAGCGTGTCGTCCTGCACCACATGGCCGGAATAGTCCTCGTAGAAGAGGTCGCCCTCCTCCTCGTACACATCCAGACAAGCAGCGCCTACCTTCTTCTCCTTGATGCCGGTAATCAAATCCTCGGTGTTAATCAAAGCACCCCGGGAGGTATTGACGATGGTGACACCTTTCTTCATCTTTGCGATGGAGTCGGCGCAGATGACGTGCTTTGTTTCTTCGGTCAGGGGGCAGTGGAGAGAAATGATGTCGGACTGGGCAAAAAGCTCGTCCAGGGAAACATATTCCAGCCCGGTGGCAGGATTGGGATATTTGTCATAGGCAATTACCTTCATGCCAAAGCCTTTGCTGATGTCCGCAAACACCCGGCCAATCTTGCCGGTGCCGATAACACCCACCGTCTTGCCGTACAGATCGAAGCCCACAAAGCCCTGAAGGCTGAAATTGAAGTCCCGGGTGCGAATATAGGCCTTGTGCGTCCTGCGGTTGATGGTCAGCAGCAGCGCCATGGCGTGCTCCGCAACCGCATGGGGGGAGTAGGCGGGAACCCGGAATACCCGGATTTTCCCCTGACAGGCAGCAATATCCACATTGTTGAAACCGGCACACCGCAGCACCAGCAGCTTCACGCCGTAGCCGTGCAGCTTCTCAATCACAGCGGCGTTCACGGTGTCGTTGACGAACACGCACACGGCATCATAGCCGTTTGCCAAGGAAACGGTGTCCTCGTTCAGTCGGGTCTCGAAGTATTTGATTTCCAGGCCGGTGCCCTCGGCACAGTGGTCAAAGCCGGGCATATCATAGGTTTTTGTATCGAAAAATGCAAGTTTCATGTTGAATCAACTCCGTATTTAAATATCGATATTATTATACCGAATTATTTCTATTTGTCAAGTACCCGTCCAAAATATTTTTTCCGTCAGAGGTGTGTTTATGCTTCCAAAAATCAAAGAGCTGCTCAAAAAATACCGCAGCCAGCTCATCTACCTGGTGTTCGGCGTTTTAACGACCCTGGTGAATTACATTGTATACATTCCGTGTTACCATTATTTGCAGTTGGCTTCCCTGAGCAATTCCATTGCCTGGGTGTTTGCCGTGTTGTTTGCCTATGTGACCAACAAGCCCTTTGTGTTTGAAAGTCACGATTGGACATGGAAGGTAGTCGCGCCGGAGTTTGCCAAATTTGTGGGAACCCGCGTTGCTTCCTGGCTGGTGGAAACCGGAATCCTGTTCCTGACGGTGGATGTGCTCCATTGGAACGGCATTGTCTGGAAATTGGTCACCAGCGTGCTGGTTGTGGTGCTCAATTATGTAGGCAGCAAACTTTTGGTGTTTCGGGGAAAGTAAGAGGGAGCCATGGCATTTGTAGAATTTGAAAACGTTGGAAAGACCTATCAGATGGGCGAGGTGAAAATCAACGCCCTTCACGATGCAACCTTCCAGATTGAAAAAGGGGAGCTGGTGGTTATCGTTGGCCCTTCCGGTGCGGGCAAAACCACTCTCCTGAATATCCTTGGCGGCATGGACAGCCTGACCACGGGCAAGGTGCTGTTGGATGGCCGGGACATCTCCGGCATGGACAGACGGGAGCTGACCCAGTACCGCCGCATGGATGTGGGCTTTGTGTTCCAGTTTTATAACCTGATTGGCAACCTCAACGCATTGGAAAACGTAGAGCTGGCAAATCAGATATGCAAGCATCCGCTCCCCGCCGCCCAGGTGCTCAAGGATGTGGGGTTGGAAGCCAGAATGAAAAATTTCCCCAGCCAGCTTTCCGGCGGCGAGCAGCAGCGTGTGGCCATTGCAAGAGCCTTGGCTAAGAATCCAAAGCTTTTGCTGTGCGATGAGCCAACCGGTGCATTGGATTATCAAACCGGCAAGGCTATTTTGAAGCTGCTTCAGGATACGGGCCGGAAAACGGGCATGACGGTGGTCATCATCACCCACAACGGCGCGCTCACCGCCATGGCCGACCGGGTAATTCATGTGAAAAACGGAACGGTCTGCGGCATCGAAAAAAACGAGCACCCCATGGATATTTCGGAGATTGAGTGGTAATGAAAAGAAATATGATGCGCCGGAATCTGCGGCGCTCCATCACCAAATCCTTCGGGCGTTATATCGCCATTGCCATGATTATTGCCCTGGGAGCTGGTATGTTTGTGGGTCTGCGCTCCACCAAAACGGATATGGTGGAAACGGGGCGGGAATATATGCACGCCCAGAATATGTTTGACCTGCGGCTGCTTACCACCTATGGCTGGGACAAATCCCAACTGGAGCCGATTTCCCGGCTGCCGGGCATCAAAGAGGTCGAGGGCGTTTTCTATTCCGACCTGATTGCTCAGTGTCAGGGTGGGGATGAATCGGCGGTCTACCGCTTCTATACCATCCCGGAGAAAATCAACCGCCTGGTGCTGTTGGAGGGCAGAATGCCCCAGGCACCGGACGAATGCCTGGCAGACGGTTTCCACAACGGAAAAGAGGTCATCGGCAAAACGGTTTCCATGACGGATGATAATTCCGATACCGCCCTTGACCAGCTGACCCAGCGAAAATTCACCATCGTTGGCCTCGTGAGTACGCCGCTGTATATGGACACCAACCGGGGCAATACCGCCGTTGGCAGCGGCAGAATCACCAATTATTTCTTTGTGCCGGAAGAAGCCTTTGATGCTGCTTATTATACGGAGATTCATGCCACCATCGAGGGGGACTATACCCCCTATACCCAGGTATATAACGATGCCCTGTCCGATGCCGCCGATGTAATCAAGCCTTTGCTGACACCCTTTGCGCAGCAGCGCTTGCAGTCTGCCAAGCAGCAGGCGGAGCAGGCCCTTTTGGACGGTCAGGAGGAATACCGGCAGGGAAAAGCGGATTATGAGCGAGAAAGGGCAGATGCCTTGCAGCAGTTGGCGGATTCCCAGCAGCAGTTGGAGGATGGTCAGCAGGCAATTGAGGAAGCCGAAAAGACCTTGGCAGAGTCCGAGCAGCAGCTGAAAGACGGAAAAGCCGCGCTGGAAGAAGGGCAGCAAAAGATTGATGATTCCGGGGAAACCCTGAAATCCGCCCAAGCTGGCGGCCAATCGGCGCTGAGCAGTGCCAATTCCACGCTGGAAGCCAAGGAAATTGAGCTGGAAGCGGCCTCCCAGGCGGTAGAAAGCGGCATTGCGCAGATAAATGCCGGCCTGGTTCAAATCCAATCCGGCATTACCCAGATTAAAATCGGTCTGTCTCAGGTTGGAATTGCCATTCGCCCGGTGGAGGCAATGGTCAAAATTGCTCAGACGAATGTTGACCTGGCACAGCAGGCGCTGGACAGCCTGGAAAGCATCGGCGCGCCGGACATTGCCTTGCAGCTGGCGCGGGAGAAGCTGGAAAAATGCCAGCAGGAGCAGGCGAAGTATGAAGCCCAGCTATCAGAGCTGACCGCCCAGCAGGCGGAGCTGAATGCCAAGATGGACGAGATAACCGCCAAGCAGGCAGAACTGGAAGCCCAGCGGGAAGACCTGCTTTCCAAGCGAGAGCAAATCCGTGCCGGTCGCCAGCAGATTCGGGATGGTTATGCCGAAATCGGAAACCAGCGTACCTCCATGAACAGCCAGATTGTCTACGGCTATCAGCAGATTACCAGCGGTCAGCAGCAATTGGAGGACAGCCGCAAGCAGCTCCGGGAGGGCGAACGGGAGCTGGAGGCAGGCAAAAAGGAATTGGAGGAACGCAAGCAGGAGCTGGCCGACGGCTGGACAGCATTGGAAGAAGCCCGGCAGGAGGCGGACGAAAAATTCCGTGAAGCAGAGCAGCAGCTGGAAGAAGCCGCCCAAAAATTGGAGGATGCACAAAAGACCGTTGCTGATATTACCGAAACGGAGGTATATGTTCTGGACAGAACCACCAACATCGGCTATAACTCCCTGGACAGCAACTCTGATATTGTGGCGGGCGTTTCCCGGGTGTTTCCGGCCTTTTTCCTGCTGGTGGCGGCGCTGGTGTGCATCACCACCATGACCCGCATGGTGGATGAGGAGCGCACCCAGATGGGCACATTGAAAGCCCTGGGCTACAGCAATGTTTCCATTGTCTCCAAATACCTGAAATACGCCGGAAGCAGTGCTATTTTCGGCTGCGGCACCGGTGTCATTGTCGGAAGCATTGTGTTCCCGTCGGTGCTGTGGCAGGCCTATAAGCTGGTGACCTTTGTTACGCCCAATATCAAGCACTGCTTTGATTGGAAGATGGCTTTGTCAGTCACTGTGCTTTATACCGGTGCCATGATGCTTGTCAGCTGGTATTGCTGCCATCGCTCCTTACAGGAGGTTCCGGCGGAGCTGATCCGTCCAAAACCGCCTACCTCTGGCAAGGCGCTGCTGATTGAAAGGCTTCCGCTGTGGCGGCATATCAGCTTTCTCAATAAGGTGGCCATTCGCAATATCTTCCGTTATCGCCAGCGGCTGGTGATGATGCTGGTAGGCATTGGCGGGTGTACAGCGCTGCTGATGACCGGCTTTGGCATCCGGGATTCTATTTCCAAAATCGTGGATGTCCAGTTCCGGGATGTGACCCAGTATGATGTGCAGGTCATGTTCCGAAGCGGCCAAACCCAACAGCAGCAGACGGATTTTTGCCGGGCGTTGGAGCCATATGCCGATGACATCCTGTTTTATTATCAGGTCAGCGGTGAAATTTCCGTGGGTGACCAAACCAGAGACATCTATTTGATGGCAGCGCAGGAAGAATTGACGGACTTTATTGACCTTCATATGGATGAAAACAAGATTTCCATGCCGGGGCAGGGGGAAGCGCTGCTGTCAGCGGGCATGGCAGATATTCTGGGAGTGAAAACAGGGGATAGGGTTGTTCTGAACAACCCGGATATGCAGGCACTGGACGTGACGGTGTCCGGCATTTATGAAAACCACGTCTATAATTATGCCATTGTATCGCCCGAAACCATCGCTTCCCAGTGGGGGGAAGCGCCCCAGCAGCAAATGGCGATGATTTCCGTCCGGGAGGGGAAAAACCCCAGCATGGCAGGTGTGACGGCAAACAAGCAGGATGGCGTTGCCAATGTTACGGTGAGCCAGGAGCTTGCGGAAATGGTTAATTCCATGATGGCCGCCTTGGATTTGGTGGTGATTGTGGTGGTCATCTGCGCCGGAATTCTGGCGGTGATTGTGCTGTATAATCTGACCAATATCAACATCAACGAGCGCATCCGGGAGATCGCCACCATCAAGGTACTGGGCTTTACCTCTGGAGAGACGGCGCAGTATGTGTTCAAGGAGAACCTGGTGCTGAGTGCATTTGGCACCCTGTTTGGCATCCCGCTGGGCAAGCTGCTGCTGCGATTTGTGATTAGTCAGATTAAAATTGACCTGATTTGGATTCGCCCAATTCTGGAAACGCCCTCGCTGCTGATTTCCGTGGTGCTGACATTGGTGTTTGCCGTGGCGGTGGATTTCATCTTCTATTTTCATCTGGAGAAAATCAACATGGCCGAGGCCCTCAAGAGCGTCGAGTAGCGGCAGTGCCTATGGCGCGAAGCGCCCTCGGCGCCCCCTTTGGGGGAGCTGCTGAGCGAATGCGAAGCTGAGGGGGTGCGCTACGAAATAATGAGTGCGCTACAAAATACGGACGACACCCTCTCAGTCAGCCCGTTTGGGCTGCCAGCTCTCCCAGAGGGAGAGCCAAGGGCGCTTCGCGCCGAAGCCCTCCTATGGCAATTAAAAATCCCTCCATACCAGTTATTTGGTACGGAGGGATTCCTTTTGCAAAATTTAAAATCAGAAAATCTTCATATCATCCAGCAGTGCCTTGTCAGGACCCACATAAGCGCCGTGCATTGCCTCGGTGCTGGAGAAGCGGATGGTCTGCAAGACCTTGCTCAGAGAGCCGGAAACGGAAATCCCGGTGACGGGGATGAGCTTGCTTCCATCGTGGTAGTAGGCCAGCCGGATTTCGCCGCCGATGTAATCCTGTAGGAAGCTCACCTGTAAGCCGGACATGGACACCACTTCCAGATAAGCGCCCTGCTTCATCTCAGCTTCAGACATACTGCCCAACGCCAGATGGGCGCAGGGGAGACTGCCGGTGGGCGTTTCCCCCAGATACTGACCATAGCGGTTGCTGCCATAGTAGTTCACCGCTACGCCATCCTTCACAATCTCCATCTGCCCCAGGGTCATGCCGTCGCTGTCAAAGCGTCTGCTGTGTACGCTGCCCTTCAGCGCCCCGGCCATGGTCAGGCTGATGGGGTCGCCGGTGGTGGCCTTTTGAATGTCGTCCCCTTTTTTGAAGATGGTGGAGTGGTTGTAAACGGAGGAATACTCCAAACCGCCGGCAATTCGGGAAACCAGCGTGGCAATTTCCTGCTTGTTGAGAATCACCTTGCAGCAGAGTGCCTCCTGGGGCTTGACGGCCTCATAGCGCGCCTTAACGGCAGTCATCATGTCGGCAATCTCTTGGTACAGAGTTTCTTCATCCAGGTTGCTGAAGTTATACTGCTCATACAGCTCAACGCTCTGTTCTGCGCCGTTGTAGGTGGGGATAGCCTCCACCATGGCATCATATCGGGTCTGGCTCTTGTGGATGCCGCGGCTGTTGGTGATGGTTTCGTGGTGCCGGTTGACGAACACTTCAACGGCATTCAGAGAGCCGTTTTCAATGCGGTTGGCATCAAACACGGTGTTTGCCACCACAGCAGCCAAAGCATCCGGGCTGAACTCGGAAAAGTTGCTTTCAACGGTGTATTCTCCTGCTTCGTCAGCGGGCAGGGAATAGGGCTTGTTGTTGATGAGCAGCGCTTTTTGCACGGCTTCCTCAATCAGCCCTTTCACCTGTTCCTCGGTGGTGGAAGGGTAGACGAAGAAATCTGCGTTGCCTAAAAACGCATCATGGGCGGCGTACACCGTCACGCTAGTATCGCAGGTGTTCGTGCAGCGGACGGTTTCCAGCTTGCCCTTGACAAAGAACATCTCATAGCTCTTTTTCTCATGGGTATTGATGATATAATCGGTAACACCGGGATTTTCCCGGAGCAAAAGACGGAGTTCTTTCATCCCAGTTTCACCCTCACTTTCAGCGCAGGACCGCCGTCGCTGACCCGCACCCATTCTTTGTAGCCCTTACCGCAGTAGCCAGAGCCGGAAATTTCAAAATCATCGGAAATCATGGAGATGGATTTCAGCAGGTCGGGAACATAGCCACTCATCACCACGGGGGCAACATAGTTGTCTGTCAGCTTGCCGTCCACGATTTCAATGCCATACTGGGCAACGCACTGAATGGCCCAGTTCTTGGGGTCTTCCATGCCATTGCTGGTTTCAAACAGCATATAGCCATGCCGGATGGATGCAATCATGTCTTCCAGCTTATCCTTGCCCTTCTCAAAGAAGGTGTTGGTCATTCTGGAATAGGCCTTCCGGCGGGAGGACTGCCGCCGTCCGTTGCCGGTGGGGGCAGTTCCCAACTGGGCGGCGGAGGCTAGGTCGGAGATGCCGGTGACCAGAATGCCGTCCTTGATAATCTGGGTGTTTCCTGCCAGCACGCCGTCATCGTCAAAGAAGTAGGAAGCAACGCTGAGGGCAGCGGCAGCGCCGTCCCGCATATTGCAGATGGGGGATGCCACATATTTTCCGACGTACTGCTTTGCCAGCGCCCGATCCTTCACAAACTGATCCATTTCCACGCCATGGCCGAAGGCCTCGTGGGCAATCAGTCCGGTGATGGAGGGGGCGGTGATAACATCGTATACGCCTGGCTCAATGGGCTTTGCCAGGGTCAGGTGGTGAGCTCGGTCTACAAGGTCGTCCATTTTTCCGGGAAGCTCTGCTATGACATCAGCCATATTGGCGGAATCACAGAAGCCGAACACCTGCACCGTCTTATCATTTTCCCGGTAGGCCAGCCCCATAAATCCGTTAATCCAGGTGTAATTCTGGTCAAGCTCCCGGTTGGCGGACACAAAAAGCTTCGAGACCTCCAGGGTGCTCACGCGAATCATAGCGTTGAGAATATGCTCGCTCTTTGCCTGCAATTCCTTTTGCATTTTCTGGACGAAGCTGAGCACGTCCTTATCGCTGTAAGAGGCCAGATCGGTGGGGCGGGCAAAGGACTGCACCAAAGGCTCATCCTTCAGCACAATGCGGTCAATGCTCCCTTCCCGCAGCAGCTTGCTGACAGTGAAGGATTCCTTCACTTGGGCGGCAGCAGCCGGGATGTCCGCGCCGATGTCGTCCATGGAGTATTCAAAGAAGCAGCCGCCGTTATTTATTTTTACCACAAAGCCGCATTCTGTATCGTCTCCGTTGAGAATGCCGCTGCTGTTGGCATTCACCATGATGTGCTTGGAGCGGGTGTCCACGCCCAACACGCTGACATACTCAAATTGTTCCTTCAGGGCAGCAACAAGAGCCTTTGCCCGTGCCCTTCGGGATTCCAAAAATTCTGAAAAAGCCATCAAAACGCCTTCTTTCCTGGGAGGGTGCCGCCGTAGGCTTCTGCATCCTTCCGAATATAAGCTGATTATAGCATTATTTCAGTCCAATGCAACCCATTTTTTGTAAACAAAAAGCGGAGCTGCGCTTGGGGCAGCTCCGCCAAAATCCGGTGATGAAATTTAGTATTGCTTGGTATGGAAGCTGTGAACCACCCGACGGATTCGTTTCTTTTCCTCGTCCCGCAGACTGCGGTATTCTGCAATCAGCCCCTCCTCATCGCAGGTGAGGGTGGCGGCAATGCTGTCCGGCCCGTCGTTGTCGGCCTTTTGATTGGCGGCGAAGCGCTGCAAGGAGCTGTTGAGATACCCGGATAGCTCCAAAATCAGCCGCATATCCGGCACCTCCTGCTCGGCCATGTTCAAATTCCGCTTTGCTTGTTTCGTGCCGGTATTGCGTTCCTCAGCGCTGCCGGAGTGGATGGAGGTAATCAGCCGGGGCACCGGGGATTTCCCGAATTTCTTTTTGCATAGCAGGGTGGCCTCTGCTAGATTGCTGGCCTGCTTGGCGCACAGCGCCTTCCGCATCATTTCCAGTGCCTCGGAGCACAGGCTGTATTCCGGCGAAATCAGATACCCGCCGATGAGATAGTCCAGATAATCCCCGTAAATTTCCCGCTCCTCCTGTTGGGCGAGCTTCCCCTGCTTCGTGTGAATGCGGGGCAGCCGTTTTCCGTAGTCCTCCTGAGCGGAAACCAGGAGAAACAAAAACGGAATCAGCACGATAATGCTGACCAGGGTCAGCAGCGCCATCAGCATGGTCAGTTGGGAAAAGCGGAAGGCGGGAATCAGGACCAGCAGAAGCCATACCGCCCCCAGCACACCGGTGACAGCACCGCAGCAGGCCGTATGATGCTTTGTGCGCTGAAAACGACGGATGAGAGCAGTTTCCTCATTTTGCAGGGAAAGGGCGGGGTAGAAGAAGGTTGCCTCATAGTACCGCGCATAGTCCCGCAGCTCCTGCAATACGGCTGCCAGCTCCAGCGGATTCATCAGTTTCAATTCGGTCAGGCTCCAGCGGGAGAAACCGGAAACGGTTTTCCCATCCCGGCATTGGCAGGTGTATAGTTCGTTCATGGTTCTCTCTCCGTTCCAGTGGTGCAGATAAGGGCATTATACCGGAAAGCCACGCCTGATTCAAGAGGCAGTCCCAAAAAGAAAGCCGCTCCTGATTCGGAGCGGCTTTTGAAGGAGCGGATTATTCCTGATCCCAGTTGTGCCAGGTGTTCTGCACATCGTCGTCATCATCAAACAGTTCGAGCATTTTCTCCATCTTGTCGGCATCCTCGGGGGACAGCTTGACATAATTCTGGGGAACCATCTCAATCTGGGCGGAGACAAAGCTGTAGCCCTTGGCGGTCAGCGCATCGGCGACGGCATTGAAATCATCAGGAGTGGTGTACACGGTGAAGCAGTCTTCTTCCGGCTCAAAGTCGTCGGCACCGCAGTCCATGGCATCCATCATAACGGTGTCTTCGTCCAGGTCGCCATCCTCATTGTCGATGACCAGAACACCCTTTTTGTCGAAGGACCAGCTGACGCAGCCGTTGGCACCCAGGTTTCCGCCGTACTTGTCGAAATGGTGACGCACGGAGCCGGCAGTGCGGTTGCGGTTGTCGGTCATGGTTTCCACAATTACGGCAACGCCGCCGGGGCCATAGCCTTCGTAGGTGATGGACTCGTAGCTCTCGCCGCTGCCGGCACTGGCAGCCTTTTCCAGTACCCGCTTGATGTTATCGTTGGGCATATTGGCAGCCTTGGCTTTGGTGATGATGGTGGCCAAGCGGGAGTTGTAGGCGGGGTCGGTTGCACCGCCGCCTTCCTTTACGGCGACAATCATTTCCTTCGCAATTTTGGTGAATGCAGCGGCACGCTTTGCGTCCTGCGCACCTTTGGTTTTCTGGATGTTATGCCATTTGGAATGTCCTGACATATGGTAATCTTCCCTTCCTGGAATCGTTTTCAAAAAATTTCTAAACTATTTTAGCACTCAAAAGTAAAAAAATCAACACTAAATTCAAAATTCCTCAATAGAATTTCATGCAGTCCTGGTGAACCTGGGAAAGAACAACCCTGATTTCAGGGAAAGCCTCCTGCAAAATTTGCTGCAAATAGGTGCAGACCGGGTTCTCGGTGTAAAAATGTCCGGCATCAATCAGCGTCAGTCCCGCGTCCCGGGCATCCCAAAAGTCGTTATACCTGGCATCTGCAGTGACAAAGGCATCACATCCTGCCGCTAAAGCGCTTTTCCATTCGTCCGCACAGGCACCGCCGCCCACCGCAACCCGGTGAACCTTTTCGGAGGCAGGGGCGTACCGCACAGTCGGTGTGTGGAGCTGCTGCTTCACATGGAGCAGGAAGGTTTCCAACGGTTGAGGGGCAACGGTCCCCATGCGCAATAGTCCCCAAACGCCAGCAGCAGTCTTCTCAATGGGTTCAATAACGGAGATGTCCTCCAGCCCCAGTGCCGCCGCCAGACAGGCACCAACGCCCTGGGGCGCAATGTCCAGATTGGTGTGGGCGCTGAAAGCAGAAATGTCGTGTCGCAGCAGTGTTGCAGCGGTGCGCCCAATGGCTGTGTCATCTGTCAGGCTGTACAGCGGGTGAAAAATCAGCGGATGATGGGTCACAATCAGGTCAGCGCCAAGTTTCACTGCTTCCTCCGCCACGTCTTCAAAGGGGTCAAGGGCAACCAAGATGGCGGTTACTTGCTTGTCCCTTCGCCCGCACAGCAGTCCAACATTGTCCCAGCTTTCCTTTTTTGACTGTGGGGCAATGGACTCCATAAAGCGGACAATATCATAAACGGTTGTCATTTAACAGCTCCTTTTCCGTTTCCCTTAATCGGGACAGAATTTCCTCCAGTTCACGAACTGCCTGCTCGCCCTGCTGGTGTGCGCCGGGGAGACTGTCTTCCAGGCCGCCGATGACCCGCTTCAAAAACAGGGGCAGCAGCGGAGAATTGTCATCGAGCAGCTGCTTTGAGACATAATACTCCCAGGGAGCAAGAGGGGCGGGAGGCTGATAAATCACCTCGGTGACGGGATAGATGAACTTTCCGTCCTGTGCCAGTGTTTCCCGGGAAATGGAGAAGCCGTGGGCAGCCAGATATTTCCGCAGCTCCGGGCGCTTGCTCTGGCACTGGAGAATCAGTCGGTATTGGGAATTTTGCAGCCAGGGGGCAGCGGAGAGAATGGAAATCATGGTATCCGCCCCCATCCCGGCGCAAACCATGGTGTCGAAATCTCGGGGAATCTGCTGCACGCCATCGGATAAATAGGGATGCATTCGGTCTTGTACGCCGAATTTCAGGGCATTCTCCTTGGCACATTGCAGGGGAGAAGCGTTGACATCTGCGGCGATAACTGCGGAGGCAATTTTATGTTGCAGCAAATAAATGCCCAGGTATCCGTGGTCACAGCCGATATCGGCTACCCGGTCTCCCGGGCGGACAAAGCCGCAGCAGGTAAGCAGGCGATTGGAAAGGGGGAGTTTCATTGGATACCTCCAGAGGTAGAATTACAAAAAGAAGGGAGCTGCCCTTGGCAGCCCCCGATACGTTAGCCCTTGCTGGCCTGGTCTGCTTCGTAAGCCTCCAGGAAGTGGTTCAGCTGGGTCAGAAAACCGTCGCAGTCAACGCCATGCACCATGCAGGCCTCCTCAACGGTCTCACCCCGGGAAGAGGGGCAGCCCAGGCAGTGCATCCCAATCGCAAAAAACAGGGGCGCACTCTGAGGAGCAATGTCCAGAATGTCGCCGATGATGGTTTCTTTTTCAATTTTAACAGCCATGATAATGACCTCCTGTAATTCTTTTGTTTTCCTATTATAACCGGGATTTGTCAAAAAAACAAGAGGGAAAATCGTGGCCTTTGCAGGGTGGTTGACTTTCTTGTAAAATGCGGATATAATAAACAAAATAAAATGGATAACTATGGCAGGTAGGGAATTATGGCAACAAAAAAGCAAGAACAGTACGGCAATACCAGTATCTCCATGCTGAAGGGAGAAGACCGGGTGCGTAAGCGCCCGGCAGTTATTTTTGGCTCGGACGATTTGGAAGGCTGCAAGCACGCAGTCTTTGAAATCCTGTCCAATGCCATTGACGAAGCAAGAGAGGGGCACGGCGATACCATCATTGTCACCCGCTACGAAGACCTGAGCGTGGAGGTGGAGGACTTTGGGCGCGGCTGCCCCGTGGACTATAACGAAAAGGAAAAGCGGTTTAACTGGGAGCTGGTGTTCTGCGAAATGTACGCTGGCGGCAAGTACGGCGAAAACGGCGAAAACTACGAGTATTCCCTGGGCCTCAATGGCCTTGGCTCCTGCGCTACCCAGTATGCCTCCGAATTTTTTGATGCCACCATCCGCCGGGACGGGTATCGCTATGACCTCCATTTCGAGCGGGGCAGAAATGTGGGCGGCCTGAAAAAGGAGCCCACCGACCGGAAAAAAACCGGCTCCATCTTCCATTGGAAGCCGGATAAGCAGGTGTTTACCGACATCAATATCCCTGTGGAATACTACCGGGACGTGCTGCGCCGCCAGGCGGTGGTCAACAAGGGCATCACCTTCCGCTTCCGCAATCAGGTGGGGGGCAAATTCCAGCAGGAGGAATATTGCTATCCGGGCGGCATCAAGCAGTATATCGAGGAGTTGGTGGGGGACAATGCCTTTACCATGCCCGTCTATTGGGAAACAGAGCGCCGGGGACGGGATGCCGAGAACCGGCCGGAGATGAAACTGAAAATTACAGCCTCGTTCTGCTTCTCCAAGCAGGTGTCCCACATTGAGTTCTACCATAACTCCTCCTGGCTGGAATACGGCGGCAGCCCCGATAAGGCGGTTCGCTCCGGCTTTACGGCTGCCTTTGACAAGTACCTGCGGGACAACAATAAATACACCAAAACCGAGAGCAAGATTCTCTTTCAGGATATTCAGGACAGCCTGGTGCTGGTGACCAACTGCTTCTCAACCATTGGCTGCTTTGAAAACCAGACAAAAAAATCCGTCAATTCCAAATTCACCCAGGATGCCATGACGGCTTTCTTTAAGGAGCAGCTCCAGGTCTGGTTCATCGAAAATAAGCAGGAGGCCGACCGCGCCGCCGAGCAGATTCTCGTAAACAAGCGGGCGAGAGAATCCGCCGAGAAGACCAAAACCAGCGTGAAAAAGAAGCTGTCCGGTTCCATCGACATTTCCAACCGGGTGCAGAAATTCGTAGATTGCCGCAGCAAGGATGTGTCCGTGCGGGAACTGTATATCGTGGAGGGCGACTCTGCATTGGGCAGCGTCAAGCTCAGTCGGGATGCAGAATTCCAGGGCATTATGCCGGTGCGGGGCAAAATCCTCAACTGCCTGAAAGCGGACTACAATAAGATTTTTGCATCCCCCATTATCACCGATTTGATGAAGGTGTTGGGCTGCGGCGTGGAAATTCAGGGAAAGAAGCTCAAGGAGCTGTCTTCCTTCGACCTGTCCGCCCTGCGCTGGAACAAGGTGGTTATCTGTACCGATGCCGACTATGACGGCTTCCAGATTCGCACCCTGATTCTCACCATGATTTACCGGCTGTGCCCCACGCTGATCCGGGATGGCTATGTGTATATTGCGGAGTCTCCCTTGTTTGAGATTACCTGCAAGGGGCAGACCTGGTTTGCCTATAACGAGCAGGAAAAGGCAAAAATTCTCAAGGAGCTGGAGGGCAAAAAGGTGAGCATCCAGCGCTCCAAGGGTCTTGGCGAAAACGACCCGGAGATGATGTGGATGACCACCATGAATCCCGAAACCCGCCGCTTGATTAAGGTGATGCCCGAGGATGCCGAGCGCACCGCCTACTATTTTAACATTCTGCTGGGCGATGGCTTGAACGAGAGAAAGAATTTCATCGCGGAAAACGGCGCAAAGTATCTGGAATTTGCGGACATTTCCTGATGTGAGGAAGAAGAACATGGCAAAGAAAAAACAGGAACTGGAAAAAAAGAAAAAAGTGAATACCGATGGCGTTATGGGCTTGGTTGGTTCCACCACCGAGCAGGCCATTTCGGAAACGCTGGAACTCAATTATATGCCCTATGCAATGTCCGTGATTGTGTCCCGTGCCATCCCGGAGATTGACGGCTTCAAGCCCTCTCACCGGAAGCTGCTGTACACCATGTACAAAATGGGATTGCTCACCGGCGGACGAACCAAGTCGGCAAACATTGTGGGTCAGACCATGCGGCTGAACCCCCATGGCGATTCTGCCATTTACGAGACCATGGTGCGTCTGGCACGGGGCAACGAAACGCTGCTGCATCCCTTTGTGGATTCCAAGGGCAACTTTGGTAAGGTCTATTCCAGAGACATGGCTTACGCCGCCTCCCGGTATACCGAAGCAAAGCTGGACGGCATCTGCGCGGAGCTGTTCCGGGACATCGACAGCGACACCGTGGACATGGTGGACAACTACGATGCCACCATGAAAGAGCCCAGTTTGCTGCCCACCACCTTCCCCAATGTGCTGGTGTCTGCCAACCAGGGCATCGCCGTTGGCATGGCCAGCAATATCTGCTCCTTCAATTTGAAAGAGGTCTGCGATACTGCCATCGCCCTGATGAAGAATCCTGACCATGATATTCTGGAAACCCTGCCCGGCCCGGATTTCTCCACCGGCGCAGAGCTGCTGTTTGACGAGGCAGCCACCAGGGAGGTGTATACCACCGGACGGGGCAGCTTTAAGCTTCGCGCCAAATGGCACTATGAAAAAGAGGGAAATCTCATTGAAATCACCGAGATTCCCTACACCACCGCCACGGAAGTCATCATGGATAAGGTGGCGGAACTCATCAAGGCGGGCAAAATCAAAGAAATTGCGGATATGCGGGACGAGACGGATTTGGGCGGCTTGAAGCTGACCATCGACCTGAAACGTGGCGTAGAGCCGGAGAAGCTGATGCAAAAGCTGTTTCGCATGACCCCCCTGCAAGATAGCTTCGCCTGCAATTTCAACATCCTCATTGCCGGAATGCCTCGGGTTATGGGCGTGGGAGAGATTCTGGAGGAGTGGACTGCCTGGCGGATGGACTGCGTCAAGCGCCGCCTGTTCTTCCAGATTGGCAAGCGGGAGGAGCGGCTGCATCTGCTCAAAGGTCTGGAACGCATCCTGCTGGACATCGACAAAGCCGTCCGCATCATCCGGGAGACCGAGCTGGAAGCGGAGGTTGTTCCCAACCTGATGATTGGCTTCGGCATCGATGAGATTCAGGCCAATTTCGTGGCGGAAATCAAGCTGCGCAATATCAATAAGGAATACATCCTCAAGCAGACGAAGGCAATCAGCCAGCTGGAGCAGGAGATTGCCGACATGAAGGAGATTCTGTCCAGTGCCCGGAAGCTGAAAAATGTCATCATCCAGGAGTTGCAGGAGGTTTCCAAGAAATACGGTCAGCCCAGAAAGACGGAAATTCTCTATCAGGTGGCGGAGGCTGAGCAGGAGGACGAGGAGGAGAACATTCCCGACTATCCTGTAACGGTGTTCCTTTCCAAAGAGGGCTACCTGAAAAAAATCACCGCCCAGTCCCTGCGGATGAGCGGCGAGCAGAAGTTCAAAGAGGGAGACAGCCTGCTGTTCTCCCGGGAGACCACCAACCGGGCAGACCTGCTGGTGTTCACCGACCAGTTCCAGTGCTACAAGAGCCGCCTGAGCGAATTTGAGGACGGCAAGGCATCCCAGCTGGGGGATTACCTGCCCCAGAAATTGGGCATGGAGCAGGGAGAGAGCGTCATCAGCGTGGTGCTGACCCAGGACTACAGCGGCTTTGTGCTGTTCTTCTTTGAAAACGGCAAGGTTGCCAAGGTGCCGCTGAATGCCTATGAGACGAAGACCAACCGGAAAAAGCTCACCGGTGCCTATTGCGACAAGAGTCCTCTGGTGTCGGTGAATGCCCTGCAAACCGATGAGCAGATGGCGGTGTATGCCAGCGATGGCAGAGCGCTCATTTTCTCCACGGCGCAGCTGCTGCCCAAAACCACCCGCAACACCCAGGGCGTGACGGTGATGAGCCTGAAGCGGAAAGCGGTGATGAACGCCGTCCTGCCCTTGGAGCAAAGCGGCATTGAAAATCAGAGCCGTTACCGCACCAAGACGATTCCGGCAGCCGGTGCCCTGCTCAAGCCGGAGGATATGCAGGAGAAGCAGGAAAAATTAGATATTTAGCGGAGGATAGACCCGCTCATGGTGCGAAGCGCCCATGCCTCCCCTGGAAGGGTGTTGCAGAGCGCAGCGAATCTTTCAAAATTATGATTGCCGGTGGCAATCATACCACTGTTGAAAGGTGGTTGAGCGTTAGCGAAACCGGAGGGGTTTGTCCGTTGAATGGAAGCAGCTTCTTGCTTTGTGGCATTCTAAAGAGGGAAAGATATGTTAGGAAGGGGAGCACAGCATGAGAAAAATTTTGAAAGATTACAGCTGGGTTTTCAAGACAATTGTAGGCAGTGCGGTGTTTGCGTTCGGATTCAGCATTTTTCTGGAGCCGAATAACATCAATACCGGCGGTGTTTCCGGTTTGGCACAGGCTGTGGCGCAGGTGATTGGCATTGGAAATGTCGGTCTCCTGTCCATGCTGCTGAATCTGCCGCTGTTTCTGGCAGGCGGCGTGCGGGTGGGGAAGCGCTTCTTCTTCGGTTCTCTGATTGGCATGGTGGTCAGCGGCGTGCTGATTGATGCCTTTGCGGCCTTCTCCATTGGTTTCCACGATCCGCTGGTCAGCGGCATCTATGGCGGCCTGCTGTGCGGCCTGGGCATCGGCATGGTCTTTGTGGCGGGCACTTCCACCGGTGGATCGGACATTCTGGTGCGGTTGCTGAAGCTCCATTATCGCAACGTTCCCATCGGCACCATCTCCACTGTCTTTGATGCACTGGTGGTGATTCTCACCGGTTTTGTGTTCCATGACATCAGCCGTGCCATGTATAGCGGCATTGCGGTGTTCGTCACCGGACAGGTGATGGATATTGTGGTTTACCGCTTCGACTATTCCAAAGTCGCGCTGATTATCTCAGACTGTCCCGATGAAATCGCCACAGATGTGGCGCAGAAGCTGGATCGGGGTGTGACCTTCCTGGATGGTCATGGCTACTACAGTCGGCAGGATAAAAAAGTAATCTTGACCGTGGTGAAAAAAGGGCAGCTGGCGGAACTGAAGGAGCTGGTGATGGAACGGGACAAGGATGCTTTTGTCATTGTGCAGGAGGCGCACCAGGTTCTGGGCGATGGCTTCTCCCGCTATTCCAGAGACGGCCTGTAACAAAAAACGCTGTGGGCGAAAAAATTTCTTGACAAATCGGAAAACCTCGCTATAATACACAGTGTTACGCGGGTGTAGCTCATCCGGTAGAGCGCCACCTTGCCAAGGTGGAGGTAGCGAGT
>ERZ1034952.1200-NODE-1200-length-21688-cov-7.227661_pt1 | contig 21688 bp, 8 predicted proteins | sample MGYA00520625_ERZ1034952 | MGnify/ENA primary metagenome ERZ1034952 (study PRJEB33766, sample SAMN09781773) | gut metagenome | biome: gut microbiome | host: Homo sapiens | place: Madagascar | study: EMG produced TPA metagenomics assembly of the PRJNA485056 data... | reverse complement strand
AATCTATCGGCAAAGAATATTTCAAGCTGTGAGTGGATTTGTCCCCAGTCTTTGCACTTGCCGGTTGAAGAATTAAAGTAGTTTCAGAAATTTGGGGTTGGCTCTTTTTTTACATCTTCATAACTGTAATATCAGCATTTCCATTTCCGCGTATTTTCAGCGTTTTTGCCTCTCCGTCAAGCATTGCAAAGCAGTTATCTTCAAATACACGGTTTTCGCCGTCAAGCATAACTGCGTATACAAACCCTTCGGCCTTTATGGTGATTTGCTCATTGTTTCCTGAAACTATTTTTACTTTGCCGCTTTTTACACGTGTATCTCTCAGTCTTTCTTTACACCAAACAGTTCTGTCTGTCTCACCCTCTGCTTCAACATCGCACAAATACACGGCATGCTCATCTATATTATTTTGCTTTAGCAAAAGCTTTGACTCTCCTCCTCCGAGTTCAAAATCTGTTTCAGCTATTTTCTCACATTTATCAGTGATTATATACAGCGATATTTTTCCCGATACAATCACTTTTTTATCACTGCATACATAAACATTTCCGTCCTTGTCAAATGCCGCCTTCAAAGGTTTTGAAGCGTGTTTAAATCCGTACCAGCCTGCCTTCGGCACAGCATAATAATCTATAAGCGCCCAGCCGAATGCCGGCCAGCAGTCATTAAGCATCCAATACATCATACCGCTTGAAAAGTCACTGTTTATTCTGCAAAGCTCCATTGTTCGGCTCACCCACTCATACTGAAGATACTGCATTTTAATAAGCTTATCGTCCGCATCCGTAAAATCACCGTAAAGTTTTTTTGCGGCTGTTCTCATGCAGTCATATATTTCATAATCCTTCATACCCGGGTTGTTTTTCGTATGAAAACGCCACATATATTCGCCGGGGTCTTCAAAATCTTCATCCGTCATAAATTTCATAACAGTGCTTTTCTGCGGAGCTCCCAAAGACGGTTCCTCAATTGAAAAACGTGTAATATATTCCTCTGCACGTTTTTTGAAGTCTTTCATATCCGACTTCATTATCCAATCAAAAATTACGGACAAAAAAGCCGTGTTATGCGTTGTTCCTCTTGTTGCCGACTGATACTGTTTTCCCCCATATGGACTTGACGGCAAAAATATCCTGCCTACGTCATTTTTCCTTATAACAGGTTCTATAACACTTCTTACAACATATCTTCCGGGATACAAATTCATATCATCATCGCAACCCGCGGCGTTCTCGTTATCTCCTATCCACATAATAAAGCTTGCATGGTTTCTGAGTTTTTTACTGATATATTCCGTCTCAAGTCTGAGATTTTCGCAAAATTCTTTATCTTCCTGCGGATAATTTCCGCACGCCATAAGAAAATCCTGACACACCATAATTCCCAGTCTGTCACACTCGGAATAGAAGTGTCCTTTTTCGAATATACCTCCACCCCACACTCTGATAATATTCATACCGGCTTCTTTTGCAAGCTCAAGAATCCGTGTGATTTTTTCATCGCTTTCTTCGGACACAAATGGTTCCGACGGCACCCAATCCGCCCCTCTGCATTGTATTTTTTTACCGTTTACACATATTTCAAATCCATAAAACTCTTCATTTTTATCAATGGCTCTAAGGTGTGTTGTTTGCTGAAGTTCTTTGCACTTTCTGTAATTTACGCTATCTTCTTTGTCACGCAGCTGTACCGCTTTAACTCTGCGTATTCCAAATTTTACTTCGAATTTATCATTTCCGGTACTTAAAATTGCCGTATAAAGCGGCTGTTCTCCGTAACCCGATGGAAACCACAGCTTCGGGTTTTCTATATCTATGTTCTGTGTTATATTTTTTTCCGCAATCAGGCGTTTGTTTTTATATATTATATTGCCGTCCGGGTCTTTAACCTCTGTTTTAAGAAAGTCTTTTTCTCCGAAACATTCAAAATCAGTACTTATGCAAACTTGGGCACATGATATATCTGCATCCGTTGTTTTAACAAAAAAACTATCAATTTCCGTTTCCGACGGTATCATAAGCTGCACGCCGCCGCTTATTCCCATTGTAACAAATCTGTCGACCCAATCCCAGGAATATGTACACTGAATACGCCTTGTATACAGTCTTTCTGTTGTGAAAGCTCCGCTTCTTTTAGGTTTATCCTTCACATATTCTGCCGGAGGATAAAATTTAACTTCAATAATGTTTTCGCCTTTTTTTACTATTTTGCTCACATCAAATCTGTGCGGAATAAACATATTTTCACAAAACCCCAAATGCTGTCCGTTTAAAAACACATCACAGTATACATCAAGCATTGAAAATTCGAGAAATATTTTCTCCGCACTTTCGTTAAACACAAATTTTTTTGAATATACAGGTCTTTCAAATTCAAGTTCTCTACAGCTTTCCGCATTGTCTCTCAAAAGAGGATCTTTTATTATATCCGCTCTCAAAAGATCCTTATGCAGACAGCCCGGCACCTGTGCCTCAAGTTTTCCGAAACTGCATGAAAGTTCCCACTTACCGTTTAAACTTATTTTTCTCATATATTTAAATCCCTTACATGGAGTTTTGTTCCGCCTTTTTCAAGGTGATTCTGAAGCTTTTTAATATCTATCGCAGAAAAATCGTCTCCCATTGCCGCCGCTGCACCTGCCGCTTCTCCGCTTACTGCGCAAACAGGAATTACCCTTGTAACATCCCACATATCGTCCGTTACCGAAATGCATCTTCCTGCCGCCGCAAGGTTTTTCACATCGTTCCCGTAGAGAGTTGAAAGCGGAAGCTCATATACGGGTCCCGGTTTTTTCCAGTTAGAAAATACTCCCACCGAATCTTCATGATACACTCTGTCTTCGTTTATGTCCTGCTCGTAAACACCGCACAGTCTTCTTGTCATTCTTACCTGCGGAATCGTTCCCATTGTAACGGGCATAAGGTCTTTTATTTTTTCTCTCCGTTTAAGACAGTTGTTCAGAAGTGAAGCATGTGCCGTTTCGAGCATTTCAGAAAGTTCTTCTGTATCAAGCCCTCCGTAGCGTTTTATATCCGCAAGTTCTGTTGCTTCATCAGAATCTGCAACATCATGGACGCCGCACATATAAAGCTTGAAATCATTGTTGCCGTACCCATAGTACCATGCGGCAAGTTTATTACCTTCTTTAAATACCTCCGTTTTTGCTCCTGCAAGATGAAATACATCTGCATCTCCGGTAGCATCTACCACGCTTTTATTTACTTTTATCGCTTCTCTTCCGGACTTTCCTTCGATAATTACATGCGTTATCCTTGCTTTTTCCGTGCTAACGTTTGTCACAGGCGCTCCGTAAAGAATTTTAACTCCTTCACGAAGCATCAGCTGTTCCGCGCTTATTGCAAACATCTGTGCATTATACTGAACTTCAAAACGTTTTTTCTTTCGTTCCTCTTTATTGCTTCCCTCAAGCCAGGCTTTAGGATATCTGTCCTCTGCCCCGTGCTCTATTGAGAGCATAAAAAGTTCTTCCGCCAGCCCGAAGCTGACCTGATTGCCCATTCCGTCACATAAAGGCAGATATATTGTAACAAGTCCTGCCGTTGCAAGTCCTCCGAGCATGAAACCTCTTTCAAGCAAGATTGTTTTAGCTCCGGCGCGTGCCGCGGCAATTGCCGCGGCTATTCCTGCCACACCTCCCCCGCAGACGCACACATCACATTCATAGTTTTCTTTTGTTTTAAGTTCTTCTTTAATGTACTTCACTCTCATACCACTCCTTCGAATCTTTGAGCGTATCTATTCCTCTCCAAAGAGCATCGCGCCATTTTTCCTCCACAGCTTCCCACGTTGTCTGTATAAACCCGAACATATGTTCCTTTGACAGATTCTTTGCGCAGTACTGCGTCAGAAGCTTCATATTATCATCAAAATATTCTATGCTTCCTCCGGCAAATATATCAAATCCGGCTTTATCAAGATTGTCAAAGGCACGCACACGGCACTCACACACCGGATCGAGATTTTCTCCGAATTTGTCAAAATAGTACCAAACGCACTGCACTACCGATTTCGGGCATTTTTCTATAAATTCTTCCGGATTATTTCTTGCATAATCCGACCACATCATAGCTCTTGCTCCGTTTTTCTCAACGCACTCAACAAGATAATACAGGTCGTGCCACCAAAGGTCATTTTGTCTTATTACAACATATGTATAGTCTTTCTGGTTTTCATACACCTCTTCATCCATACCGATATGCACAAAACGCGGCTTAAATATCTCACACACCTCGTCTATGAGGTCCTTGCATACCTTGTAATAAGTATCCGTTGAAACCATCTTTGAATACTCCTTAAGCCATACGTCATGCGTTGTTGAAAAATTAAGCTTCGGTATTACCTCAAACCCCATTTTATGCAGTTTTTCAAGTTCTGCCGTGATTTCTTCTCTCGACCACGAGCCGTCTATTGCTATCTCCGGATGCGACTTATACACAATTCCGTCCCCAACGTCCATCACTATTGTGTTGCATCCGCTCTCGCTGAGCTTTATCATGTATTCATCCCATAATTTCTTGTCAAGACGCATGGAAGATGAACCGGCATCTTCATATGTTTTTTTTCCTGCGCCTTTAAAATTATCAATATCGCGCCACATATTTGTACCCAAATGTACAAGCGTTCCCCAAAGCATTTTCTACCTCCGAATTGTTTTTAAAAAGCTTGCAGCAAAATGAAATTATTTTGCTGCAAGCCTTCATTTTCCCTTTACCTTTTTGCAATATTTTTAATCTTACTGAGCAAATTTAACGGGAGAAAGATCAGCTTTCCAAAGAAAAGCTTTAACAATGCTCTCTTCACTCAATCCGCTCAAAGTACCCGACAGACGGTTTTCACCGGGTGTTAATAAAACGGTCTTAAAATCTATTTTTTCAACTCTGTTGCCAATATAAGATAGTATAGCAAATTTCATATTTTCAGGCAAGAAGCTGTATTCACCGCTCATTATTATTACAGATGCCGTGCAACTGTCCTGATTTTTTGTAAGAACCAAATTTCCTATAGCATCCGCATTTTCAACATACTTTACATCCGCATTGCTCAAAACAAAACTTCCGGTTGTATTCGGTGCAAACAATCTCAGTGTGACACTTTGAATTTCGTCAAGCACAGTGTTGGCAATACTGCCGCCGTTCAAATATACTTTTCCTTCTTTTGTTTTAGTATTGTAGGCAAAAGAAATTTTATGTTCTCCGGCAGAAATGTTTCTGATGAATTTCGTATACGTATTATTGTTTATCTTAACATTGATTTCAGGAATAATATTGTCGGATTTAACATAGAAATCAAATCCTACTATTCCGTCATGAGTCGATGAATTTACAATATAGTCAATAACACCGTCAACCTGATTATACCCTTCTGTCTCAAATAAAATTCCGCCGTCTTTCGTATATGAATACTTTGCCTTATCATTTCCTGATTTTTTCATATTGAACGAAACGCCATTTTCTTTTTTTGAAAACGAACTGTTTGTCGGCAAACCGGAAAAGTAAGTTCCGTATCCTGTCATTGTTTCTTCACATATAACCGAAGCATTCGAAAGAGTCATCTCGGCTGTTCCAGAGCCTCCCATAACTCTCATAAACACCTTTGATATTCCAGTTGCGGAATCAATTGTACCGCTCCACGAATTAATCCCGTCAAGTTCAACAATTGCCTCACCGCTTTTCGCATCATACACAAATGCCATATTGTGTGTGCCTACACCTGCCGAAAAGTATTTTGTTGCCTGATTTTCATTGTATCTCATATACAGCGTTCCGTTAAGCGCCGCCGCAAGTGAAAAATCATATTCAAATCTCACAGTTCCTTTATGTGTTGAGGAATTAACGGTATACGCGAATATAATGTCTGCCTGATTCCACCCTGTTGATGTTATTCCTATTGAGCCTCCGTTATTTGTCACACTTGTTGCGTCTTTTTTATTTTCTATGCTGAATGCAACACCGTTTTCAGTCTTGCTTGTTCCGCTCTCCGGCAAACCGCTGAATACAACCGTTGTATCCGCTGAAGCGCCGGAAATAGCAAACGCCGTAAAAATAAGCGCAAGCGCCAGGATAATACTTAAATGCTTTTTCATTCTTTTCAAATCCTTTCTTTTTTTTTAACATTTTAACATAAAAATACGCTAAAAAATACAACAATACAACTTAAAAATATAACGATATTACCATTTTGCTTTTCAAAATAAAATTTGTTCAGTCATCGTACACAATCGTCCGTTTGCTTGAAGCACATAAAGGCTCAAGTGATTTAATGTCTTTGAAGACAAATGTTTTAACAAACTCTGCTTCTTCCGGTACATTTAAAACTATCTCTTATTCTAATGAATTAAACATTTTTAAAGATATGATTTGATTATCCTTATACACGGCAGCAACCATAGAAGCGGACACTGAAACACTTGCATCCGTAATTGTTATAAAAGCAGTTTTTCCGGTTGTTCCGAAAAGACGCAGTGTAACCTTATTGACTTCGGATAATGTACCGTTCCATTTTAATGTTGAATCAAGAAAAATCTCGGCATCATCGCTTTGGCAATTATATTTGAGCAGAATTTTATGTTCTCCCGGCGGTATATTTCCTATTCTGTGTTTCAGAGCATTTCCGCCGTTTATGTTAACATACATTTCCGGCACAGAACTTTCAGACTTGAAACAGTACTCATAAACGATATTTCCGCTCGCTGTTATTGAATCAGCACTGCCGCTTAAGGAACAGTCAACCTGGTTCCAGCCTGTTGAAGAGCAAAAAATCCCATCGTCCGCATATGAGTACGAAGCACTGTCATTTTGAGCCTTGTCCATTTCAAAAATAATTCCGTTTTCCGTCTTTGAAAAGGATTCATCAGTCGGCAAACCGTTAAATCCGGAATTGTTACCTTCAATCTTTGCCGTATAAACACCTTTTTTCAATGTTGACTGAATGTAAACATCATCTCCGCTGCCGTTATATTCATTTTCCGCCGTGATGTTTCCGAAGCAGATTTCCTTGCCTGCAACACAACCCGAAAAACATAATTTAGTCTTTCTTAAAGAATCGGCATTAGTATATCCTTTTCCGAAAATCAACTCATCATCAATATAAAACGATGCTTTTTTTGTGTCTACATCTATTACAAACGACATATTGTACCATTTATTTATATCGTAAGATCCGCCGTTTATCACGGTGCCACTGCTTAAAAGCGGCTTATCTTCATTCATAAACCATTTGCCTGATTGGTTTGCACATTCAAGCCAGACATTTGTATCAAGTGATGTCAGCATTAGATTAAAATCAAGCTTATACCGTCCTTTGGTTATAGATTTATCCAAATCAGCGGTTTCACTTGCTATCTGCACAGAAAGGAATCCTTCTCCGTCAAGAGATGACATTTTAAACCCGTTTTCTGTCGACGTTACGGTCTTTTCGGACTTAGATGAAACATACGGCCGCCATCTAAACACACCAGGATCCCACCATCCCCCGGCATATCCCGGAGAAACAAGTGTGTTTTTTTGGGTTTTAAAAGTTCTGAATGACTGCGATGCCCTTTGTATCCCATACGTCGTGCCAACCTCAAGAATCGCCTCGTGTTCACCGCTTTCGTATGCAGAAACCATACACGAAACCGTCTGTCTTCCAACTCCGGAAACGTTAGTTTTGTATACAGATTTGCCGTCTACATATAGCTCAATATATTGTGCATTTTTAGGCAAAATAATTTCTGCCGTCAAATTTCCGTCAGCTTTTAAGTTTATATCGGATATTGCGGCATGATATAATATTTCACCTTCCGGCAAAGTCCATTCCGAAATTTTATCGGGGGAATCCAAAACAGGCTCCGCTTCAAAAAAATCCGACTCGGGCACAAGCTTGAAAGCAGTCATAACATTCCCCGAAGCATTTTCAGAATGTATTGCAAGTTTTTTTATGCCGTTATTATCGTTTTCACCGTCCACTTTCGGAGAAGAAGGCAACGGTTTGGCATCCATAACCGAAAGGGTGTAGTCTTCGGCATTACTATAGACATAAACATGAAGTTTTTTCTCGTTTTGAATAAATTCCGCTTCTCTGTTACTTAAAATATTTATATCTGCTTTTGTGTGAATAAACGAATAAAACTCAGATGTTTGCTTTAAAGAAATTTCATCCTGTACAAGCAGCGTATTTCTGTCATCACCAAAATAAAAGCCGCGCTTATATGAATTTACATCACGTGAGTATGCATTCGTCAAATCATAAGCCGCCATCGCCGCTTTATCCGCCGATTTGAAAAAATCAAGTTTAACTTCCGTATTTGCTGTCTGACCGAAATATGTATCGGCATCCTGTTTCGGATTTATAACAACAAGGTTATGACCCTCTGCCTTTTTTCTGTATATTTTATATCCGTTTGAACCGAAATAATCGGGCAAGCTATAGCTATCCTTACCGAGGTCAATAACCCACGGTATTCCGTCTGAGGCAAATACAAATTCTCCAAGATCAAGATTATCATGGTCAATTCCGTTTCTTCCACCGTGAATACCGGCAAATGTTGCATTTAGTGAATCAAATGTATTTCTGAAAGTTCCGACTTCGCTAACTCCGAAATACCTGTCAAGCGGCATATTATCCGCATTCGATTCACCGTAAGCATCGGCCGCCTTGCAACAGTACAAATACCCCGTAAGTGTAAGCTCCTTACCGCCCTGCTTCATTTGCTTTTTTGCAAGCTCCGCATATGATGTTTCGCCGTATCTCGCGGCAAGCCAAAAAGGAACTTCCGAATAAAACATCCCTCGGTCATCATCATGAACATTTATGGCATTTCCGCCGCCCTGTGTATACGGAAAATAACTTCCGGCCTCCGAAAAGCCTTTTGCACTGCCAAGTCCGTAGTCTGTGCCGCACGAATTAAACAAAGCCTCCATACCGATATACAGATTTGAAAGTGCATAATCGGAATAATCGCGTCCTTCGTAATATCCGCCATTCGGAAAATACAATGACGTAAATACGCCGAGAGTTTTTATAACATTTTCTATCATCCACGAAGCATCAAACCCGTCTTCATCGGCAAAAGCCAGACTCAATGTCAGTAGCCCTCCGCCGCAGACAGCCGCAAAATTATCGTCTATTGTAATCCAGTAAGGTTCAAAGGATTTCCCGGAATAAGCTTTCTGAGTTTCCGCATACGGAAGTCTCAGCACCGCCTCCATGATAAATTTTTTATCTTCGGCAGTGAGCCTGTCATAAAACCCGTCAAAGCCCAACGCCATGCCTATAGACCAATGTGCTGTAATAAGTCCCGACTGACTTGTCCCGATATCATCCCATGAGCAAAGCTTTTTCATATAGTCAATTCCCGAATCGGCATATTTCGTATTTCCGCTTAAAAGATATGCCGTCGTAAGCTTTTGCATGGCTGTTTGGAATTTATGAACCATAGTTGTGCAGTCAGAAGTCGATAAAGGTCTTTGACTTTCAAAATCATGTGCCCTGTTTATCCAAAAATCACCTTCCGAAATTGCCTTTCTCTCTATTTTTTCGGCTCCTGCATTAAACTTACTTTTAAGGTAGTCTAAATTTTCGGAGGTGTACAGAATTCGTGGATGTACACCATACTTTCCGTTTGATTTCATATCTGAAATGACTTTTTCACCGTTTGGATTGTCAAACTGCAAATATCTGTATACAACATCCGCGCCTTCATATAAGTCCGTAAAGTTTTCTCCGTCCGTATACCTAAACTCTCCGTTCGTCAGAATAAAAAAGCCGCGCTTATCCTTTGTCAAAGTTTTCCCGGAGGAGTCGGGCAAGATATATTCTCTGCCTTTTAATACCTTTTTTGTTACATTGTCTGTTTTATATCCCGCTTTTAAAGCCAAAGAAACGGGCATATAAAGCGTACCGTCATGTAAAATCGGCTTTTCGGAATCCGACATGTATTTTACACGCTCACCGTCATGAAACCAGTAATCCGAGTAAAGCGAAAATGCATCCGCTCCGCGCAGATAGAATTTTGCATCATATTCGTTTTCCATAACGGAATCTCTTTCGGGAACGGACACTATTTCTTCTTTTGTCAGCAGGGCTTTGCCATTATATATTGACACATCATCAAGATAAAATTCAACTTCTCCCTTACCGCCGTAATTTGTCATATCTATTCCGAAATATCTGTGATGCGCAGATCCGTATATTTTGCCGCTGCCGTCATACGGCGAAGCTGAGAAAAGCTTAGTTTCATTTATATAAACTGTACATGTGCCGTTTGTCTCATCGTATGCTGCACTGTATTTAATTAAATTATTTCCTGTAAATGCTTCGATTTTTTTCTTTTCGCTTCCGAGAGCGGCATATACATTACCATCATTTCCGACTGAAATTTTTGTTCCGAGTCTCCATTTTCCTGCTGTATTTTTTGCCGATTTTGAGTCAAAAAGAGCTATGAAAGCATTACCCGAAAGCTTTTTTATGTTAATTGTTGCCTCTGCTACGTAGTTATCGGTATATGCCACTCCATTACAAACAATTCCGCTTTGCGTATTGAAAGATGTGTCTTTTTCGCCGATATAATGTCTTGATATATTGCCGCCTATATCAACATCCTCCACTGTTCCTCCGCCGTTTCTTACAGGAATTGACAGCTTTCCGTCAAAGCTACAGTAAAAGAACACATCCGTCTGCCGCTCTGATGCCGCAATATACGGCATATGCGTTATGCAAATTAAACATGCTGTTACAAACGATATAATACGTTTCATTTTTTACCCCTTTATCAAACTATATACTCCCGTCAACGGTTTACCTGACGAAAAACTGTCAATAACATATATTTTCACATTAGTCACACCACTTGGTATTTCAAAAGAAACATTTTCAGATTCGCCTGCCGAAAGAGAAACACTCTTTGCCGAGACAAATTTTATTTCGTTCCCGTCAAAAGCGCTGCACATAATAACCCCGTTTTTGGTATCATCGGAATCATTTTTAATTACCGCTCCGGCAGATATTGATTTTTCTTTATTAATCTGCTGCTCCGCAAAAACAGTTTTTCCGTCATTTTGAAAAAACGTACTTTCTGCATAAATTCCGGAATCGGCAACTTTAAATTCATTTTCATAAATCTTATCATTGTTCTTATCGGTTACACTTAAAATACATTTTGCCCCGTCCGGCAAGACAGATTTGGCTGTAATCGTAAGTTCTCCGTTTTTTGTCAATTCTGCTTTCTCAAGTTTTATATCATATCCATCTGCCGACAGCTTTACAAAGTCTGTTATAATTCCCGGTTCAATAAAAGTATTTGAACATGTAAGCTTAATCCTCTTTGCATTCTTTGGCACAGTGTTTTTGGTTGCCTCCTTAAACAAACCGTCTGCCGTTTCCGAATATGATAAATTCTCAAATTCTGTATAAAAAATGTTTTTTGTCACCTCAAAATTATCAAGTGCATACCCCTGACCGGCTTCTTTTCGGGTTATTGAGGCATAAACATTGATTCTTTCTATTGTGTTTGCGTCATCCCTTATCGGTGTTTCATTAAGATAGCATTTATCATTGACGTAAAGAGTTTCCGTTTTATTTTTAAAATTTACAATTTGTTTGACATGCATCCATTCGTTCTTATTATACGAATCGGCCGACTTTGCAATTTTCCCCTGTGATGAAAACACGGGATCTCCTATATACAGCCAATTTGAAGACGCACCGGGGCTGTAAGCTTCAATACCAAACGTACAATAATCAAAGAGTTTTATATCATATTGGAACATTACCATGCCTCCGGAAATTCCGTAGTTCTGCATCCCGAGATGCATTGTGGCTCCCGTTTTATTCTTCCAGATTCCGGTATCATCTTCCCATGGTTCGGAAGTTATAAAACCAAATGCACCGTTTTCATCGCCGTCAATCCCTGTAAATGCAGCGGGATCAACAGTTACACCATTACCGTTTTCGTCATACCCTACAGTAAATTTTGACGCACCGAAAGGATAATAATCTCCGCCGGTGAAATCACAGGTCATCAAATTTGTGTTTAAAACATCATTTACCATAAACTCGGTTATATATTTTTTTTGACCGATTACGGTTTCTGCTTTGTGTTTTCCTATAGACAAGTTTTTCTCAATTTCTATTTTGTCTAAGCCTGTTGACTTAAATTTTTTTATAAAATCTCCGTCAAGAAACAAATATACCGTTTCTCCTTCAAACGCCGAAACTTCAACATATTTAAAATCATTTTTTGCAACTATACTGTCTTTTGCGGGATATGTAACTCCGCGTTCAATATCCGGGAGTTTGAAAATCACCGTTTTTTCAACCGTTTCTCCGCCACAGGAAACTTTTATGACATGTGCGCCTTCATTATATTCTGATATGTTGATGTTTTCGGTAAACATATCTGATTCACCGGAATTATCTATAGTAAGTACACATACATCGTCAATATATACTTCTGCTAAAGAAACATCATAAGGAATTGTCCCATTTATGATAAGCGGTTTACTTATATCAACTTCTTCCCCGTCTTTTGGGCTGTTGATTGAAAGTGACATTTTACTGCCGATATTAATACTTCTTATGTAAAAGACGCCGTCCGAAAGCGGAATAATATTAATGCTCTGTATTCCACCTGTATTTTTATATCCGGGGTTTGAGGTATACTCGGCAATCACTTCCGAACTGCCCTTTTTAGTCCATACGGCACTAATGGCTCCCGTAACCGTATTCAAAGAATTTTTCTGTGTATACCAAACACCCGCCTCGGCTTTTTCCGAACTTCCCTGAAAAGTGCCGTCGCCCGTGATGTGCGGCACCCAGTTTTCTTTCAATCCCTTATTGATTCCATCTTGCGACAACGGTTTTAAGCAAACATCAAACAATCTGTCGGTTTTAACGGCACCGATATCTTCAATCATAAAATCAATCGAAATATCAAGACTGCTGTTATTTGCTATTTCTTTGTTTAATTTAAGTCCAAAAGTACTCCAATATACGTATTTTGATACGTCTCCCGCTGAAGCCTGAAATTTCACTCCGCCTTTTTGTGAATCCGGTTCAATTTTTATAACGTCTGAATAATTACCGTTTGTATACCACCCCGGCGGCAATTCCATGCCGCTGAAATCCGCAGAGAAATCGGTTTTCGCAGCTTGCACCGGAATTAAAAGCGAAAATAAAATTATTACGGTCAATAAGGTTGCTGTGATTTTTTTCAAAGAATAATCCTCCCTTCTATTTAAATGCTCTGAATTCTGTTATGTTATTCCATGAAGATGAAGTGTTTCCGTTTCCTACAAATCTTATATACCTTACTCTGCCCGGAAGATCTGTAGATTCCCAGCTTGATGTATTTCCCGTCGATTTACCGGAGAACACTTTTGTGAAATTATATCCGTCTTCGGAATATAAAATATCATAAATTGCTTGCCTTATATCTCCGTTTTTAAATATAATAGAAATACCGCTTATATCCATAACTACTCCCAAATCAAATTCGAACCACTTGTTTTTACCTTCCTGTGTTCCCGAAGTTGAAAAATCATTATCAATTATTGCCTCGGGCGGATTCTGCGGTTCAGGAACAGTTGACGCCCAAACTCGTTTCGGAACAATCAATGTACCTTTTGCTCCCTCGGCAGGTAAAGCATCACTTAAATTTTCGGTTATGTTAAGATCTCTGTCGGCTGATACAGAAAATACAATTTTAATATTTCTTTCAATAACTCCTTCTCCGGTTATTTTAACAAACGCATTATCATCAATTGATGCGGCTTGTATAACCTGCGCCGTGCCTGCTGTTGTTTCAACCGTAATATCCGGTGCTTTCTCCGTTCCAAAAGGCAATGAAACTCTTACTTCTTTTGACGATTCAGTTATACTGAGCGCCTTTCCGTCCATATAAACATTTTTTATTCTCGGAAAAGCAGCACGTTTTCCATCAGGAACATTCCATGAATCTATCGGTACAAAATCAATTCCCGTATATTTGTAAAATCCCGTTTCGGGCGAAAGCTTAACTGCTACAGTCACATTGCCGCTTACATTTTCGGCATGAATTGCAAGCTTTCTGTATGAGCTTCTGTCTTTTTCTCCCGTCATCTGAGGTGAAGAAGGCAGAGGCTCTGCAGGCATTGACGAAAGCTTGAAGTTTGGCGCACTGCAATAAACATCTACTATGCAGCTCTTTCCGTCAGCGCTTGTAAGTCTGGCTTTATTATTGCTCAATATTTCAATATTTTGCTGCGTATGCATGAACCAATACAGTTCCGAACTTTTTTTAAGCGATATTTCATCCTGTATAAGATATGTATTTCTGTCGTCCCCGAAATAAAATCCTCTGTGATATTGATTAACATCTCTTTCATATGCCTCGCTTAAGTCGAGAACAGCATAAGCTCCCTTGGATTTATTTAAGTCAGATTTTATGAGTTTTGCCTCTGCTCTTATTTTCTGACCGTAATATGTGTCGGAATCAACAGAAGGGTTAATTACCACACAATTTTCACCTTCGGGACGCTTTCTGTAATAAACATACTCTTTCATTGAGAAGTAATCTTTAAGATTATAGTCGTCCTTACCCATGTCACATGCCCAAACGGTATTATCTGCCGCAAAAACAAATTCTCCCAAATCAAGCATATCATGAGGTATACCCGTCCAGCCGCCATGATAACCGCCAAAAGTAGAGTTCGGGTCGTCTATCGAACTTTTAAATCCTCCCGAAGAGCTTGCTTCAAAATATCTGTCCAGTCCCCCGTCGTTATAATTGATATTTTTTCCGTCCGTTGCCTTTTTGTAATAATAATAAGCTTCCAAGCTTATTGATGCATTTGCAGCTTTTTTGGCGGTATACATCATCTCTGCCTGCAATGGATCATTATATCTCCATCCCATAAATTCAGCAACGCTGTTATTCATAAAATATGAATCCGCATCATGAAAATTAAATGATAAATCAGGCGATTGCAGAAAAATAAACGGATAACCCGATTGTGAAAACCCTCTTGCCGTTCCGATATTAAAGTCGGTTCCGCAGCAATTCCACAGAGTATTAAGCGCCGGAACAAAACCAAGCGCTGCATAATCCTCATATGACACACCTTCGTAATATCCTCCGTCCGGTGCAAAAAGGCTTGTAAAATTCTCCAAAGCACGAATTGAATTCTCCAAAACATATTCTTCCTCTGCCTTCATTGAATCGTCAGCGCCGATTGCACATAACAAAACTATAACACTGGAAGCACATAAACCCGGAAAATTGTCTTGCCAAAAAGGATATCTCATTTCATCGGTCGCACCGGAATAAAAATTTACATGCGGCTCTACAACAAGTTTTTTTACTGCTTCTCTGACAGTTCTCAGGCTTTCTCTTCCCTCTTCAGAAGAATTCAGATAATTATAAAACGAATCATAACACTCGGCAATTGCAAATCCCCAATGAGCCGCAATAAGATTAGACGTTTTATAATTTAAACTCTCCCATTTGCACATGTCAAGCATAATTTCCGAGCCCTTTTTCGCATATTTTGTGTCTCCTGTCAAAAGATATGCTGTTGCAAGGCGCTTCAAATAAATATGAAGGCTATGAGCTGAACTTTGCCGCATTTCGGGGGACGGGTTTGCTAACTTTGTGTAATCTCTGTCTATTTCATAATCTGCCTGTGATATTGCTTCTTTATAGCTTTTCATAAACTCTTCATCCGTCTTTATTTCACTTCGGATATAGTCTACATCTTCCTGAGTTAATATCACGCGCGGGTGACTGTCCTGCGGCATATTCTCTTTAAGCTTTTCAAAAAACTCCGCTCCGGTCGGATTATCATACTGCATATATCTGTATATAAGATTTGCCGGCGTCCACTGAATTTGTCTGTCAAGAAATGTTGTTGAGTACGTTTCAACGGGATCATCAGATATTATTATCATCCCTCTAACATCCCACGAAACTTTTTTATTCAGGAGTTGTTCCGCCACGGCACGAAGAGGAAAATACAATGTTCTGTCATGCAGTTCGGGCGCCGCATTAAGTTCCCTGCTCACTCCGTCAAGTATATACGTTTTTTCCCCCACCTTCATTTTTGCTCTCGTACCTATGCTTATTTCCCCCGTGTTCTCATCAAAAACAACATCATCAAAACTGAAAAGCGAATACATGTTTCTTGGCATCATAAAAGCGCCGTTTATAATATAGGGCTTAAAACTCTCATTTGCATACGACTGCTTTTTACCGTCTATATACATCTTATTGTTTGTTGTCATAAACACGGTTTTTCCGCGCAAAGCGTCATTAAGTTTATCTACAGGATCCATTACAGAGTTTGCAGGCACTTCGGTCACCGTAGCGCCACTACCTCCGGATGTAAATTTTTCATCGTCAAGAAGTTCTTTTCCGCTGTAAACTCTTATATAATCAAACTGGATATCGTTAGTGCTTCCCGCCGGGGCATATATATCGAATCTAAAGAATGTAGGGTACTCTCCTTCCGCTATTGACACGGTTGTCAAATATTTCCCCTCCGAATAAATATCTGCTTTTCCTTCGGGAATGTTATATTTAAAAGAATATTTTGTCCATGTTCCTGTTTTGTATGTCGCTAAATTTTCGTTCGTAATACGGCTTTTTATAGTTCCGCCGGGCATAATTTCAAAACCCATAAGCCATTTACCTGATGCGTTTTTGCCGTCTAAAATTCCAACCGAAGCACCGCCGAGCATTGAATTTACCTTAAAGCGCAAATCTACAACAAATTTTCCGGTTTCTCCGAGACCGGTTGGAAAAATATCAAAATAACTGTTTCCTCCCGAAGTATTTCCTATAAATCTTGCAAATCCGGTGCCATCATCATCAGTTTCCGCAGTAACTTTGCACTCTGCACCCGCAATTGAAATTCCGCCTGTTTTGCCGTCGTTAAACTCAATATTTCTAAGTGTTTCGGGTTTCGTTTCAATGCTCTCGGTAGGAGTAAACGGCAAAATTTCATTATTTTCTTTTCCGGCTTCAAAAATAAAATTCCACGGTAAAACATCGCCGTCATATATTCTTACATCATCCATATAGAAATCGGTTTCAGTATCATCCGTATTTACTATACTCCATTCAACCTTGTCCGGAAGCCTTGAAATCGAAGACGGCATCACCCAATCTCTTATAATACATTTTTTATCTACATAAACGCTGAACAAAGATTTATTCCAGTCCGCAGCAACGGTCACGCGTTTGTAAACACCCTCAGGCAATCCGCCCGCTATGTATCCGTCGGCAAGCTTTAACTCTCTCTTTGCCGTATACTGTAAAAAACCGTATTTTGCGCTGCCGTATGTAATTGCAAAAAGAGAACCCGAAGCGTTCCCGCCTGTAATTTTAATATTTGCGCTCATAATGGTTTTTCCGCTTCCGGCTCCCGTAAGACTCACCCTCGTTTTAACAGGCTCTCCCCATGCTCTGCCAAAAAAAACTTTATTTCCGTTATCATTTATTATTCTTGTATCAACCCCCGTTACGGCGCTCATATTCCCAAACTCCCTGGCATTTTCGGCATATGATGAAAAGTTCTCGCTGTAATATATTCCGAAATCACCATCGGCAGAGACCGAAAAAACCGGTATTGAAAAAGCTATGCACAAAAATATGGCAAACAGTCTTTTTTTCATATACAAACCATTCCTTTCTCAGTAGATTCATCGATATATAATAAGTTGATTTACGCCGTTTGCATAAGACTTTATAAATACATATGAAGCATCGTTTTCTCCTACGGCAAATCCGTCTTTAAGCATATCAAGTTCTCCTTGCCGTACAATTCCCTCTTTTGTGTCAAAAACAGCAACCTGTGTATTGCGGATAATCAAAGCACACAGATTATCCGTTTTATCCAGTGAATCACTGTAGCTTGAGCTGAATCCCGAAACTTTGTCAACTTTAAGCGTTACAGATGAGCTGTCATGGTTATACACATATCCCGCATACTCTGTCCAGTCAAGCTGATTATTAGCCACAGCTGAAGACGTCATATCAACTTTGCGGGTTGACTGATTATATACACCGTCTATACAAAGCTTTGTAATTATACCGTTTCCGTCCCTTACAAATCTTATCACATCTCCGGGCTTTGGCACAGATCCGTTTTTTACGAGCAGATTATATGTATCTGAGGAAACAGGGCATTTTATATATGTACCGTTATTCCATACTGTCAATGTTTTGAGTACGACTCCGTCATCGGTCAGAGTATCGGCAACTCGGCTGACAACAGAAATCGGAACACTTCTGTCAAGCTTCATTCCGGCGCCTACAGCGTCATCGTACACAACAACTGCCGCAGGTTTCATTCCTTTTGTCATGTCATAAGCATCAATCAAATATGTCCCGTTTGAAAGGCTTCCTTCTCCTCCGATTTCAAAATTATCTTCATCTAATCTTGATGTGATATTCCCCTTCTGTATATCCGAAGGCACTTTGAAAATCACTGCCGAGTCAAGCAAAGCAAACGGATTGAACTGATTGTAAGAAGCATGATAATATGCTTTGACACCGTTTAAATACCTTGTAAGTGAATCATCCTCCGCAAAACTTTTGTTATATTTTTCACTTATATCAAGCGAAGAATCTATTTCTTCCGCAGTATCTATCACATCTATTCTGCCTTCTTTATTGATTCCGTATCTTATCAGCTGATATCTCGGCAAGCTGCCGTTTAATAATTTATCTTTGATTTCATTTCCTGTAGATTTTACACGTTCTCCGTCTACTGTTACATAATCCGAAAGCTTTGGATAAATAAATGTTCCCTGCCTTGTCATAACAGCTATTGAAGCTTCTGATGAAATACCGTTCTTAACGGCAAAATCCGTAAAATATCCATAGTTTAAATCACTTTTTTGATAGTCAGTAATAAAAGTTACGGTACCGTCCGATGCCAGAAGAAAAACTCCGCTGAATCCAACCGTTATGTTTATATTATTTTGAAAATATGAATTTGTTTTGTATTCTTTTCCGTCAATAAATATTTTATCTTTATACGCTTCCGTTATAGTTCCGTTAACAACATCCGAACATACCGACAGTATTTTTACATCACCTTTTTCACTTTCAAAACATGTTATAACACTTCCTGAGGTTATTTTGTCAATATCCGAAGACATTTTTTGTCCTTTTTTATACAGAGAAATTTCACAATAAGTTTCATCGTTTGATTTGCAATTTATCATTCCGGCAGGCTTTGTGTTCGAGTCGAAAATGGATTCACTTTTCTTATCAACCGACGATACCACCATGTATCTTGCAGCAAAAACCGAAATAATATCAAATTTACCGTCACCATTACTGTCTATAATCTCAACGCTGCTGTTTTTAAAATAAAAATCTTCCGCTTCAGGCGTTTTTGCTCTTCCGTTTTTCACAAAAGTATAAGCTTTATCCAGTTTATACACGGTCTCGCTTCCGTTTTCGTGATTGAAAACGGTAAGAACATTATCCGCAAAAGAGCCTATATCTTCTGAATTTATTACAATAACATTATTTGCAGGCTTGCGATATACAGCTTTTATATTATTGTTATCATCGTCATACCAGCATATTGCGGCAAGTCCGAAAAATTTTTCCGCATCGGCAATTGCCGTATCAAAAAGCTTTCCGCCGATTCCGATTTTCTTTTCACCAGAAACATATTCGGGATCTGCCGAAAAATGACCGGCTGTCTCTATCACCCCTTCAACACGTTTTAAACCGTAGCGTTCCGAAAGAATTGTTTTACCCGCAGAACGCGATGATGTAATGTTTCCGTTCTCTACAGCGATCACCTCGCACAAATCGCAATTCAGAAAATTATAAAGCAAAACCGCACAATTCGAAAATGTCATCTCATTGCTGTTTTTATTAACGCCTCGAAGTAAATCTATTTCATTTGCAACATATAAATATCCTGTGGGATACCCTCCGTAGGCTGCTGCCTGAGAAGTATACCCGAGTGCTGAAACAGTCATCTTAAGCGCTGCCGCAAAGCTTAATTTTCCATCAGGAATAAAAAGTCCGTTTCCGCTTCCTGCAATAATCTCCATTTCGGCGGCCTTGGCAATTGCCCCGAAATATGTATCTGATTCACTTACGTCAGAAAAAACTTTTTTTGTGCCGTTTGGCTGCAAATTCATCGCACGAATCAGCATATCGGCAAATTCACCCCTTGTTACATCCAAATCTGCCTCTTCCAAAGTTTTTGACGATATGTCAAGTTCCGTTATAAAATCTATACATGCTTCGTCACGCTTTGTATTTTCCGCCGCTTCAAAACTACACGGTATAATCGCAAGCGTGAGAACTATAATTAAAGAAACTATTTTTCTCAAGTTAACGTTCCTCCTTTAAAAAGGCATTATATATAAGCTGTACCGCTTCAAACCTTGTTATTGTTGCTTTTGGGACAAACATATTATTGCCGCGACCTTTTATAATATCTGCTCCGCCAAGTGCAAAAACAGCTTTTTTTGCATAATCCGAAATTTCAGCATCATCTTCAAAATATTTTGCCGCAGCCGGTGCATTTCCGTTTTTCTCCATCATCCTGTAAATAATAAGTGATGAGTCCTCGCGGGTTATATTTTCGTTAGGTGCAAATTTCCCGTTTGTTCCTTTTACTAACCCCGATTTTGCTGCCGCCGTTACAAAAGAGGCAAACCAATCTCCGTCATGTACATCATCAAAAGCAATACCGTTATTCTCCGCATTTTTTGCAGAAATCTTCTTCACTTCTTTCGAAAACTCGTAAGAAACCTTTTCTGCCCCTTTTTCATTAAAATGAAGTCCGTCAGGAAAAAGCTCCTTGCTGTCTTTAAAAATTTCATAAAAATCAACCGAAGCTATACCTAATTCTGCACAGACATCACGTTCGGTTTTGCACATAGCATCCATTATTTCATATGGTCTGTCTTCTAAAAATTCGCCTTCAAAAACCGGTCCGGGTATTCCAACAATAATTTCCGGCGAACCGGGAAGATTTTTATATGACCGTATAAAAGATTTGAATATTTCCGCATAATTCTCTGAAATTTTATCCCAATAAATTGTCTTGGCGTCATTCGTTCCCATCATTGTCAAAACAATATCGGGATTATACTCAAGAGACTCTTTATACTTTTCCGTTTTAAGATACGGATATTTGTGTTCCGAATACAAGCCGTGTGAAGACAGCCCGAAATTTTTTACTTCATAGCCGTTTCCGAGTTTATTGCTCAAAAAGTCGGTATAACTTTGTGAGGTTGTATATTTTCCGTCATTTCCTATAAAACCTTGTGTAAGACTGTCTCCGATACAGGCAACACGAACTGTATCTTGATTATTTCCATTGTTTTTTAACAGTTCACCGGCTCCTGAAATAAGTTTTGTAAATTCTGCTCGTGTAACATCTCTGTCACCTTTAAACTCTCCGTCGGGATAGCCGTTTATAATTTCGGCGGCATTTAATGCCGAAACGGCGTTAAACGCCCAATGATCCTGTGCAATATCTGAAAATCCTTCACTATTATCGGTATCAATGGTATCAACGGGTGAAGCCGGTGCCGAAGTTACGGAATCAAAACGGGATGAAGATGAATTTGATGACGTTTTTTTTATTTCGCTTTTATACACCAGTTCCGAAGATTTTTTAAATTCTTCAAAAATATCATCAAATGATGAATATGTTTTTCTCATCATTTC
>ERZ1034952.1199-NODE-1199-length-21704-cov-5.492032_pt1 | contig 21704 bp, 21 predicted proteins | sample MGYA00520625_ERZ1034952 | MGnify/ENA primary metagenome ERZ1034952 (study PRJEB33766, sample SAMN09781773) | gut metagenome | biome: gut microbiome | host: Homo sapiens | place: Madagascar | study: EMG produced TPA metagenomics assembly of the PRJNA485056 data... | reverse complement strand
TCGAGCATTAAGCTATAAAAATCGCAGCAGCCTGAAACTTTCAAAAAATATAACTTTCGATTATTTTCTTTCAAGCAAAATTATATTAATCGCATTTTTATATAATATTGAACGATAGATTTGATTTCAAAATTATACTTTTCTCGAAAACATATAACTTTGAACTATATTTTCGACTGAAAGATATTAGTTTTAAAACATTCAAAGGACTCATGCGCTTGGTTCTTTGGCATCTCACTATCTTTTCGAGTGCATCCACCCTTTTACGACAGAAACGGCAGAACCAGAAGGTATCTCCTTGCCCTATATCTTGATGAATCTTTATCAATTCCTACCGTACTATCTCTATCACGCACGATAGCAGAGAACAAAAACGCTTATCATGCTGCGTTTTCCTCCGTTGAAAATCCACTTAACCACGGTGAAATGACGCATTTCGTATGTGCCATGCTTGAGCTAATTCGTACCGCGCAAAGCAGTATGATCGAGCGGCTGCAAAGCAATATAGAGCATTTTGAAGCCGTTCAACAAAACTGCATAGAGTATTTTGAGCAAAGCAGCTTATCCAAAAAAGAAAGGGAAATTGTTTTCGTTTTAGCGCAATACGACCTCTTCGGCATGGTTTCATCTCTTACCTGGAATTCGATTGCAGATATCATCGAACTTGGCAAGCAGACAACAAGGAATCATCTAAAGAAGCTTGAGAACAAAGGCATCGTCCAGGCCGTCTCAAAAAAGCCTCTGAAATTCAGACTCTCTCAGGAAGCGGAACAAGCGCTAGGAATCTAATCATCTTCCAACGATTTCGGATCATTTCGCGCGAATGAAGAAATAAGTAGGGCTGTTGCAAAATTTAAATCACAAATGACTAAAACGACAAGGTCATCTTTCTCGAACTCATTCTAAAGCTCTTAGAATCTCAATCGACTCTTACTACTCATCCGAAACCCGCATGCGTCGAAGTTAAGCCATTTTGATTCACAGCGCCTCAATAAAACTCAGCTAACAAAGCTTACCGAATTTCAAACAAAGAGAAAAACTAGGATCCACAAATACACACAAACATAACTAATTAAGCTGATAAACCATCCTCGCCGGAAAAGCTATCATTTGCGAAATTATTTTTAAAATAGTCCTTTAAAAAGGGAGTCATGTATACATTCCAATATGAAACAATATCTTGATTCATATAATCAATTATGTTGGCACTTGATTCCTCCAATTCTTTTTTATCTGGAAAAACTGACATTTCAAATTCTTGTATAGGTTCTTCTTCTTTAATATCTCTCCCGCAATTCAAATGGGCAATAAGCGTATTCAAAAGAGCGACAAGGTAGTTGTATTTTTGCGCAGTTAATTCTATTTCTCCTGAAACACTAACACATGATTCCCTTTTTCTGTTTGTGAGCCAATCAGGAATGTCTTCGTAACGCGTAGAAAGGATATGGTACTCACCGACTGTCCGAGTTGCCCAACCCGCACCTGCCTCAAAAAGACAGTTCTCGCTCCCACGAAAATTTGCACTTGTAATATAAGCTAATAGTGTGTTATCGCGAACAATGTTTCTCTTTATTTGCTGGTCAAGAGGATCGTTGCCTTGCGGACACGCACCATAATCATCGCACGAGGTATAGAAAAACTCTTCTGGTCTTGCACCCTGTTTTTTCAACAAATAATAAATAAAGTCTGCAAATTGTTTATCTTCGCCTTGGTGCGAAAGAAAGATAAGATAATTCTCTTTTGCTAACAGCTCAATATCTCCTTCAAGAAGAGATGCTTGAGTTGCGGAAACGTGATCTTTCGTTTCTTGATTGAGATCAAGAGAATCAATCTCATTATTGAACTGCTTAATTGCATTGCATTTCGCTCGTGAAGCTCTGTCTTCTTTTATCGTCTTTTCTTCCTTTTTTCTTTGCTCAACCATAGCGTTTCGCTTATTAATAAGTTCGCGAACTAGTGGCCGCATAGTGCGTATAAGCAATTCCCACCTGTCGTCAAGCTCGTTAAAACCTTGTCTGTTCGATGTCGCAATGTCTGGAAGAAGATTGTCGTCAAGTAAATCAAATGTAACTTCACCTTCGATATAATTTGCAAATGCAGCAGTAAAACCAAGACTATTTAAGAGGGAATCCGATGCAAGTTTATTGCGAACATAAAGACGTATTTTTGCCGGATTATAAAACTTATTCTTTTCGAATCTTTCATCGTTTTTCCTGGCGATCTTGTTGTCAATTGTTGCATGAAAACCTATCCAACCAGTAAGAACATAAGGAATTAAAACATCATCGCCATCAAATTCTATATCTGAACGACTCTCTAATAAATCAGGGTGAGCAATGCTATCTCTTGAAACTCGATACAAGCCCTCGATTTTACTTTCTTTATCTTCTAGCTCAGACAGAGATAGGACTCTGGCCTCATACTCAAAACACCCTGTTAAGCTTTTATCACCATAAGGAATAGTAACTTTTCTACCATTTTGCATAGTCTGTAATACATCAAGAGGAATCTGATCTTTGGATAAATTAATAGCGATTTCGGCAAGATTATTAAATGCAACAGCCTTCTCAACTTCATGAAACGTTTTCGATGATGTTGCAGAATCGAGAACACAAATCTGGATGCTTTTACTCGGCAATGCAGTAAGCATAAACTGATCAGCTAGTTTATGCGAAAGGCCATCAAAACTACGCTTCCCAAATCCAGATAAATCAACATTATCTAGAATAAGTAAAGTCCCCGAAGAGGTACTCCACCAAAATGCATTTTCAATTTCTTCATTAGCAAGACTGCTCCGCTTAAGAACAGGCTCTTCATCCAAATTTTGAGGCTTCTCCAAAGACCAAACTTCTTGATTTCCTGATAGCACTTTTGTTGCAAGTTTAAAACTTGACGACAAATACAAAGCAGCAAGTTTCCCAATTCCTTTTCTACCCATAACAAAATTGGAATCAACTCGACTATTTTGCCTGGGGTCCAATCGACGATCATGCCCGACTTTTACATAAATCGATAAATCCTCTTGAGACATGCCAGAGCCATTATCCATTATTTCAATATGAGCGTGTTTCTTATCTCTGGCATCAATCAAAACATATACAGTTTCTGCACCGGCATCAAACCCATTCGCCACCAATTCAGCAATTGCATTCCATGGATTTGTATATAAACTTTGCCCCAACAACTCCAAAGCTTGCCATGCAAACGTGAATTTTAGCTCATTGCTTTCCGTGCTCATTAACTCTCTCTCACCTAACCATTTTCATCATCTTTATATGCGACCATTGTTTTCTTCTATCTCGCAGATATAATCCAAGAGCGTAAGCCCAACGTTTTTTGCGAAATTAACAGGCACTGCATTTCCTATCATTTGTTCAAGATCGGATTTACCAAGATCATCAGGCCAGACAAATCCCTCTGGAAAGGTCTGAATCCTGGCTCGTTCTTCATACGTAAGAGCACGAACGTTATTGCTTTTAGACTTATCGTTAGCATGAGCTTGATAAGTCTTTGGGCGCGGACGATTTACACCTCTTATAGTAGGAGCTGGCTCATCGATAGAGAATACCGCGCGCCTTTCGTATGTTCGTGGGTGACGATAGTAGTATTTTACGGGGAAGTTCGGAAACATTGCTTTTACTGTTGATGGAGAATCGGATGCACGCTCTATCAGCTTATCAAGCAAGAACTGCCCTCGTTCTCCTTCTAAATGGCCAACTACTAGGAATCTTTTTCTACGCTGAGGAACTTCATAATAACTTGCATCTAAAATTTGTTCTGTCAGCCGATATCCGGCCTCCAAAAATATATCACGAGCTACTTTATATGCATTGCTTTTCTTTGCATGAGCAACATTTTCCATTACAAAGAAATTTGGTTTAACACCCTTAACGATTTCAGCAAAACAAATTGTCAAGAAAGCCCGAGAGCCCTCAATGCGCTTTCCTGCTAAAGAAAAGTCTTGACATGGAGGTCCTCCAATAATAATACCTGGATTGAGTTCGGTTATTATCCTTATAGCTTCTGATGTATCCGACAAGTCCTGATCAAAAACTCTGTGCTTAAAATTTTTCTTATAGCAGCTAAGCGCTTTTGCGTTCTTGTCAAAAGCTCCGACAATTTTGAATCCTGCCAGCTCAAATCCCTTTGATAATCCTCCGCAGCCGCAAAAAAGGTCTACAACTTGCTTTGTCTTTGCGCCTTCAGTCACAACGACCCCTATAAAAGAATCTTTTATACTAACTAAAAAAGTTTCCCATTTGACAAGCGCATATCTCTTTTAAATCACAAAATCAACAACTTTCTCGCTTTATATAGACCGATCAAAATAATTATGATGCTTATCGACCAAGAATTTAAGACCTTCAGCTTGTCCGCCTCTCGCCGCCAAAAGCTCTTTGTTCACAACAGCATGCATTTGATATGCATATAGAGTCCGGGGGTTTGTCTAAAACCACATTGGGCAAGTTTTAACATGTGTAAGAATCTTGTTAGCATCCCCAAGTGTTGAAACCTACCTGCCAAATACACCACAGTTTGAACATCTTTGCGATAATAGACCTAGGTGTGCAGGCAGAATCTCCACACTTCTTAGAAACTTATAAGGCCCTTTGTCCAAATAGGCGCATTTTGGAGTAGGCTTCTATTTGCTCGCATTATTTCGTTCATATCATGCTGCAAATACGCAGATCTATTGGCCATCTTCCATTAGCCTATTTAAGATATAGATAACTTTCCTACTTGAAAAAACAGATTTTAGCATTTCGAGAAATTCATTATCATTGTCGATTGCAAGCGTGTTCTCTACAAACGGATCCGCAAGATACTGTCCTCTAATATCGGATACTATTCCTTCATCAATTACTACCTCGATAGGGTATAAAGGCGGAAGGCTCATTTCAAAAAGACGAAAACGATATTGATGATTATAGATTTCGCAACCGAATTGCTCTTGGGTATATAGGTCGTTTGCATCTTTTAGTTTGTCAACAGGAACATCGCCAATATACTCACTGCAAACGCTTTTTTCGGTTAAAACCGAAAGGCTGGACATTACAGAAGCCATCGCTGTAATAGGTGTAACGCTTTTTATACGGCTAAATTTCAAGAACACATTGTTGTTTGTTTTCTTCTTAAGATACTCCGCCTGCTGCTTCATAATTGCAACTATGTTGTTTGTAGATACGTATCCATCATCAATCGACTCAGGCCATAGGTTTTCGTATTTCATCATTCACCCTTTCTTCCATTTGGACAAATAACGGCAAATGGTCGCTAATTTCTTTTCTAGGCATTATGCGCGATATCAAGCTAGTGCCATTAATTTCTCTAAGATATTTTAATAATACTATTGCGTCTGCCAGTGCTTTCGACACAAGGACCTGATCAAGGCAATGCCATGTAGGCGAACTACTGCCATGGGTATCATAAAAAGATCCGTAGTTTTTTGTGTCCTCGGATAAAAAGTGAAGGATCGGATTGTATAAACGGCGATATTGTATTCCATCAACGGTTCTTGTCTCGGCATTTTTAATAACATCCTTAAACAAAACGGCATGAAAAGCATTCATTTGAAGCAATTCAGCGTCATATGGGTTGGAATTTAGATCGCCAATAATGATAGATTTCTTACACTTGCTTGAATCCTCCAGATTTTTTAAATCATTCATAAGTCGCGCTATAACTGCAATCCTTTGCGCAGGATCGCAATTACGACGATCCTGCAAATGAGTACCGACTAAATTAAATTTCGTATTGTTGCATTCTATGGAATACAAGGCATAGCGTGATTGTTCACGTTTGATAGTTACGGCTACCTTATTGCGAGCAATCAAGGTTATTTTGTCACAACCTCCTTTTCCCAAAACATGCCAATAGTCATTTTTTAAGTCATTTAGCACAAATGAGACATCTAAGTTTTCATACTCTGAGAGAACGATCAGATCGATTTGCCATTCCTTAATACAGTCCGCTAAATACTGCGCATTGTTCTTCTTTCCTAAATTCCAAAACAAAATATTCAAAAAGCTACGCTCACTTTCGCTCCACATTCAGGACTTTTTAGCATGCACGAATATTCAGAGAAGTGCATAGACTCATTTGCCTTTAATACCATTATTCAGGCAATTCATGTTTAACAGGTACAATACCATTGTAATTGACTAAATGAAGAGAACTATGAGATAAAGTGCGTTCGTATTCGCCAGCGCGAATGTCAGCACATGAATTTCTTGATGCCTTTCCGTCCAAAAACCCTATGCTACAAGTGAAGTGCGTATGATGAATTAAACACCAAGCCAAGAGTAAAAATCCTCTAGATTTTGGAATAGGATTTTGCCAGCATTCCCTTTCGCTCTGCAGAAAGTCAACACTTCGCTCAAACATGCTGTTTTGTTTAGGCTAGTGCTTCTCCTAACATCAGCGCTTTGTCCATACTCTTGCTTGTTCCGTTGAACTCAACGAGCCTTCCGTGATGAATAAGATGATCGATTACAGCAGCGGCAAGCTTATCGTCACCAAAAAAAACGGTTCCTCACTCTTCAAATTCGACGTTCGTGATTATGTTCATGCTTTTTCTCTCATAGCAATCCGCGATGACCTGGAACAACAAGCGCGCTCCTTCGATATCAAACGGTGCGTAACCACGTTCATCAAGAACCACGAACTTTGCCTTCAAAAGAGCTTTATGGAGAGATTCGAGCCTCTCCTCGCGCTTTGCTCTTTCGCTGCATCTCAAATTTGCCATATGGTAGCCTGCCCATGGATGGGCTAGCTACCACATTGAAGTTGCCTTTTAAAGCAATGCGCTCGTATTTTACATAAGAATTCATAGACCGGGGAATCAATATTCCTAATGTTAAAATCCTACTTACAAGGTATACGTGTATAGAAGCATAGCTCTTCAAAGAGAAACTATGTTGAAGCAATAAAATAGAGCCGAGCTTAAAATCAAAACTAGATTTCACCAAGGCTCGGATGCAGCTCATCCTTGTCACTCAGGATGATCTTGGACGGATCGAACTCGGCATCGCCCTCGAGCGCTGGCCACTCGATTCCGATAGCAGGATCGTTCCACATGAGGCCGCCTTCGTCATTGGGATGGTAGACATCATCGCATTTGTAGCAGAACTCGGCAGTATCGGACAAAACAAGGAAGCCGTGCGCGAACCCACGAGGAATGAAGAACTGGCGCTTGTTCTCAGCAGAAAGCACTACTCCCTCCCACTTGCCATACGTCGGGCTACCTTTGCGCAGATCAACCGCCACATCGAAGACCTTGCCTGAAACAACACGCACGAGCTTCGCCTGCGGGTGCTCGATCTGAAAATGCAACCCGCGCAGCACGCCGCGCGTCGAAGACGATTGATTATCCTGCACAAACTCACAGTCAATCCCACCGACAATAAAATCAGGGCGTTTATACGTCTCCATGAAATAACCGCGATCATCGCCATAGGCTTTTACGTCGATGATCTTCACGCCTTCGATAGAAGCATCCGTGAACGTAAAATTCCCAGAAATAACCTGATCAGACATGCTCGTTCCTTTCAATGCGCCCAGTCGAAAAAAATCTAGTACCTACCGCTAGCTGACAATGAATTTGCCACAGGAAAAATTGACCATAATCGCCAAAAACGAAACGTTTGGTCGCCTAGCAGTGAGCTATTGACCGAGCTTGGCATACTTTTCTTCGGTGGCGTTCTTCGTGCCTTCCCACCAATCTCGATTCTGGTCGTACCAAGCGATAGTCTCGCGCAGGCCTGCCTCGAAATCGGTACGTTCGGGCTGCCAACCAAGTTCACGCCTGAGCTTAGTAGCATCGATCGCGTACCTTCGATCATGCCCAGGCCGATCTTTCACCCATTCGAAATCGTCAGAGTCCTTACCCATCACTGCGAGAATCATGCGCAACACATCGATGTTACTCCGCTCACAATCGGCTCCAATCAGATAGGTCTCACCCTGCCGCCCTCGCGTAAGGATCTCCCAAACTGCGCGCGAATGATCATCGACATGAATCCAATCACGCACATTGAGCCCATCCCCATAGAGTTGAGGGCGCTTGCCGGAAAGGATCCTCGTAATCTGGCGGGGAATAAACTTCTCAACATGTTGGCGCGGTCCATAATTGTTCGAGCAGTTCGAGATAGTGACTGGCGACCCATACGTTCGATTCCATGCTCGTACGAGCAGATCAGATGCTGCTTTCGTCGCTGAATAAGGACTGCTCGGTCGATACGGGCTTCCTTCGATGAATCTATCTGGATACAGTTGGCCTCTTATGGCACAACCTTCCAAACCGTCGGACAGAACACCAGTACTAGTGTCACCGGATATTCGAGAGGCGCTCTCCAAATGCATTGCCTGCTGCGCCATGCGGTCTAAAAGAGGCAAATCCCCGTACACCTCGTCAGTCGAAACATGATGAAAGCGCGTACCATACTTTCGCACCGCTTCCAAAAGCGTGAAAGTGCCCTCTATGTTGGAACGAAGAAAAGGAAGTGGATTAGCAATCGAATTATCATTATGAGACTCTGCCGCAAAATGGACGATGGCATCAGCCTTACCAGCAAGCTTATCGACGAGCTGCGCATCGCAAACATCGCCTCGAACGAAAGCAAAGCGATCATCAGGAAGTCCTGCGAGATTCGCAACGCTTCCCGCATAGGTCAGCTTATCAAGCACGGTCACCTGGACATCAGGCTGATTCGCCATCACCCATCGAACAAAATTCGACCCCATGAAACCAGCACCACCTGTAACGAGAAGATGCTGAAAATGCTGCTTTTGTTCGATGCTCTTGATCAACCTGCCCCTATTTCCATCGCGATCGAGCCCTTTACCACTCAGCATACCCGAAGAGACGCGCTCAAAGAAACACGTGTCGCAACAATAGCGTTTGCTGGTTTAGGTTAATCTAAAAAAGACCTGTTGCTCTCGTCTATTTCTTTTGCTCCTTTTCGTTTTTGATAAGCCACGAGCACTGTGAGCGCAATAATCGCAAGCCAAGGGAAGAAGGCACCTATCTGGTCTCTATAAGTCATAAGTCCAGCATGCATGATCGAATGATCCGAAAGAACGGCATACCAGAGATAAGGAACGAAGCTAATCAAGAGCAATGCAGCAGAAACCAGCAAAAGAGTTTTGATCTCATTGTCTTTAGTGCAAAGATAGCGTATCACTGAGCTCAAAATACACACAAGAGCACCTACGAGGGACGCAAACAAAACTACTCGCATAAAACCAAGTGGTCTTAGATTCGCCACGATCGCCTGCCATGGACCGCCCTCTGTACCTTCTCGCTCAATACCACCTGTCAAGATAAAAGCCTGATCGAAAGCTTGCTTAAAAGTATTTTCTCCTGAAACAAGAGATGTTGCAGCCCATTTGAAAAACCAGAGCGCAACATACCCAAAGCACCACCCAAGACCCATAGCTATAAGTAGGCCTAATGCATGACGAACAGCCAATCTTTCTCTAATGCAACAAAAGTATACACAGGCTGGGATACAGAAGGACAAAATGGGGTTATCTAAAAAATCAAAGAAAACCGTTAGCGCTCCAGTTGCTCCGAAGATCAAGAATAAGACGAACGACTCCGACCAAACGCTTGAGGACAACTTACTAAATGGTCTTTGAGAAAGGAAGATGACCACCAGAGACGAAATGAGCGATATCGCAAACGATGAGAAGAATGGTAGCGTTTCCGCAGCCTGGGCTGCTCCTAAGAGACACAAGCTTGCTGTAAGGATAATGCCGAGAACACTCCCCCCCATGCGTATTCGCGTCGCTAATCGAACAACAACCGCTGCAAGCAGGGTAAAAAAGACTGCTTGGCAGAGCAATCTAATCTGCTGAACGTTGAAAAGAACGAGAAGCGGTCTCAAAAAAATCACATAGCCATGCCAATACCGCTCATAAGCCGCATTGCTTTCTCCCGCTATCGCATGCATAAGCCCCTCATCGGGATCGGAGCCTTGATAAAACTTAGAAGAAACTGCATCAGCAAAAGGATCGTCTGCAGATTGCACCGCGATATTGAGCATATGATAAGTAGTGTAATTGTCGTAATGTGCTCCACCTGCAAGAGCGGCGTTCTGCATCCATAAAACACCTTCTTGTTTTAAAATAGCCCGTGACTGATTCGCATGAGAGGTCAATTGAGAAGACGGAACCGTATAAGCCACAACCATGAGCAGCCAAAACAATAGGCCCATCATGATCGTTGATAGCACAACGATCAATATGCGTTTCCCCATAACGCTTGTATTGGCTAACATAGCTCTCTCTTTGTCTCCTATACTAAGGCTCGATAGTCAACGAGTCATCGTACTCGAAAAAATATAGTCGTCTTCTCATCTCTTCATAAGAACGCTGTTTAATAACAAGATTCGGGCTCTTTCCAAACACCAAACAGTTATCAGGAATGACTTCATCACGTATGAAAGCTTGTGCCGATACTTCAATGTTATTACCCAGATGAGAATCTCCAACAACCATACACCCCGCATGGAGGCAAACGTTTTCGCCAATGGTTGGATAACAGCCTTTATTCCCCCCCACCGTTACATTTTGTCCTAGAAACAATCGGTCGGAATACTGCGCTCTTCCCAAAACGGTTCCTACGGGATGCTCCATGAAGAAGACGTTTGGGAGCTCGACCTCATAGAAAATGTCGAATCCATGCAAGGCTTTGTTGAGGGCATACACACGATCGGCTGCTTCTCGGTCTCCCGCCTCAAAAGCTACCCGCGCCAGATAGCAAAGCAAAATCGCATACTGACCCGTATGATGCACGTCGATCTTTCCCTTCTGAAAATACTTGTTAGTATTCTTACTGAAGCAATTGAGCGTACGCTTGCAAGCTTCCGCCATATACTCCGATATGTGAGCCCCTCCAAAAAAGTTCAGCTGGTTCGCGAGATAAGATTCGAGCTTATCCTTGTCGAATAAGACCCCCCCCGCGACTCTTTTTCACGGGCAAGTTTCTCTGCACGCTGCCTTACCGCATGCATACCTTGATCGTTGTCAAACAAATATGCAGCGATAACCTCCATCAGTTTAAGATCCTCGGGGCGGTCAAGATCCAATACTCCCGTGTCTGTCATGATCACGTATTCGCATCCTTCGATCGAAAGAGGCGCATCACTTTGCATGAATTCACGCGAATACGCATAGATCGATGCATTCATGTCGAAAACCTCAGGTGCTTGTTGCCTTGCGATGAAGTCGGACTCGAGCACTTTCTTGCAAACCCCATCTTGCTCAAGGACCATATTGAACCAAGGATTTCTCCTAGCCGGTACCACTGTAAAGATGACAGGAACCACGGATGAGCATCTTTTCTCGATCACGCGCTCCAGATCATCCAAAGTCCTGAGCGGAGAAGTATTATCGAGATCGATCACCGCATCATAGCGCTTTCCTGTTCGAGATTCCGCCTCTTGAAAGGCATAACGAATCGCATCAATCTTCGCGACCTTATCTCCTGCAAGCTCCTCAGGACGTCCGACGTTCAGGTGATCAATCCCTGATGCCTCGACGAGCTTCATAAGCTCGTCGCTATCGGTGCTCAACACCACATCCACATCATCATCGGGATGTGCCTCCTTATACAACTCGATCACTGCAAGCGTATAATACGCAAGGGGCAAACCTGCAAGATCGCCAGCGTTCTTCCCCTTTATCCCTTTCGATCCTGCTCGAGCGCAAAACGTAAACAAAAGATTCATCTATTCGCATCCTTTCGCAAGAATAAGCGTATTGAGTGCATGTTCAATATCGTTCGTACTCTCTCTCTTTCCTTGAATCATCTCAAGGAAAGCTTCGAGCTCCCGAGTCTGCGTATCATCGCGCTCTTCAGTAAGAACAATCTGCTCGCCCGCCTTCAAGAACGATATCGTATCAGTAAGCAAATCGCACTCGACCGTATCTTCTTTAGTGAATATCTCAAGCTTTCGCAGAGGAACTCTGCCAAAATAGTCCAAGTGAATCTCTGCGGTTTTATCCCCATAATCTGCGATATATAACGCAACGTCGTCAGAATCGATCTCGAGGTCCGATCGTTTCCCGATGATCGAGTGCACTCGTTCTGGAAAACCAATCAAATACTGAAGATAATCCCATTCGTGAATCAGATCGATCGCAACGCCTCCACCCATATCTTTATGCGCACTATAGGTCTTTCGGTAGTCAACCCCTGGTCTCCAGTCAGGCAAATAACTTGAGCTGATCGAGCGCAATGAAAACGCTTCTGAAAAATCAAAATGTTCTTTCAACCACGATATGGCTGGCTTGTAATGCATAGGGGCAGCAACATAGAGCACCTTTTCTTCTCGATCAAGAAAATCAAGATCATAATCGGTTCTATCGAATACTGGCTTCTCTATGAAGAATGCACCAGAAAGTTCGATCAGATCGACCAGCGTCTCATAATGCGTCGCTGTAGGATTAGTAATAAAGATAGCATCATACGTTCCAGGAAACTGATCCTTGCTGGTGTAAACTCCACGAATCCCCTCAGGGACATCAGCAGAACGTGTCCTCAAAAGATCGATTGAGCAACTCAGCCCATTCTTTGCACATATCTTGCGCAAATTGCGCGCATGACGTTGTCCCATTGATCCATATCCGACAATCAGGAACTCCAAGACTATGCTCCGATCTCAGCTACAATATCGAGAATCTCTTTATCCTGTTCAAACGAGTAGCGCGCTTGTTTTCCTTCATTGATCACAGCAAAGAATTCCTCTATCTCATTCGCATAAGCGTCCTCGACAACAAACGCAGCATAATCTGACAGCTGCTCTGCCGAACCACTCCCATACAGGTCAAGCGGCATCAGCTCTTTTTTGTCTAGGTCGAAGCTCATGAAACCAGTTGGACTACCATCCCAAACAATATGGCCGCCTTCTCCAAAGCATTCAAAATTACGGACAGCTTTTCTGCTCACCACATCAACTGTTAGCGTTCCCGTAATTCCGCTTTCATGCTCGAGCAAGATCGAAAAAGTGTCATCATAATCGATGTCGAGCATACTTGAACGATGATGCAGTGAGCGTTGAGAAATGATCTTGCCAAAAGCGGCGACAAGCCACGGAAGCTCTACTGCGAGTATCTCTCTGCAGGCATTTGTCTCTGGATGAGCCAAAAACATGTCTCTATAGTCTTCCCATGGATGCCAATCTGGTAAGTACTGTCCGATGTGATAACAATAAGCACCTATCTCATGTCTGCTTGCCGCCTCTCTGATGTAGGTGGCTTCGGGACGGTACATTCCTGTCGAGGATAAGAAAAGGACCTTCTCTTGTTGCTCCGCGAGCTCGATATTCTCTTCATAGAGCGTATCAACAAGATTGATCTCGGAAAACACATGGAGCGCATTCTTCAAGCAAGTATTGATTATCTTCCCATGAGAAGCAGGTCCTGTGCAGACAAAAACGGCATCAATGTCTTGAGACACCAGTAACCCCTCCATGTCATCCGAGGTAAGAATGCCATATTCATGCGCAGCTTGACTCCGCTTCTTTTCATCAAGATCGATACCAACTATATCTTCTGAAGAAACATCGAAACGGCTCTTCAGTAGACGTATCCTTCGTTGTCCCATCGACCCAAGTCCGACAACTGCTATCTTCATCTTATTCTCCATTAAGTTGCCTTCGCTTTGTGATCGAACGATTAAAATACCCGCATTTCATCATCGCGGTCCTTGATCTTCTTTGCAGGAACGCCAGCCATGATCACGCTCTCTGGAACGTCATTCAATACGATTCCGCCCATACCAATGACCGAATAGCTTCCGATCTTGATACCCTGCTTGGTCGCGCAATGCAAGCCAAGAAACACCTCATCACCGAAGACGTTATCCCCACCGATATTCGAGCTTGCTCCCACATGACAATAATCGCCAATCACGCTTCCGTGCCCAATTGCTGCATAGTCACCAGCCATAACGCAATCACCGACAACTGAAAGTGGCTCCACAAGAACACCGTCGAGTGCGACGAACCCCTCACCCAACGTTGCACTTCTGGAAACACGAGCGTTTGGAGCAATAACCTTACCGAAACCATATCCTGCTGCACGAATTTCTTCAAAACGGAGCTTTTTGTCTCGTGGTTCACCGAGAGCGATAACAAACTCAACTTGTTCAGGAGAATAACATTCTTTCACGGTGTCAAAATGCAGATTTCGCGCACCGTAGATCTCTTCATCTTCCGGCTTCCAATTATCAACGAAGAAGATCTCGTCCCAGATGTGCTCCTCTTCATTTTGCCATTGGGCTATCTCGATGATCTGAATTCCTGTACCTCCGGCACCCCATATGGCCAATTTCTTCATATGTGATCCTCTCTTTTGATCTAATCAAATGAAACGTCATAGAATTTCTTCTGAAGCTTTATCGGCTGAGATAATGCATTTGAGATAGCTGCGACAGTTTTCTTCGCCGCTCCCGCACCTCCAAAGGGATTGTCCATATCTTTGATGGCTTGGTGGAATTCGTCTGAGCATGCGTGCATGAGCGCGTCGCAAATATCGTTTTCACGAGCAGCACAGTCAATCACATTCGCTCCTCGAATCCTTCCCTGTTGCCTGATACCAATATTCACTGTAGGGACTTTGAAGAGCACTGTTTCAGTTATGCCACTCGAAGAATTTCCGATTACTGCATCGGCATAAGCCAAGGCAGACAAGTACCTTTTTGATCCGAGAGAATCAAAAAGGTAGAAATTGCCATGATTTGCAGCATACTGCTCAAGGATCTCATTGATTCCTCGTCCGCCCGCATCTGCGTTTGCCCTCGTTGCAACAAACGTAAGATCCGGAAACATTTCAAGTGCAGCCAAAAGCTCATTGATATCTTCTTGAACTTCACCATCTGCAAGCGTGACAGGATGGTAGGTCATTACTGCATAATGATCAGGAATGTCGATTTCTAAACTTGCAAAGAGCTCTTCTTTTGACAGAAGGTCTCGGGCGCCTTTATTGTCAGCACTCGCATTGCCGATCGTGAACACTCTTGATGGATCCTCCCCTAACTGGATGACCCGCTTTCTATAAGGTTCTGTTGAGGTGAAATGAAGATAGCTCATCTTGGTTATACAGTGACGGATTGCCTCGTCTATTGCACCTTCGGTCGTCTCTCCCCCATAAAGATGAAAGATCGGAATACGTTCATTAAAAGCTGCGCATGCGATTGCAAGCATCTCATAGCGATCCCCTAGAACAAGAAGAGCGTCTGGTCTTCGATTCGCGAAGTAATCGGCAAAACCCGAGATCGCAAGCGCCATGGTCTTAGAGACGCCGCATGCATTATCCGCATCCACTAAGATAGGAATCTGATAATCTATGACAAATCCGTCTTCTTCTATCTCTTTATACGTTTCACCATAGGCCTGAGAAAGATGGGCACCTGTTGCGATGATCCTAACCTCAAACCCGTTGTCGCGCAGTTCTTGAATGAACGGACGTAGATTTCCATATTCTGCCCGTGTTGCCGTTGGTACTGCTATGATGCTCATAGAACGATCATCTCGTCTTGCCCAAAATCCTGAATTGCATGCGTGCCAAGAACATCATGCCATCGCATCGCAGAGATGCCTGTACCCGGTCGTTTCACTGTGATGTTATCTTCTGTGAGCAGATCGCCCGCCTTTATATCATGCTTTGCCACTATGCTTTTTCTTGCGATTGCTCTGTTCTTCTGCTCTGCGTCTCCAGGTGTCTTTTCTGCGCAACCAAGAGCTCCTTCAATATTACGAATCTTTTCAACCATAAGGGCAAACTCATCGGGTTCGAGACTCGCTTTATGGTCAGGACCATCCATCGTCTTATCCAAGGTCAGGTGCTTCTCGATCACTCGAGCGCCCATTGCCACTGCAGCAACGGGGACCTCGATTCCTTCCGTGTGATCAGAATAGCCAAAAGGCAAACCAAAGTATTCACCCATCGCAGGCATTGCCCTGAGATTGATCTGGTCCTTTGGTGCAGGATACTCTGTGGTGCAATGCAGGATGGTTATCTCACCACAGCCACTCTCTCTCAAAACCGCAACCGCATCCTCAACCTCTTCAAGCGTGCACATGCCCGTTGAGAGAATAACAGGCAGGTGAGAGGATCCGATTATCTCCAAAAGCGGTCGATTCGTTATTTCCCCTGACGCAACCTTGCAAAACCCAAGATCGAGATTTTGCAGAGAGAACTCTGCCGCTTCCTTATCGAAAAAGGTCGTACCAAATTCGATTCCCACTCCATCGCAGTAATTCTTGATGTCGATGTAGGCAGTAAAAGGGAGCTCGAGCTGCTCTATCATCGCAAGCTGCTGATCAGAACCCGTGCTGTCTTTTTGATAATCAGCGGTATTGGCATACTTGGTGATCGAAGCTGAAGCATTGCCTGTTTGAAACTTCACTACATCAGCACCTGCGGCTTTTGCGGCGTCAACCAAGCGCATAGCAAGGTCGAGATCACCGTTGTGATTGATTCCCGCTTCTGCGATTATCATCACACTGTCATCATTTCGGTTGGTATCGCTCGTTCCCATGAAACGTTACTCCTCGTTAAGAACTATCGACATTCGTTCTAATTCGTCAGGTTGACCCATATCAAGCCACGATCCCTCGCTCACTGGAAATACACCAACCTTCATTCCTGCCTTTTGAGCACGCAGGGCAACATCAGGAAACCCGATTACTTCATTTTCTCCAATAAGAGACAGAACGCTCGGTTCCACCAGATAGCAGCCTGTATTCACCAACGAAGAGATAGTTGGCTTTTCGGTCATCTTCTTTATTTCGCCACCTTCAGCGATTTCAATAGTTCCATATGGAATGGTGTAATGCTTCAAAGAACACACAATCGTTATGGCGTTCCCTGTTTTCTTGTGTTCTTCATAGATGCTCTGCAGGTCTGCATCTACTAGCACATCACAATTCGTAAAGAAGAAAGTGTCGTCTATCTGTCCTTCAACAAGTTTCAACCCTCCTCCTGTACCGAGGAATTCCTCTTCTTCGATATATGAAACCTCATAGTCGCGCTCAAGATCGTCGAAGTACGCTTTGACCATTCCTTTTTTATAATTCAAGATCAAGAAGAAATCTTGGCATCCGCCATCGTTGAAGCGATCAATGATATGCTCTGCGATAGGTTTTTCATTAACGGGCACAAGAGGCTTAGGCAAAACTGCAGTGATAGGCATGAGCCGCGACCCGATCCCTCCCGCCATCATAACAACGGGCAACGGCTTTTCTAGCGCACGGCGCTTCCTGCGGGTCGTCTCTTCCCGAACCACTAAACCAACTGGTCTTTGCTCGCTATCGACAACGGGGAGCGCTGTTAGCGAATACGTGTCAAAAAGCTGTTTTGCTTTTGTCTCATCGCCTTGCTTCACCATCAAAGGAGCGTAATTCGCAGCATCCTTAACAAAGCCTTTCGAAGTGCCATGGGACAAAATATACCGACGAACATCACCATCGGCCAAAGCCGCAACAAGTTTCCCTGCATCATCCACTACGAATACGCAGCGTTTTCCTGTTTCATCAATACGCTTGAGTGCGTCAGCAATGGTGTCGTTCTCTCCAACCAAGTATTCACTGATTATAATTTGCCCGAGGTCCATTAAGCAATCGCCTCTTCGATCATCGCAACTACTCGATCAATGTCTTCTTTTTTCAAGTTGGTACTGCAAGGAAGGTTTACCACTTTAGAACGATATTTGGGTGCTTCTGTTATCTGATACGCTACCGCACCTTTATAGGGCGCCTGCTCATGAATAAGCCCCCAGATCGGACGTGTCTGGATTCCCTTAGTCTGTAAGAAGGAAATGAGCGCATCACGATCGATGGCAGGATCCTCGCATAATAACGAATAGAACCATTTATTCGAATTCACCCCTTCTCTGAATCCGAGAAGGGAAACGCCCTCGATATCCTTAAGAAGACTTTGATAGTGGTCGTAATTCTTGTTCTTGGTTTCGATGAACCTGTCAAGCTGTTCCATCTGAGCAAGACCTAGAGCTGCTTGCAGATTCGTAAGACGATAGTTGTAGCCAATCTCGTCGTGCTCATAGTAGAGCGGATCGCTTTTCGCTTGAGTCGTAAGATGTTTAGCATGCGCGAGATATTCATCGGAGCGAGAGACTATCATTCCACCACCGCCTGTAGTGATGATCTTATTCCCGTTGAAAGAATAAATTCCGATATCGCCTATTGTACCCGCATAAGAGCCAGCGAATGGACCTTCTTCGTAATAGGTACCGAGCGCTTCTGTAGCATCCTCAATGAGCGGCAGATGAAACTCTTGGGCAATCTCCATAAGCTCGCCCATATCAGCCATATTCCCAAACACATGGACCACAACAAGAGCGCTCACCCGCCTATTCGAATCCTTATGAAAAAGCACTCCGTCTCGCATCTCGCATTCCTGAGTACAAAATGCTCTCACTTTCTTTGGGTCTATACAAAGGCTATCATTGCAGTCCATGAAGACTGGATCCGCCCCAAGATATTTCACGGGATTAACTGCTGCGATGAAGGTAAGGGTTGGCACGATTACCAGATCATCTGCTTTTACTCCAGCTAAAATGAGTGCGGTATGAATTCCAGCAGTTCCCGACTGACACGCAACTGCTCCTTGAGCATCAACATAATCTGCTATTGATGCCTCAAAATCCGAGACATAACTTCCTGCAGTAGACACCCACTCGCTTCTTACCGCTTCAGTCACGTATTCGAGTTCTTTCCCTTTAAGGTTAGGAACAGATAAAGGAATGAAGCCTTCACTCATGGAGCAACTCCTGATCTCTCTTTTAGCTCATGGTATCTCTATCGAAGCATCAACGGACAACCCGAGCTGTTTTTGTTCACGCAAAAGGAAAATCGGACAAATTGCCCTGTTTCATGATGCGCAAACGCAAAAATCTGTGTCCTAGATATTATAGATGTCTACCTTGTATTTCCCTAAATTATCCCTGAAGAAGTCTATGGTTTGCGCAAGTCCTTCTTCGAAGGTGAAGCAAGGCTCCCATTCTGTAAGCCTCTTGATCTTCTCGTTGCTACCAAGAAGCCTGTTCACCTCGCTCTTCTCAGGACGTAGTCGTTCTTCATCACACACTATCTTTGCCTGAGGATTAATCTGCCTGATAAGCTCTTCTGCAAGCTCCCCAATAGAGATCTCATTTTGCGTAGCGATATTGATCTCTTCTCCGATGGTCTTATCGGATCGATATATCTCGATGAAACCCCGAGCAGTGTCTTTGACAAAGTTGAAGTCGCGCGTAGGTGTTAAGGAGCCAAGCTTGATCTCCTCTTTACCTGCAAGAAGTTGCGTAATGATAGTAGGAATCACTGCGCGAGCTGACTGACGAGGCCCATAGGTATTGAAAGGCCTCACGATAGCCACCGGTAAACCGAACGAACGGTAGAAGGATTCTGCAAGTCTATCGGCGCCGATCTTGGTTGCCGAATAAGGTGATTGCCCTTGATAGGGGTGACTTTCGTCGATCGGCACATATTGAGCAGTCCCATAGACTTCAGATGTGGAAGTGATCAAGACCTTGTCGAGTTCAAGTTGTTTTGCAGCTTGAAGAACATTCAACGTACCTTTGATGTTCGTATCCACATACGCATCAGGAGAATGATAACTAAAGGGGATAGCGATCAGGGCAGCCAGGTGGAAAACAGCGTCTGTCCCTTTCATCGCCTCTCGAACACCATTAGGGTCTCGAATATCTCCCGTGAACACTTCGACATTCTCCATAATGCCCTGAGAAAGAGTATCGAGCCAGCCCCAAGTATTGAACGAGTTATAGAGCGAGAAAGCCTTCACGTCGAAGCCTTGTTTTACCAATTCCTCGGTCAGGTGACTACCAATAAAGCCGTCTGCACCTGTTACAAGTATCTTCTCTGCCACGCTTCCTCCTTAACTTAGTGAACATACGGGTCTTTCAACCGTATTCATTATTGTACGAATATAAATCCAATCAGCCTTTGTCCAAAGCATTATTTTCGATGAAAAAGACCTCGCGCGATACGAACAATATCCGTTAATGCAGTGATCTTTAATGCTTTAGAGATCGCAACATAAACAATAACGAATAAGACGATCTGCAAAACAAGCTTCAAACCATACGACAACAAAAGCAACTCTACTGGATATACAACAAGGGCTGAAATTCCCGCCGCAAGGAATATGGGCAACGTAAGCCGTAGTTGCTCGAATATCCCAATGCCGATCTTGCGCTTTGCAGGCTTCGCATCTATGCAGATGATAGAGAACACGGTATAAGCTCCATTGACAAATGCGATCACGTATATGTCATGAAACATTAGCGCAACTGCAGCAAGCAGAAACACACCGATGCTGAGCTTTATAATATGCAGCTTCATATAAAGACCAGAATCCCCTAGTGCCATATAGGCACGAAGATTCACCAGTTGAAGCATGAGCACACAATAGGATACGCATGTGACCTGAAAGACCGGAACACACGCAATCCATTTGTCTGTAAGCAAGAGAACGATCAGAGGTTCAGCAACAACAGCAAGCAAAAAACAAAGAGGGGCAATGATATAGGTACCGCTTTGTAGCGCTCTGATAATGGCATTCTGAAAAGCAGCTCGATCTTCTTTCAGTTTTGCTAAAGCTGGAAAGAGCACATTTGCTACCGCATTAGTTATAGCACCTATAGCTGCAATCGGCCACTTTCTTCCCTGACTATATAAGCCAAGATCGCCCGATGTGCATGTTTTGCCAATGATCAATTCGGAGACACTGTTATACGCTGTCGCCAAAACACCTGTCATGCACATCTTCCAACCATACGAGAAAAGACTCCTCGCTTTGCTTTTCGAGAAGGTGAGCGAAACCTTCAGGGGGGTTAAGATCGCCATCACCAAACATGCCACAGCGCTCTGAATGATCGTCTGAGCGATCAAAGCCCAAATTCCCGCGCCGCTGTATGCCATGACTATTCCTACAATGCCAGATGCTGTCAATGCAAAAAGATTCATCAAGAAAAGCGATCTGAAATTCATCGTCTTTTGCAAATACGAACGCTGAATGGAGTTGAATGCATTAAAGAAGATGCAGAGCGATAGCACTCGTATATATAGGTCCAAATCGACCATGCCGTAGAAAAGCGCTATAGGCCCTGAAAGGAAGAAAACAAGTAGATACAGTACTGCAGCAAAACCTAAGCTAAGCCATATTGCAGTAGAAAAAGCTTGGTCATCAGCATCGTTGTCTTGAATCAATGCGCTTCCCAGGCCGCTTTGTGCCAGAACGTTCAAGATATTCACTACCACCAAGATGATCGCAAGAACGCCAAATATTTCGGGCGCGAGCAATCGTGCAAGAACGATCTGCACGACAAACTGAATGATGATAACGCTCGCTTGCTCAAGAAACGACCAGAGAAAGGATTTGGAAACTTGATTCTGCTCCATTGTTATAGCTACTTGTCATTCTCGGTGGCTAGACGAACTCTATCCACTCTTGTCTGTTTCTTGTCCTGCTGCTTAGTTAACGCATTGTTGATCTCGAGACAGTAATAACCCATTACATACATCGAGAGCCAAAGAAGCTCGTTGCATCCCCTCATCAGTTCGAGAAGAAGAATGCAAAAAATAGCGATAGATATAATTTTTGCAACGGGCGTGTTCCTTGCTTGATAAAGCTTTTTCGCCGCCGCCAATACTAAGCCA
>ERZ1034952.1197-NODE-1197-length-21727-cov-6.130768_pt1 | contig 21727 bp, 20 predicted proteins | sample MGYA00520625_ERZ1034952 | MGnify/ENA primary metagenome ERZ1034952 (study PRJEB33766, sample SAMN09781773) | gut metagenome | biome: gut microbiome | host: Homo sapiens | place: Madagascar | study: EMG produced TPA metagenomics assembly of the PRJNA485056 data... | reverse complement strand
GCATAACAAGTTCCCAATCATATCTCAACCTATCATTTTGTTCATATGCAGCAAGATACTCAATAGGCTCTAAATCTCCAACAAAGCATTCACCACTGTCTAATATCAGGGATATGCTGTCTGCACTATGGCTTGTAGTGGCTACAATTTCTCCATCAATTCCTAATTTTCTAAGAAATGCTCGGCTTTCTTCTATGTTGATAATTGTCGCTTTATCCTCATGAATAGGTTCATAAGCCAATCGCTTATCCCTACTAAAAATATTATCTGCAAAATGTATATAGGAATATTGTGTATCTATTATAAGAAGTTTCACTCCCAGATTCATCAATTCGCCTACCAATCCAATATGGTCCGGATGATAGTGCGTTGCCAAAATATAAGTAATATCACAGGTTTTTATCTTTTGCTCCTTAATCGCTCTATAAAAAGCAGTCAATGTCCCCGCATAGTCTGTATCAAGCAGTAGATTTCCACTCGTTCCACGAATAAAAAATGTATTTGTATTTCCATATTTCAATTTTATATTCATGGACATCTCCTCAAATGTCACCCTGCTTACGATTCACCGAAGCCTCGGTGTCAAAGCCGTTGGGAAAACGCCGACGCAGTTTGTCCAGATTTCCCTGAAAAATAACCTCCAAGGGAACATCCAACGCAGTGGCAGCCTCGGCAAGATACCACGCCACATCCCCAAGCTCTTTGACCAAATGCTCCTTATCCAGCTCATGCCCCTGCATCAACCACTTTTTTACAATATCTATGGCTTCGCCGGATTCCCCGCACAAGCCCATGACGCTGTTGATGAGTACCTCTTTTTGATTCAGTGCCGGGTTCAGCGTTTCCATCGCCGCTTTTTGATATTCATTGACTTGCATCTGTTTCCTCCATTATTTTGACTGCGCAAATTGATCCGCCTGTTCCGTCATAGGATGACGAAAGCGTATCAGAAAACCAGGAAAATGTCAACCTTGTGAAAAAAGCACCCGGGATGTTCTGTCCGGGTGCTTCTTCATGAAGATTTTTTAGTTCTGTTCCTGGTCGCCCTGGAAATGAATGCTGACACCGTTGACTTCCACATCCTCGTCGGCGTTTATCATAATGTACTTCACGCCGCCAATCACTCTGGTCTCCACCAAGTCCGTGCGGGTGGGGTCAATCTTGATGGCAATATCCGGAGTGTGAATCTCGAAATGCTTGCTGTCGATGATGTTCTTGGGATGCAGCTCCGCTTCAAAGCCGAATGCCTCGTCATACTGGACGCTGAAAGTGGACACGCCGGTTTCGGACACACCGCAGGAGGTCAGCACATCCTTAATCACCTGCTTGTCGATGAGCAGCGGATCGGGCACCTTACTCTCTTTGTGCAGCTCCATCCGCTCACACAGCTGCTCGTGGATGGTCTGCACCACATCCATGCTGCACTCCTCCCCCAAAGAGGTGGTGAGCAGCGCCTCGAAGCACTTCTTCTGCTCGGCGGCGGGCTTGGGCACCGGGGTATTGAACACCGCTTCAATCAGGGCATCCTGGTTCTCCTTAGTGTTGCGGCTATAGTAGAGGGCATTATAGATATTGGTGGAGCGGTTGTCAAAGGCGGGAAACAGGAAACCAAACTCCGGTGCTGCCACCGGCTGGCTCATGGCACCGTCGTGAAACACCTGATCTTCCGGCACATAATGCAAATTGGGCTTGGTCTGCTTCACCGGGCAGACGGCACAGAGAAGATAGGTGTAGCTCTCGTCGGAGGAGTCGTTCTGCTGGAAGTCATCCTTGCTCTTAAAGGGCACATCATAGGTATCGCAGCCCAAAAGAATCAGGTAGTTCCCCTCCAACACGATGGATTCAATCATCTTCTGGTACAGCTGCTCCCGCAGCTCGTCATCCTGGAGCTTGCATTCCCGCAGGTCCATGAGCAGCTTATGCTCCGGGCTGCCAGATACCTGGCTGGTCTGGAAGGTCAGGTCGATGAGGTTCTTGCCCACCGAGCCGGAGAGCACCTTCCGCAAAATGCCAAAATACCGATCCGACTCGTTTTCGGACATGATGCCGGTGCTGGCACGGTACTGGGCAATAATCTCCTTGTTGTCATTGACATAGCAGCCATAGATGGCAGTCATGTTGCTGCGATCCCGACGCATATGGCGGCGAATTTCGCCAACTTCCTTTTCGTTCATGTGTAGTCCTCGCTTTCCTTGGAAATGCCAGGACATTATAGCACAGTCGTTGGAGAAAATCCAGGAAAATTTGGGAAAGGGCACGCAGATGCCCGTGCCCCTTCCATTCTGGATTTTTTACTTGTCCTTTGGCATATCCTCGATTGGCGCTCGCTCCAAGGGAATCTCACGGTAAGTGTGCAAAATAGACTCCGCTTCCTCCCGGCTGAGGGTCTTATCAATATGGATGCCGCTGAGGCTCAAGCCCCAATCATCGTTGGCAATGTCATAGACCACCCGGTTCTGCTCCACCAGCGTTCCCTGCTCCACGGTATAGAAGCAGTAGAGCTTATAAGCCTGCCCCACTTCCTCATAGGTTTTCAAAGCATTGTTTTCGCAGAGGGTGACCGTCCCCTGGATGCCGAAGGCCTTCTCTCCCTGGGTAAGCACCGGGGCGGTTTTTCCATCCTTCATGGTGTAAAGGGAGGGATTGCCATATTGATCCCAGAAGAAGCATTCTTCTATCCCATCGCCATCCAAATCCACCAGGGCGTATTCTTTCACAGCCCCCAGAACCTTCCGCAGCTTCCCGTAGCTGTCCTGGGCAAACGGGTCATCCGCATCCAAAAGGGCATCATAGGCGGCATCCTCCTCTTGAAGCAGCGGCAGCACAGTATCCATATCCGGCGTTTTGGTCTGGATGGAGAAATCAATATGCTCTGCCAGCCATTCAATATCCTCGACGGACATTTCTTCCCTGGGGCCGTCTCCGCCATTTGGATAATATGCCGGGGGAAAAATCGCATACAAGAAAGCATCCTCCCGGTCACAAATGAGATAGATATTGTCATTGGCCGGCTGAACCGGGTCGCTGGAAACCACAATCAGAATGTTCTTTCCGTCACTTCTTAAATAGTTCCATTCTCTTGTGGTTGCCCCGTTGATCAGGCTGACAATTCTGTTCCCCATAAAGCCTTTTTTATTGCAACGTAAAACAAAATTGGTGGGATGCTGCCAGGTAAAGGCCGGGTCTGTTACATGAAAGTCTGTATAGATATAATAGCTGCCGGATTCAAAAAAGGTACAACCCCGAAGCTCAAAGGTATCATCCGTACCGGAAATCACCGGCTCCCGGATTCCAAGGGCATCCCAGCCTAGCTTCCAATCGTAGTGGTAAGCCCGCCCCATTTTGCCCATGAGTTTGAGTCCGTATTGATGGGCAATCTCGTCAATCTTCTCCACCATTTCCTGAGAATAGACATTATAAGCCGCATATTCCTCCGGGGCCTGGAATTTACCATGGGAGGCAACATAAATGGAATTATCAGGGTCATAGTGCTTGCAAAAATCATACCATTCCTTAGCAGCCAGTTGTTCCGGTGTTCCCTGTAGCCCCTGGAGGGACAGGACTGTTTTCGTTACCTCCATCGCCTCGTGGCGCTGTCCGTCAGAGTCAATCCAGGCGGGGGATGTGGTTTCGTACTCATCCAGCTTTAATTGCTTTGTGGTCAGAGCCACAACGGCGCAGCCCATAAAAATCGCCATGGCAGCAACAACGGCAGCAATCATCAGTGTCTTTTTATAGTTCATGGTTTGTTTCCTTTCCGCAGGCCGATGACCGGATACGGACAGGATTTGTTCAAGCATGGCATCCTTTTCCCCTTGGGTCAGCGTAATGGAATCGTATGCCTGATGAATGTTCTGTTTCTTCATTCCAAATCACCGCCTAACATCAGTTTCAGTTGTTTTCGGGCACGGGCAAGCCGGGTTCTCACCGTGGGTTGGAGGCAATGGAGGGCTTTTGCAATCTCCCCGGTGGTATAGCCCTCGTAGTAATAGAGGTATACCACCGTTTTGTAATCCATTGGCAGGCGGAAAATGGCCTCCAACACATCGTTTTCCCCCGGGGGCGATTCCGCTGCCAGTTCTGTGTGCTGCTCCAAATCCTCCTCATGCCTGTAAAGCCGCTTGAGCTGATCCTTACAGAGATTTGAGGCCGTCACAATGAGCCAGGCTTTTTCATGCCGTTGGTTTTCAAAGGCTTTTCCAGAGGCAATCAGCCGCAGGAAGGTCTCTTGGGTCATATCCTCCGCCTCCGGCTTGTTCCTCATAAAGGAATAACAGACACGGTAGACCGTATCCACATTTCTTCCGTAGATTTCCGTGATTTCTCTGTCCGTACGCAACAAAGAAGTCATGGCTCCCACCTCCTTTCACCATGAATACGACTGAGATACGGGATTTGTTTCATCAAAACAAAAAAAGAACCTGCCGCCTTTGGATTGTTCCGGAAGGGGCAGGTCTGATTCATTTTTCTGTGCCTTGGGAGCATCAGTTCCACAGGCAGTTCCAATTCTTTACAAAATACTCGACACCGGAATACACCGTGGTCACCACGATGACCGCCGTTACCACCCACAAAAGGATGGCATTCTGCGGGAACACCAGCACGGCGCACAGGCCAATCATGGTGCTGGCGGTTTTCACCTTGCCGCTCCATCCCGCTGCAATGACGGTGCCTTTTCCCACTGCCACCAGCCGCAAACCGGTGACTGCAAATTCCCGGGTCAGCACAATCATCAGCGCCCAGGCCGGAAAGCGCCCCCACTCGCAGAACACGGTCATTACCGCAATGGTCAGCAGCTTATCCGCCAGGGGGTCCAGGAACTTGCCGAAGTCGCTGACCTGGTTGCACTTGCGGGCAATCTGGCCGTCGATGAAATCCGTTACACTGGCAATGACGAACAGCCCCAGAGAAATCCACATCCACAGCCCGGACACGCCCTTGCTCAGATACATGGCAATCATCACCAGAGGAATCATAAACACCCGCACCAGGGTGATTTTGCTTGCCGTTGTCATTGCGCTTCCCCCTCCGAAATGTAGCCGGTCAAGTCGCCGTCCTGCGTGCCGTCCATGGTTACCTGCACAAAGTCGCCCTCGTGCAGCGGCTCCTGGGCAGCAATCCAGACCCGCCCGTCAATTTCCGGGGAGTCGGCAAAGGTGCGTCCGTAGAACTGCTCGAATTCCTCGTCATAGCCATCCACCAGTACTTCCATGGTTTTGCCCATGACGGAAGCGTTGTATTCATCCATGATTTCGGACTGAATCATCTCCACCTTCTGCGCCCGTGCCATGGCGGTGTCGGCATCCACGTGCTCCATGGCGGCAGCCTTGGTACCCTCCTCCGGGGAGAAGGGGAACGCACCCACCCGCTCCATGCGGGTTTCCCGCAGGAACTGGCACAGCTCCTCAAATTCTTCCTCACCCTCGCCGGGCAGACCGGTAATCAGGCTGGTGCGAATGACCAGACCGGGGATATTGTCCCGCAGCCTTTGCAGCAGCGCCCGCAGGAACGTGCCATTGCCGCGGCGGTTCATCAGCTTCAGAATCTTGTCGTTGCAGTGCTGGATGGGAATGTCCAGGTATTTGACAATCTTCGGCTCCTGCGCCATCACCCGGATGAATTCATCGTCAATTTCATCGGGGTAGACATAATGCACCCGCACCCAATGCAGCCCCTCAATCTGGCACAGCCGGCGCAGCAGCTCCGGCAGCAGCCGGGTATGCTCCGGGAAATCCGTGCCATAGCGGCTGGTATCCTGGGCAACCACAATCAGCTCCTTCACGCCGGCATCGGCAAGCTGCCGCGCCTCTGCCAGCACGTCCTCCATCCGCCGGGAGCGGTACTTGCCCCGCAGGGAGGGAATCACGCAATAGGCGCACTTGTTGTCGCATCCTTCGGCAATCTTGATGTAAGCATAGTGCTTGGGGGTGGTGAGAATGCGCCGGGACTCCACCTCCGGGGTATCGATGCTGCCGAAATTGCAAACCGGCCTGTCTTCCAGCAGCTTTTCAATGGCGGGGACAATCTCTGCGTAGCTGCCCGTGCCCAGCAGACCGTCCACCTCCGGCATTTCCTTTGTAATCTCTCCCTGATAGCGCTGGGAGAGGCAGCCGGTAACCAAAATCTTGCCAATCTTGCCCTCGGCTTTCATGGCACCGGCCATGAGAATGTTGTCAATTGCCTCCGACTTTGCAGAGTCGATAAATCCACAGGTGTTGATAACCACCACATCGCAGCCGGGAAGCTCACTGCTGACCGTATGGCCAGCCTCCTTTACCCGGAACATCATCCGCTCACAGTCCACCTGATTTTTTGCACAGCCAAGAGAAATAAAACCAATTACAGCCATTTTTACTCGTCCTCCGGAAAGTCATCGGAATCCAATGATAGATTATTCAGTGCCTGGCGGATGGCTCCATAGCTGTGTCCCCGCCGAAGCAGCGCATTCACCGCCCGCTTGACTGCCTGGGTGTCGCCGGGGTCGGTGACCTTTGCCCGCAGAAATGCGGTGATTTTTTCATTTTGTGTGGGATAGTCCGCCAGGGCATCCTCCCAAAAGGCTTTGGGAATCCGCTTTTCATACAATGCCTGTTTTGCCCGCGCCAGACCATAGCCCTTTGCAATGCAGGAGTGGACAATCTGCTCGGCGGTTTTGGCATCGTCCAGCAGATGCAGGTCTTCCAGCCATTGCACCGCCTGCTTTGCATCGGCGGGCTGCTCCCCTTTCTGCACCAGGCGGCTTTCCAAATCCCCTTTGGAAACGCCGGTGGCCGAAATAATGCGTACCGCCCGCATTTTTGCGGACAGCTGCCGGGCACTGCGCAGCAGCGACTCATACTGCCCGTCGGCAAACTCCATGCCGGCATAAAGCCCGAAGTCCTCCACCGTCTGCCGGTACAGGCGCAAAACCGTGCCGTCATCCAGCTGGACGGTGTAGCGCCCCGCTCTGTCCGGCGCGTTTTTCAGCCGCTCAATCCTCATCGGGGAAATCATCGGCGTTGATGGAAACCGGGCGCTCGGCCATCTTGGCCGGTGCCTTGGGCGCGCCGCCGCAAACCTTCCACAGATTCTCCCGCACCTCTGCCTCTACCTTGTCTGCAATTTCCGGGTTGGAAATCAGGTAGGTCTTCACGCTGTCCTTACCCTGGCCAATACGCTCCTCGCCCATGCTGAACCAGCTGCCGCTTTTCTGGATGATGTCCAGCTGAACCGCCAGGTCAATGAGTTCACCCCATTTGGAAATACCCTGGCCGTACATGATGTCAAACACCGCTTCCCGGAAGGGGGGTGCCACCTTGTTCTTGACCACCTTGACCCGGGTCTTGTTGCCCACCACGTTGCCGTCCTCTTTGATCTGCTCCACCCGGCGCACATCCAGCCGGACGGAAGCATAGAACTTCAGGGCGTTGCCGCCGGTGGTGGTTTCGGGATTGCCGTACATCACGCCAATCTTCATGCGCAGCTGGTTGATGAAAATAACCACACAGTTGGTTTTGGAAATGGTGCCGGCCAGCTTCCGCAGTGCCTGGGACATCAGCCGCGCCTGAAGACCCACAAAGGTATCGCCCATTTCGCCCTCGATTTCCTGCTTGGGCACCAGCGCAGCCACCGAGTCCACAACCACCGCATCCACAGCGCCGGAGCGCACCAGTGCATCGGTGATTTCCAACGCCTGCTCGCCGGTGTCCGGCTGGGATACCAGCAGATTATCGGTGTCCACACCCAGAGCGGCGGCATACACCGGGTCGAGGGCGTGCTCGGCATCCACGAACGCCACTTCACCGCCCCGCTTCTGGGCTTCTGCCAGAATGTGGAGCGCCAGGGTGGTCTTGCCGGAGGATTCCGGTCCGTAGATTTCAATGATTCTGCCCTTGGGCACACCGCCGATGCCCAAAGCGGCATCCAGTGCCAGAGAGCCGGTGGGAATGGCTTCTACATTCATTTCCGGCCGATCGCCCAGGCGCATCACCGCGCCCTTGCCAAAGTTCTTGTCAATCTGCGCCAGCGCCGTTTGCAGCGCCTTTTTCTTGTCCGAGGCCGGCGTAGGAGATTCATAGGTTGTCTTCTTTGTTGCCATTTTTTCTTATCCTTTCCCGCTGTACTGTGCCAGCACAGCCCGTTCTCTATCGTTATAATCCCGCTTGCGTTCCAAAACGGTATAGTCGTTTTCTTCCAGCAGGCGGCACACCGCGTCCCCCTGCCCCATGCCGAACTCAAAGCACACGCATCCGCCGGGCTTGAGCGCCGGGGTGAAGTTTGCAAGAATGGCGCGGTAAAAATCCAGCCCGTCCTCACCGCCGTACAGCGCCAGATGAGGCTCGAACGCATCCACGCTGCGGGGCAGCTGCTTCATCTCCTCCCCGGTGATATAGGGAGGGTTCGACACAATCATATCAAATTTCCCCAGGAAATTCGGCGCTTTTTTTCGTGCATCCACCTGAAAAATGCTCATTCTGCCCCCCAGCTTGTTCTGGGCAATGTTCTTTTTGGCGACAGCCAGAGCTTCCTTGGAAATATCTGCCAGGGTAACCCGGGCATCCTTCACCCGGCTGGCAACGGCAAGGCCGATGCAGCCGGAGCCGCAGCACAAATCGAGGATTCGGGGATCCTTCTCCAAAAACAGCGTCCGGTTGATGGCAAGCTCTGCCACGGCACAGGTATCGTCCCGGGGAATCAGCACATCCGGGCTGACAAACAGCTTCAGCCCGTAGAACTCCCACTCTCCCAGGATATACGCCAGAGGCTCATCGTTCAGCAGACGGCGCACGCCGTCTTCCACCTTGGACACCACCGACGGATCTGCGCCGTATTCCAGGGCAGAGAGCATCTGCTCCGGGGTCTGGCCGGAGAAGGTGCAGATAAGGTCGCGGGCAATCAGGCTGGCGGTCTGCTGCGTCTCAATCTGGCTCAGGGCATTTCTGGTTCTGTTGTAAAGTTCCCGGTGGGTCATTACCACAGGTCACTCCCTTCCACTTCCGGAAGCACCGCCTTCACGGCGGCAATGCCCACTTCAATCATGCTGTCATCCGGCTCGTTGGTCGTGAAATGCTGCATCCACATACCGGGAGCAGTAATGATTTTGGTAAACCAATTATCATGCCGGCCTGCCCAGCGGTTGATTTCATAGGTAACACCCACCACCAGAGGCAGCAGCAACAGCTTAAAGGCAATCATAATAAACCGATACAGGCCGGTGCCCCGCATCTGCTCCAGCTGGGGGCAGATGGAAAGCAGCAGGCTGGATGCAATGGAAAAAATCAAAATGGAAATCACCATCACCACCAGCAGGAAGCTGGTGCCGCACCGGGGATGCAGCCGGGTCTGAGCCCGCACGTTTTCCACGGTCAGCGGCAGCCCCGCCTCGTAGCAGCGGATGGTTTTATGCTCCGCGCCATGATAGCTGAACACCCGGCGCATCTCGCCTATGCGGGACATGAGGAACATATACACCATGAAGATGGCCATACGGATAACACCTTCGATGAGGTTCAGTCCCAGATTGCTGTGAATCACACCATCCAGGAAGCCGGAAATCAGCATGGGCAGCAGGAAGAACAGCACAACGGAAAGGCCAACACCCATCACCATGGCAATGCCCACAATGGCCTTCTGGAACAGCTCGTTCCCCAGCACCTTTTCCAGCCACTTGTCAAATTTTGACGGTTCCTCCTGCATCTCCTCGGGAGCCAAATCCGCCGAGCGCATCAGCGCTTTCACGCCCACCGCCTGAGAGTCAAAGAAATTGACCACGCCCCGGATAAAGGGCCAGCGTTTCACGGATTTCTGGGGTGGAAGTTTGCGGCGGTGTACTTCGGTTTTCAGTCCCGTGGAGGTTCTGACCACAATGGCATCCTTTTCCGGCCCACGCATCATGATTCCCTCAATCAGCGCCTGGCCGCCAATCATGGTCTTGAATTTTTCCTTTGCAGGTTTTTGTGTTTCTGCCATAATAATTCCTTTCTTTGTCTGCGCCTTTGACTTAAACTGTCGGGGCGGATCGCATCCGCCCGAACCCCCAGATTTTCGATAGCACCTAGATAAACGCACAACCCACTGTAGGGATCGACTCGTAGTCAACCCGGCGCAGAGCACCCCGAAAGGGGATGCTTTGTGCCACGGGCGGATGCTATCCGCCCCTACAATCCATGTGGGGAGCTGACACGATTCAACGAACGGCTCAACTGCGTCAGCTTCGGGCATCTCGCCCCCTGCATTGGGGTGCTTCTACTGGGAAACGGGCAGCGCAATGGTCACCAGCGTGCCGCCGCCAGGTGCATTTTCAAGGGTCAGGCTGCCATTGTGCAGCTGCATGATTTCCTCGCACACCGCAAGGCCAATGCCCGTACCGCGCGCCTTAGAGCTGCCCTTATAAAATTTCTTTTTCACCAGTCCCAGCTCATCCTCCGGGATGCCGGGGCCGAAGTCACGGATACGCACCACCACCTGGTCATTCTCGCAGGCAATGCTGGCCTCAATCCGCTTGCCATCCCTGCCGTGCTTGGCAGCGTTGTCCAGCACGTTCAAAAATACCTGCCGCAGCCGCTGGCCATCACAGGGAATCTCAGGAATGTCAGCATCGTTTTCCAGATATTCCAGGGTGATTCCATCCTGGGCAAGGCGGCTGGAATACATATACACCGTGTCCTCAAATTCGCTGCGGATGTCCGTCATTTCCACATTCAGGGTCATTCTGCCATCCTGCATCCGGGTAAAGTCCAGCAGCTCCGTGACCATACCGGTCAGGCGCTTTGCTTCGCTGGAAATAATCTTCATGCCCTGTCGCGTCTCGTCACTCATGTTGTCATCCGCCAGCAGCGTCTCGCTCCAGCCGTTGATGACCGTCAGAGGGGTGCGCAGCTCGTGGGACAGCTGGGAGATAAATTCCCCCTGCATTTTTTCATTCTGGCTGATTTTGGTGGACATCTCGTTGATGGTATCCGCCAATTCCCGAATTTCATCGTCATACCTGGTTTGAATCTGAACGCCGTAGCTGCCGTTGGCAATTCGCTTTGCCTTCTCGGTAATCTCCGCCACAGGCACCATGATGGACTTCATAAAGAAGCTGCCGCTGAGCAGCACCACCATCATGAACACAAACAGCACCGTCAGAGAAACACAGGCCACATAAAAAATCTGCTGGTTGACCACCCGGGTGGAGGTAATAAAGCGGAACGCTCCCACCACTTCGCCGCTGGTGTAAATGAGCGGACTGGAAATGGCGATGATGTGTTCATCCGTAATGGGGTCGATGCCCACAAAGGACTCCGCCGTGCGGGAGCTCAGCGCCTTGGTAATCTCCGGAGTCACCGGAGATTCGTTGCCCCACAGGCCATAGGAGCTGGCCACCAGGGCACCGGATTTGTCCAGGAACTGCAATTCGATGATGTCCCGCGCCTCATAGCTGCGGGCATAGGCGATGCAGGCCTGATAGTAGTCCGAAAAATCCTGATAGAAATTGTCGGAAAAGAAATCACAGGAGGATTTGGCTCTGTTGCGCAGGTCTGCCTGCATATTGGAATAATAATACGCCGCATAAGAGGCCGTGACCGCCGAGACGCACACCAGCCCCAGGGCAAAAATCACACCGAAGGTATTGACCAGCCAACGGTGCTGCAAGCCATGATGCTTTTTCTTCTTCTCACTCATTCCGCCTTATGCGCCCCATTTATAGCCGAGACCCCAAACAGTTGTGATATAGGTGGGGTTTGCGGTATCGTCTTCAATCTTAATCCGCAGACGACGGATATTCACGTCCACAATTTTCAATTCGCCTTCGTAATCCCTGCCCCACACTGCCGCCAGAATGTCCTCGCGGGACAGTGCCCGGCCGGGGTTCTGCATAAACAGCTTTAAGATGGCATACTCCACCTGGGTCAAGCGAATGCGGTTGCCGGATTTTTCCAGGGTGTGGTTGCGGGTGTTCATCACAAAGGGACCCTGGGTCAGCAGCTCGGAGCTGACAACACTGTCACCGCCGATGCGGCGGAACAGGGCATCAATCCGTGCCGTCAGCTCTGCCGGAGAAAAGGGCTTGGTGACATAGTCATCTGCGCCGGTCATCAGGCCGGTCACCTTATCCATCTCCTGGGTTCTGGCCGTGAGCATGATGATGCCAATCTGCTTGCTGGTGGCACGGATACGGCGGCAGACCTCAAAGCCGTCCATATCCGGCAGCATGATGTCCAGGATGGCAACGCCAATATCAGGATTTTCCGCCAGTCGATCCAGCGCCTCCTGCCCTGTACCTGCCTCGATGGCATCATAACCGGCGCGCTTCAGGTTGATGACCACGAAGCTGCGGATGTTCACTTCATCTTCCAGTATCAAAACTTTTTTCATAGTCCACCTCTTATGATTCCGTTGCTCTCCAACCCTGGCGGATTAAATGGAAATTGGATTGAAGATAATTTTCTGTCACACCGTAAATGGCCGAGCCGGATTCCAGCTTTGCCGAAAAAACCACGTCCTCCCCCCGGTGCAGGGCGAAGCGATTCTGCACGGCAGCCTGGGAATCCCGATCCTTTCCGGTGAACGCAAATATGGTAAAGACCGGCACCGCCGAGCCATAGTTATTATTCCACATATAAAACGTATAGGTGCTTCCGTTTTTCTCCACGGCAATCCGATCCACCCAGCTCTCATTGATGCGGATATACCAGCCGTCGTCAAAATTGTGGAAGGTATACAGCCTTGTTTCAGCACCCGCATCCGCATCCACCGCAAACCAGCGGATGAGATTCTGCTCTGTGGTGTTGTAGGTCATGGCCGTCAGGCTGGGCAGCTCCAGCACACCGTCGCCGTCCAAATCCTCTGCGTACACCATGCAGTTATGAACAGGGCGCATGGTAATTTCCAGGTCGCCCATATGAGAAATGTTCGTAAAGACTCCGTCCCGCAGGGAAAGGATATCCGTCACCACGGTGTTGTCAATAAAAGCGCTGGACACATACACCGCCGGCTCCCCGCTGGAAAGCTTGCTGAGTGTCATGCGCCGGATGTACTCCGGCGGGACAGAAAGCCGCGCCTCCGCAGAGCCTGCCATATGCCCATCGCTGAAGGAATACAGCCGGACAGCGGCATTGCTGAACTCGGAATCGCCGTTTTGAATGACCATCAACTCACTGCGGCCATCGCCATTCAAATCGCACACCAAAAGCTTTTCATACACCATGCTTTTGATTTTTTCCGCCTGTCCCGATGCAAACGAATAAATCGACACCGTGCGGGTAACTTTCTCATTGAGCTGTGTTCCCACAATCAGCTCACTGCCGGGGGAATCGTCCACACTGGCATACTGCACCTGCTCAAAAGAGGAGCCTTTGCAGTCAATGGTCTCCAGCAAGCCATAGTGGCCGTCCTCAAGCTGACCGAACACCAGAATTTGCAGTTCCTCACCCTGGGTAGACTTGGTAAAAATCAGGTATTCTTCCTTGCCGTCACCGTTCAGGTCCGCCGTCTGCACCGACTCCTGGTTGGAACCGGACAGGGGCGCTGCGTACCCCCTGCCCTCCATGGAATTTTCGATGGAGGCACGCAGATTGCTGTTTCGCTCTGACATACGGGGCAGCGCATACATCTCGTCAATTGTCTTTGCGGCACAGCCGCTTATGCCCAGAATCAGCAGCACTGCCCCAACCGAGCAGAGCACTTTTTTTCTCATGCTACCAACTCCTTCTATCTGAATATTCTATCATATTTCTCCATAAAAGGCAACGTTCTCACGTTAAGAATTTTAGCGGCGGCACCCGTAGGGGCGGATCGCATCCGCCCGGGCGGCAGTGCCGCCGGACAATGCGCTGCGCGACGAATTGAGAACCGTTCTGTAGGGGTCGACGAGTATGTCGACCCGGCACACAAGAACCCCGAAAGGGGTGCTTTGTGCCACGGGCGGATGCTATCCGCCCCTACTTTAGGATGACATTCTCCTCGCCCAGCAGCCGCTTCAATTCTCCAATCATGCTGCCGTGGAGCATACACCGGACACCCATCCGCTTGCGGGTGTCCGCAAAGAACACAATCACCTGGCCGTCTCCGGGGAACATATTCACGATTGCCTTTATTTTCCGAAACTCCCTGCAATCCTCATTGGGCAGCCGCAGGTACAGGGTGCTTCCCTGGGGGATTTCCTGCGCCGTCTGCTCCTCCTGCCGAGGGGCAGATTCCGTATAATCGGAGATAAGCCGCACCCGGTTGACAATCACCTGAGGCTCCTTGTCGTCCCGCAGGGAAAGTTTGCCCACCACCACCACGGGGGTATTCTCTTTCAGATACCCGCCATACTCATTGAGCACGCCTGAAAAGGCAATCATCTCAATGGAGGCAGTATCGTCCTCCATCGTCACATAGGCCATGGTGGAGTTGCTGCGGGTCAGCTTCGTTTTCACGGTCTGAATGATGCCTGCAATGCTCACAATCTGCTCGTCCCGGAACTGGGATTCCTCCGCCAGCAGCGCTCCAATCGGAACCACGCTGGTGTTTTTCAGCTTTTGGCGGTAGGCATCCATAGGGTGGCCGGAAATATAGATGCCGGTGGTCTCCTTCTCCATGGCCATCAGTTCCCCGCGGGGCAACTCCGGCAGGTGGGGAATGGTAATGCTGACGGCGCTGGGGGTATCGGACAGCATGGAAAACAGCCCCATCTGCCCCTCCAGATTTTTCTTCCTGGTGGAGGAAACCGCATCCATCATACTCTCGTAAACGGCCAGCAGCTCACTGCGGTGGCAGCCAAAGCAGTCCATGGCACCGCACTTGATAAAGTTTTCCACCGCCCGCTTGTTCAGCTCACCCTCCCCCATCCGTTCCAGAAAATCCTCCAGATTGCGGAAGGGGCCGCCCTCGGTGCGCTTCGTCACCATGGTACGAATCAGGCCGTGACCCACGCTTTTCACCGCCCCCAGGCCAAAGCGGATGCAGTCTCCCTCCACGGAAAAATGGTCTTCCGAGTGATTGATGTCCGGCGGCAGTGTCTCGATGCCAATCTCCTTGCACTCGGCAATATAACCGGCAATCTTCTCCGCAGAGTCCAGCACCGAGGTCATCAGCGCCGCCATATACTGCCGGGGGTAGTGACACTTGAGATAGGCCGTTTGGTAAGAAACAACGGCATAGCAAACGGCGTGCGCCTTATTGAACGCGTAGTTTGCAAAGGCAACAATCTCATCATAGATGGACTGCCCCACCGCCTCCGGCACGCCCCGGGCAATGCAGCCGTCAATTTGCTGCTGGGGGTCGCCATAGACAAAGGTTTTCCGCTCCGCCTCAATGACCTTCATTTTCTTTTTGGAGATGGCGCGGCGGATGTTATCCGCCTGTCCCATGGTATAGCCGCCCAGGGTGCGGAAAATCTCAATCACCTGCTCCTGATACACGATGCAGCCATAGGTAACCTTCAGAATGGGTTCCAGCAGCGGTGTCTTATAGACGACCTTCCGGGCATCCAGCTTATTGGCGATAAAAGTGGGAATGGATTCCATGGGGCCGGGGCGGTACAGCGCCACGATGGCCGTAATGTCCTCGATGGAGCTGGCGCGCATACTCACGCACACGCCGGTCATACCCGCCGATTCCAGCTGGAACACGCCCTGGGTCTTGCCCTCGGCCAGCATGGCAAAGGTTTCTTTGTCATTGTCCGGGATATGGTCGATGGAAAAGCCGGGATTCTGCACCTGAATCTGCTGCTCTGCATCACGGATGACCGTCAGGTTCCGCAGACCCAGAAAGTCCATTTTTAAAAGTCCCAGCTCCTCAATGGTGGTCATGGTATACTGGGTCACCACAGTGTTGTCATTGGTGGACAGCGGAACATAGGTATACACCGGGTCAGCCGTAATCACCACACCGGCTGCATGGGTGGAAGTATTGCGGGGCATTCCTTCCAGGCTCATGGCCGTATCCAGCAGGGTGTGAATCCGAGCATCGGTATCATACATTTCCTTGAGCTTGGGTACGGATTCCAGGGCATCCTTCAAGGTGATGTGGAGGGTAGTAGGCACCAGCTTTGCCACCACATCGGTTTCCGCGAAGCTGAAATTCAGCGCTCTGCCCACATCCCGGATGGCGCCTCTTGCCGCCATGGTGCCAAAGGTAGCAATCTGCGCCACATGATCAGTCCCATACTTCCGCATGACATACTCAATCACTTCCCCCCGGCGCTCCTGGCAGAAGTCGGTATCAAAGTCCGGCATACTCACCCGCTCGGGGTTCAGAAAGCGCTCGAAAATAAGGGCGTATTTCATGGGGTCCACTTCCGTGATGTGCATACAGTAGGCCGCAATGGAGGCAGCGCCGGAGCCTCTGCCCGGCCCAACGGGGATGCCCGTTGTTTTTGCATAGTGGATAAAATCCCACACAATAAGATAGTAATTTACATAGCCCATGCGGCTGATAACCCCGATTTCATATTCCAGCCGCTGCTTATATTCCTCCGGCTCATCGGGATAGCGCTCCCGGAAGCCGTCATAGCACAGCTTTCGGAAAAATTCTTCGTTGGTGTAGCCCTCCGGCACCGGATAAGCAGGCAGATGGTATTCGTGGAACACAAAGTCCAGGTTGCACTGCCGGGCAATTTTCACCGTGTTGTCAAAGGCTTCCTCACAACCGGGGAACAGGGCGCGCAGCTCCTCCTCGCTTTTGAGATAGAAGTCATCAGAGGAAAAGCGCATCCGGTTTTCGTCGTCCACCGTCTTTCCCGTCTGGATGCACAGCAGTACGTCCTGCATTTTGGCATCCTCCCGGCGCAGATAGTGGGCATCGTTGGTCACCACCAGCGGAAGCCCCGTCTCCCGCGCCAAACGCCCGATGCCCTGGTTCACCGCCAGCTGCTCCGGGATGCCGTGATTTTGAAGCTCCAGATAGAAATTTCCCTCCCCCATGATGTCCGCCATTTGCAGGGCATAGGCTTTGGCGGACGCATAGGATTCATTCATCAGTGCCTGGGGAATGGCACCGGCCAGGCAGGCAGAAAGGGCAATCAGTCCCTCATGCCGCTGGCGCAGCAGCTCCAGGTCAATGCGGGGCTTGCCGTAAAATCCGTGGAGGAAGGCCTCCGACACCATGTAGCACAGGTTCTCATAGCCCTGGCGATTTTTGCACAGCAGCACCAGATGATAGGGGTCGTTGTCGATGCCATGCACCCGGTCGGCCATTTTCCGCCGGGCAACATACACCTCGCACCCGATGATGGGCTTGATGCCCGCCGCCTTTGCCGCCTTGTAAAAATCAATGCAGCCATACATCACGCCGTGGTCGGTGATGGCAATGCTGTCCTGCCCCAGTTCCTTCACCCGCTCCATCATGCGGTCAATGCGGCACGCACCGTCCAGAAGGCTATACTCCGTGTGGACGTGCAAATGGACAAAGCTCATATGCTTCCCTCCTCTGCCAGCTCTACCAGCCGTTTCAGGCGGTGGCTCATGGCCGGTTTTGAAATCTGCGGCTCCACCAGGGAGGCCAGCTCCGCCAGCGAGGACTCCGGGTTCTCCTCCCGTACCAGTGCCGCCTGCTTGAGCTTGTCCGGCAAGGCATCAAACCGGTTCTGCTCCCGCAGCGTTCGGATGGCGTTCATCTGTTCCCGGGATGCCTCTACCACTTTTGTGATATTGGCATCGTCACAGTTGCACCGCCGGTTCACCTGGTTGTTCAGCTCGTGCTCCAGCCTTGCCTCAATGATGCCCATGGAGGCAACGGATGCCCCCAAAAATGTCAAGAAGTCCGAAATCTGCTCATTCTGCTTTAGGTAAATCACCTGTGTGCCGCTGCGGGTGGCCAGCTTGGGGGTAAAGCCCAGCGTTTCATGAATCAGGATGTAGCATTCCTTTGCCACACTGTGGTGAGAGGTTGCCAGCTCCAGATGATAGCCCTTGCCGGGGTCGGTCACGCTGCCCCCCGCCAGGAATGCCCCCCGCAGAAATGCCGTCCGGCAGCATGGTTCCTCCACCACCGGCAGGTTGATGTGCAGGGCGCAGGTCTGCTCCCGGTCAAAACCGAAGGCATTCATAATCGTCGCCAGCTTCTCGCCGGACTGAATCTGAAACACCTGCTTGCCGCTTTTCCCCTCGCCGGACTGGCTGTCAAAGTTCAGGCCAAAGGCTTTCTTAAACAGCCTTGGCAGCAGGACGGCAAGGTCGTCGCTTTCGGTGATAATTTTAATAGAGTCATTGCGGAAGCTGTTGCAAAACAGCAAAATTCCAAAGCATTCGGCCAGCGCACAGCAACCCGCCGTGGGGCATTTACACATCTCCGCTTTTGCCGCCGCAGAAAATGAGCGCATGGGGATTCTCCTCTCTGATATGGTTTCCGAGGCAAACGCCACGGGAGTTACCAAATTCTAATCTCCGGTTCCAGGCGAATACCGGTCTGCCGGAATACCCGGTCGGATACCTGGGTCAGCAGCTCCCGCATCTCCGCCGCCGTTGCGCCGCCCAGATTGATGGCAAAGCCCGCGTGCTTCCGGGCAATGGCAGCCTGCCCCACCTGGAAGCCCCGCAGCCCCGCCTGGTCAATGAGGGCAGCCGCATAGCCGCCCGCAGGGCGCTTAAAGGCAGACCCGGCAGAGGGGTAGTCCAGCGGCTGGGAAGCCAGACGCTTTGCTTGCAGCTCCCTCATTTTCTGCTTGACTTCCTCCGGTGCAGCGGGCTGTAGCTGCAGGACGGCGCTAATCACAATCTCGCCGCTTTCCTGAAGCTTGCTGTGACGGTAAGAAAATCCCAGCTCCCGGGCGTTCACCTCCCGCAGCTGCCCTGCCCCGTCCATCAATGTCACACTCCGGCAAATGCCGCTCATCTCGCCGCCATAGGCTCCGGCATTCATATAAACGCCGCCGCCCACCGTACCGGGAATGCCATGGGCAAATTCCAGACCGGAAAGGCCATGGTTGGCAGCAAACACCGCCGCCCGTGCCATGGTAACCCCTGCCATCACCCGAATGCAGTTTCCGGGCAGCGGCTCCATGCCGCCAAGGCAGTCCTTCAGGCAGATGACCACCCCCCTGCACCCCTCGTCCGGTGCCAGAATGTTGGTTCCTGCACCCAGGATAGCGCAAGTGATGTCCAATTCTTTGGACACTTTCAAGATATGTGCCAATTCCTGAGGATTTTGAGGAAACGCCATCACCTCCGCCGGGCCGCCAATGCGAAGCGAGGTATGGCGGCTCATGGGTTCTTCAAAACGGAGTTCAATTTCCGGCAGAAAATGCCGCATTTTTTCCTGAAAAGAGTTTAATTCCACAGTAAACGCCTCCGGGTGTATAATCGGTTACAGTATAGCACAAGTTACGCCTGTGTGCAAGAACAAAAGCAGGTTTTACGTTGAAATCCTCTCGCGGCAGCACGTCCATCCCCGCGGTTTGGTGTACATTACGTTACCCGGGCGGGTTAGGGAACCACCGTATTGATACACGCCCCGCAGCGTCATTGTCCGGCGGCACTGCCGCCAAAAAACCGCCGTTCCTGCGAACGGCGGTCTTGAAGGAAGCATATTTTACTTTTCCACAATTTCCAGCACTTCCATGGGGCAGGCCTTGACGCAAATGCCGCAGGCGATGCACTTGGAAACGGGATTCTCGGGCTTGTGTACCATCACCTTCGTGGGGCAGACCTCCACACACTTGCCGCAGCCGACGCAGTTTTTCTTGTTAATCATATAAACGCCGGTTTTCGGGTTCTGGGTGATTGCATCATGCTCGCAGGTCTTCATGCACTTGCCGCACTGGATGCACACATTGGGCTTTGCCCCGGTTCCCTTGGCAACAATCTGAATGCAGCTGTAGGCGGGATCAAACTCCTTGTAGAATGCAACGGAGCAGGCGCGGACACACTCCAGGCAAGCCATGCACTGGGAATCTTTTTTTACCGAGAGCTTCTTCATGATGGAAACGACTCCTTTTATGTATTTTATAGTTATGTCGTGGTTTTCTTTCTTCTCATATTATACACAAAAAGCAAAAAATAGCAATGGCTAATTTCTTGAGAAATGTATGATTTGGATGCCTGTGGGTATACTCCCTTTGAACACAAGCTCTTTGGAGGGATATTATGAAAGCGACGATTCAACTGGTGGGAGCAGCCGCACTGCTGGCGCTGCTGCTGTCTGGATGCCGGGGCAATTCCACCGCCACACCAACCACCACTCCAACAACAGCCCCCACCATCGCACCAACCACCGCACCAACCGCCGAGCCAACAACGGCACACACCACACCGCCGACAACCCAACCGGCAACCCAGCCCACCACCGATGCAGCCACCGCGCCCACCGGCGGAGAGGCCGCCCCTGATAGCGATGGCATGGGGCGTACCGCCACCACCCCCGATTCCAGGAGCGGTCTGGCCGGCTCTAACGGCAGGATTCCCGATGTGGAGAACTCCGCAAAATAAAGCACGCACCAGCCCGCAGTGCATACAGGCTGGTGCGTACATATTACATCACCGTGACATAACGGTTGATTCTCTTTTGGGTTTTCATTGCTGCATCCACAGCCGCCGCCGCAAAGTCCACCCCGGCATATTCCTCCTGCATCCAGGCACCGGTGACAGAGCGCCCCACACAGCAGATGGCACCGCGCCCCAAATCGTCAAAGGCGAAGGAGGCATTTCTGGCATTTGCCCCGGCCTCATCCAGCCCATCCACCAACAAAAAGAGCTTTGGATATTGCGCGCGAAGCCGTTTCAGGCTGTCGCCCAGGGTGGCAGAACCGGCAATACACAGGCTGGAATAACCCAATCGGCCCATGGTGGAGCCGGAAAGGCGGTTGGCATAGTCCGCCGCCGCCATGTGAACCACCCGGGACCCTGCCAGCAAATCCTGAATTTCCGATGCGGTTTTATTGGGCAGCCGGACGGACACGAACAAGTCCTTTTTCTCCTTTTCGCAATAGGGCAGAAAAGGCTTTACCACCTCTGTGCCGCAATAGCCGGAAATCAAAATGGCATCACAGGGAAGGACACTCCCCTCCCCCCAGATTGCCTGGGCATATGCTTTCGCCGCCTCAGCAGAGGTGGTTCCTGCGGCATCCAGCAGGGTATAATAGCCCAGTGCCGCTGCCTTGCGCAGCAGCAGAGACAGCAGCTTCATGCCATACTCCCCCAGCAGGGCATAATGCAGCACCCGAAAACGCACCGCCGCTACCCTGCCCTTCAGCTCCGTCAGCAGCCGGAAGGCAAAATTCTGGCACGCCTCAAATTCATCCGAGCTTTCCGCAATGATACCGGGCGGCAAAAGCAGCGGGCTGACAGCCAAATCCAGCATCAGGGCATTGCCCTGCTTTTTCATTTTGCTTTGCAGCAAATCAATCGACATTTGCGCTCCCCCTGTTCCTTTTATCCTGAGCGGACATCTTTTACATCAGTATACCACATTTTGCAGGCCGGGCGCAAGGGCGGCGCGTATTTTCTTTTTCCCCTGTGGAATAATAAGGCCACTGGGGGTGATAAAATGGATTTCAAATCAATCGCGCTGACGGCAGGGCTGGGTGCCGCTGCCGGAATGGTGGCCGTGCTGGCCATGCCCAAAAACAATCCCACCCGCAAGCTGGCGGCCAAGGCCGCCGACAAGGTGGAAGATTTGGCGCAGCAGGTATCGGACACCATCACGGAGAAAATGGATTTGGAATAAATCAGAAAAACCGCTGAGACATAAGTCTCAGCGGTTGGTCCGAGTGACTGGATTCGAACCAGCGGCCTCTTGAACCCCATTCAAGCGCGATACCAAACTTCGCCACACCCGGATATTT
>ERZ1034952.1194-NODE-1194-length-21743-cov-12.458917_pt1 | contig 21743 bp, 19 predicted proteins | sample MGYA00520625_ERZ1034952 | MGnify/ENA primary metagenome ERZ1034952 (study PRJEB33766, sample SAMN09781773) | gut metagenome | biome: gut microbiome | host: Homo sapiens | place: Madagascar | study: EMG produced TPA metagenomics assembly of the PRJNA485056 data... | reverse complement strand
AACAAGAAAAACGCTTCTGGAGTGCTGACCAAAAGCGTTTTGTCTACAGTCTGAGACATAGAAGCAGAAGCTTCTATGTCTTTTTTGTTGTCCGGAAATATCGGAATATGATTGCGGAAAAAGAAAAATGCACAGACTCTTACAAAGAGAAAAATAAGGGGGCTATGAATATGAGCAGAGAATACGGATATGTACGTGTAAGCACGAAGGAACAGAACGAAGACAGACAGTTGATCGCCATGCATGCAGTAGGACTTGGGACGGAAAATATCGTGGTGGAGAAACAGTCCGGAAAAGATTTTGAACGTCCGAATTACAGGAAGCTTCTGAGACAATTGAGAGAAGGAGATCTTCTCTATGTGAAGAGTATTGATAGACTGGGGAGAAATTATGAAGAGATCATTGAACAATGGAGGATCATTACCAAAGTCAAGGGCGCAGATATCGTGGTACTGGACATGCCGCTTTTAGATACGAGAAAAGGAAAAGATCTGATGGGAACTTTTCTGTCGGATATCGTATTGCAGGTGTTGTCCTTCGTGGCAGAGAACGAACGTGGCAATATCAGACAGAGACAGGCGGAAGGAATCGCCGCGGCGAAAGCCAGGGGCGTGAAATTCGGGCGTCCTTCCGTACCGCTGCCGGGCAATTTCCAGGAAGTCTACAGACAGTGGGATGCCGGAACAATGACCAATGAGGCAGCAGCCAGGGCATGCGGAATGGCAGTATCCAGCTTCCGGTACCGGGCAAAAGTCTATGCGGAAAGCATTATTTCCTAAAAATATAAAAAACGGCAAAAAAGTGTACTTTTTTACCGCTTCTACGTCATATCGACAACAAGTCATATTATACATAGAAAAACCGTAAAAGTCAACAAATCACGGGGATTCTCTTTGTGGAAAAAGCCTAAAATATTCACCAAAAATGACCGGCGAAAAAGTACACATTTCTGCTGCTTCTCCGCACAGAACCAAAGGAGGATGCCGGGATGGCGGTGAATCTCTACCCGCATAACCAAATCGCATACAGGAATGCCCTCCGCCTGATGGAACAGTCAGGCAGGGCAGCCGTGATTCATCCTACCGGTACCGGGAAATCTTTTATTGCATTCAAACTGGCAGAAGAACACCCGGGCGAGAAGATGATCTGGCTGGCTCCCAGTGAGTATATTTTCCACTCGCAGAGGGAGAACTACCTCGCAGCGGGCGGAGAAGAGGCAGCACTGTCCGGCATTACCTTTCTCACCTATTCAAAGCTGATGTACAACATGGCGGATGCAGAAGAATGGGACATAGAGCCCCCTTCTTACATTATCCTGGATGAATTCCACCGTTGCGGTGCGGACAGCTGGGGCAGAGGTGTGGAATTACTGTTGGAAGCCTGTCCCGGGGCGAAAGTACTGGGATTGTCCGCGACCAATATCCGTTACCTGGATAACAGACGGGATATGGCAGAGGAACTGTTCACAGGACAGGTCGCATCCCGGATGGAGCTGACAGAGGCTATCGCGCAGGGAATCCTCCCGGCACCTGTATATATCTGCGGAATGTACGATTACCGGGATGAACTTCGTAAGCTGTCCAGACGAGTGAGAAGACAGCGGGGCGGCGTACAGGACAATAGCACGAAATTGCTGAACAGACTGCGTCATGCACTGGAACAGGCAGATACACCCGCAGAGCTTTTCGGCAAATATATGAAAAAGAACGGCAAATACATTGTCTTCTGCTCCGGCAGAGAGCACATGGAGAAAATGATCGCCATGGCAGGGCAGTGGTACGGCGCGCTGGATGAGCAGCCGACCATATACCGGGCAATCTATGACAATGCGGACAGTCCGCAGGAGGTCAGAGAGTTCAGCGCGGATGACAGTGAACATTTAAAGCTTCTCTATTGCATTGACATGCTCAATGAAGGAGTGCATGTAGCAGATGTGGATGGAGCAGTACTCCTGCGTCCTACGGCATCGCCGACACTGTACCTCCAGCAGGTGGGAAGGGCACTGGCAGTACCGTCCCGGGATCGGGCAGTACAGCCGATGATCTTCGACCTGGTCGACAATTTCGACAGCCTGAAATGCATTGACTCTTTTCTGGAGGCATATCACAGCGCGGAGCCGGACAGACATCGGGAGCCGGAACAGACCATCTATAAATTCCGAGTGATAGATGAGGTCAGAGAGAGCAGAGAGCTATTTGAAAGACTGGGACAAAGCCTCGCCAGTTCGTGGGACGCATGCTATGAAGAAGCGAAAGCTTACTTTGAACTCCATGAGAACCTGAAGATTCCGAAGGACTATATCACGGAGAGCGGGATCTCCCTGGGCAGCTGGCTGATCACACAGAGACGAGTCAGGGCAGGCGCCGTACCCGGCAGGCTTACCAAAGAACAGATTCAGAAACTGGATGACATCGGCATGCAATGGGAAAGCCGTATCGGAAAAGCCTGGGAGAACGGTTATCAGGAGCTGGTGAAATATCGTGAAAAACACGGAGATGTAGATGTCTTAAGCCGCTATGTGACAGAGGATGGTTACCCCTTAGGAAAATTCGTGGCCAATCAGCGCCTTGCCTGGAAGAACAGCAGATCCGGTAGCGGATCCTGCGGCAGAACCTTACTGCCGGAACGGGAACAGCGGCTGAACGAACTGGGATTCATCTGGGAAAAACGTACACCGCGCTCTGAAGCCGCAGAGGCGGATCCTGACAACAGATACGATTCCAAATGGACTGAAAAATTCAACCTCGCAGAGCAATACTACCGCGAACATGGGAATCTGGAAGTCCCGAAAGAATATACCGTACAGGGCGTACGGCTGGGCAGATGGGTCAATGCACTCCGCAGTACCAGGATCCGTCCGGACAGCAGCCATTACCGGCTGGACGCAGAGAGGATAAAGCAGTTAGACAGCATCGGCATGCGCTGGGCCGGGGAATCATGGGAAGTCCGGTATCGCCTGGCAGAACTGTATTATCAGGAACATGGCGATCTCAAGATATCACAGAACTATGTGACAGAGACAAAAGAAGAACGGATCTGGCTCGGCAAATGGGTCGCAGCCCAGAGAAAGAAACGTAACCACCCGGGCGGAAAGCATGATTTGACGCATGAACAGGAGAAGAGACTGGAAGCCATTGGGATGGAGTGGTGAAGAGATATGAGGGAAGAGGCATTATTATGATTATTACACAAACACCGTTTCGTATGTCTTTTTTCGGCGGTGGAACAGATATGGAGAGCTTTTTTAAGGAACACGGTGGTGCCGTTTTGTCTTCCACATTTGATAAGTATTGCTATGTGAATGTGCGCCACCTTCCGCGCTTCTTTGATTATTCAACGGAATTATCTTATTCAAAGATCGAACGCGTGACCTGTATTGAGGATATTCAGCATCCTGCAATTCGTAATGCGATGAAGATGTTGGATATGCATGAAATTCGCCTTACATATGAAGCAGATCTTCCAGCGCGCTCGGGATTGGGTACTTCAAGCTCTTTTGCGGTTGGAATGTTGAATGCTTTTTATGCGTTGAAAGGCAAGTATGCTGATAAGAAAAAACTTGCAGATGAAGCAATTTATCTGGAGCGAAATCTGTGTCAGGAAGCAGGCGGCTGGCAGGATCAGATTGCAGCATCATTTGGTGGGTTTAACCGAATCAACTTCAATGCAGATGGATATGAAGTCCTACCTGTGATTATTTCATCTGAGAGAAAGAAGCAGCTAAATCAAAATTTAATGATGTTCTTTACTGGTTTTACTCGCTTTTCTTCTGACGTTCAGAAATCAAATGCTTCAGGTAAAGTCGATAAAACGGTACAGTTAAAAGAAATGCTGTCGCTTGTGGACGATGCAGAAAAAGTCTTGACGGATAAAGAACATGATCTGGACGATTTTGGTAGAATGCTGGATCACACATGGAAGCTGAAACGTCAGACGGGATCAGCGGTGTCCACAAATAGCATTGATGAACTTTATGCAAAAGGAATGGCTGCTGGTGCTTTGGGTGGAAAACTCCTTGGTGCCGGGGGTGGTGGATTCCTTGTATTCTATGTGCAGCCGGAACGACAGGATGCTGTTCGCTGGGCAATGCGTGATCTCTTGTATATTCCGTTTCAGTTTGAAGATGGCGGCACACGGGTAATACATTACACACCGGAAGACTATGTGCCAAAGGATTAAGCGTATGAAAGTTGTGATTATGGCCGGAGGAAAGGGAACTCGCATTTCCTCCGTAGCAAGTGATATTCCAAAACCCATGATAAAAGTTGAAGGGATCCCCGTTCTGGAGCGAGAAATCGAGTGTCTGAAGACCCAAGGATTTGATGACATTATTCTAACGGTAAGCCATCTGGGAAATATTATCATGGATTACTTTGGTGATGGCTCTGGAAACTCTCCGGTAACGGGCGAGCCGTTTGGCGTACATATTGACTACTATTTTGAAGAAAAGCCTCTCGGCAATGCGGGGGCACTGTTCAAAATAAAAGATAAGCTGACATCAGATTTTCTTCTGTTAAATGCAGATGCGATGTTTGATGTAGATTTCAACCGTTTTGTTGCTTTTCACCGGAAGCGTGGCGGATTGGTTACGCTTTTTACGCACCCGAACAGCCATCCCTATGATAGCGGATTGATTATTGCAAATAAAAATGGGTTGGTTGAAAAATGGCTGACAAAGGAAGATGAACGACCTACATATTATAAGAACCGAGTGAATGCAGGTTTACATGTTATCAATCCTAAAGTGCTGGAACTTGTCGGTATAAATGCCGATTTGGTAGGTAAGGTTGGCGTAGATGGTAAGCCTGTAAAGGTCGATTTGGATCGTCAGTTGTTAAAACCATTGGCTGGAACAGGAAAAATGTTCTGCTATGACAGCCCGGAGTATGTCAAAGACATGGGAACACCGGAACGCTATCATTCCGTTTGTAAAGATTGCAAAGAAGGCAGAATCTCGGCTAAAAATCTGAAAAACAAGCAAAAAGCAATCTTCCTTGACAGGGATGGAACCATTAACAAGTATGTTGGATTCCTTAGAAATATAGATGAATTTGAATTGATTGATGGTGTTGCTAAAGCAGTTCGTAAAATCAACGAATCTGGATATCTTGCTATTGCTGTGACAAATCAGCCTGTTATTGCCCGTGGTGAAGTATCTTTTGAAGAATTGGAAGAAATTCACAATAAGATGGAAACACTTCTGGGAAAAGAAGGAGCCTATTTGGATGCAATCTATTACTGCCCACATCATCCACATAAAGGATATGAGGGAGAACGGACGGATTTGAAGATTGACTGCGATTGCCGGAAACCAAAACCCGGAATGCTGTTAAAAGCTGCAGTGGATTTCAATATTGATTTTTCTCGGTCGTGGATGGTAGGTGATGGCGAAAACGATATCAAGGCTGGAATCAATGCTGGATGTAAGACTGTGCTTTTGAGTAACGGTGATGAAAGTTATGGACAGACCGTGACAGTAAGTTCGTTAGCTGAATTTACACATTCCTTGATGTAAGGGGAAAAATGAATGAATAAATTATGGAGGCTCGGAAATTGTCTGTCAAAAATGGGGGTATCGCGCAAAATTTCAAGACTTCTTGAATTGATGAATCATTTGATTTGCGCCTGTTCGGTATCCATTGATGCCGAAATTGGCAATGGGACGATTTTCTATCATAGAGGAATTGGATGTGTGGTACATCCAAAAGCTGTTATAGGAAAAGATTGTAAAATCTTTCAAAATGTAACGATTGGAAGTAAATGGTCAAAAGCCAGTTGTTTGGGTGAAGCTCCTCGCATTGGTAACAATGTGATGATAGGGGCAGGCGCAGTTATTCTAGGTGATATTTCAATTGGAGACAATTCTATAATCGGAGCAAATGCAGTTGTTACACACAGCGTACCAGAAAATTCACTTGCGGTAGGTGTTCCGGCAACGATTAAGAAACTGTGAGGAAATAATGAAGAACAAACAGATCGAATTACTTGTTAAAAGATATCCAGTATTAAAAGCTGTTGAAAATGAGATTTATAACGCATATCAGATTTTGGAAAATTGCTATGCACACGGTGGAAAGCTCCTGATTGCCGGAAATGGTGGATCTGCTGCTGATGCAGAACACATTGTAGGTGAATTGATGAAAGGCTTTAAGTTGCCGAGAAAATCGGAAGCTGAGTTTGCAGAAAAACTTGTTGCGGAGAATTCGGAAATTGGTGCAATTTTGGCAGAAAATCTGCAAGGCGCACTTCCGACCATTGCTTTGGATGGACATCCCGCTCTTTCAACTGCATATATGAACGATTGCGAACCACTGCTTTGCTTTGCACAGCAAGTCAATGGCTATGGCAAAACGGGAGATGTTTTTTGGGGGATTTCCACAAGCGGAAATAGCAAAAATGTACTTTATGCAGCAACAACTGCCCATGCAAAAGGTATGAAAGTTATTGGTCTTACAGGAGCCAAAAGCAGCAAGTTGGAACAGATGAGTGATGTTTGCATCAAGGTTCCTCAGACAGAAACTTATATGATTCAGGAACTACATCTTCCTGTGTATCATTGCTTGTGTCTGATGTTGGAAGAGAGATTTTTTGGGGAGAACGATTGAGATGGAAAAGCAGGCGTTGCTAAACACCTATATCAATAATGTAACGATGCACGAAACAATTGCAAACATTGAACAGATGATCGCGGATAACAAGAAGTCTTATGTTGTTGCAATCAATGTCGATGTAGTGATGAAAATTGAAAATGATCCATATCTTAAACAGGTGGTTGATAAGGCAGATATGGTTTTGGTAGATGGAAAGCCTTTGGTTTGGATTTCAAAGTTGCATGGGAAAACGCTTAAAGCAAAGATTTCCGGCTCTGATCTTGTTCCACTTCTTTGTGAAGTTGCAGCACAGAAAAACTATACGATTTTTATTATCGGAGGCAAGGATGGCATTGCAGAACAGGCGCGGAAACGACTGGAAGAAAAGTTTCCAAAAATCCAAATCGTAGGAACGTATGCACCGCCGCTTGGATTTGAAAAGGATGAAAAAGAACTGGATAAGATCAATTACATGATTTCAGATGTACATCCGGATTTGCTAATTGCTTGTTTTGGATGCCCGAAACAGGAAAAGTGGATTTATGAAAATATCGCAAAGTATGATGCCAAAGTATCCGTTTGCGCAGGTGCAACTGTTGATTTTCTTGCGGGTAATGTCAAGCGTGCACCAAGATGGATGAGTGACCATGGGTTGGAATGGTTCTATCGCTTTTTACAAGAACCGAAGCGAATGTTTAAGAGATATTTTGTGGATGATGTGAAAATCATTGGACTGATTAAAAAATATAGGTGATTTGATGAGATTAATAAATCAAAATATTCTTTTTATTGTGCGCACGATGGGACTAGGTGGAACTGAAAATGTAGTTTTGCAGTTGTGTGAAATCTTATCTGACAAAGTAAATAAAATTGTAGTATGTTCGTTCGGCGGAGTACATGAGAAGAGCTTGCATGAAATGGGAATCAAGCATTATCTGATCCCAGACATTGCAAGCAAAAATCCGATGGATATACTGCAAAGCTGTCGTTCAATAAAAAGCATTATAGATAAGGAACAGATTACCATTGTCCATTCCCATCATCGGATGGCTGCTTTCTATGCGGAACTTGTTGCACCAAAAAAAATTGTAAAAGTGGCCAATGCACACAATACATTTACCGATAAAAAGAAATTGACTCAATTGGCATACCGAAATACGAGGGTTATTGCTGTCGGTGAAATGGTCAAGAAAAACCTAGTGGAATATTTTGAAATTCCTAAAGAGCAGATTTGCGTTATTCATAATGCAGTTAAGCCATTTGACGGTAACATTGTACAAATTGAAGAGCTATATCAAGAACGCAAAAAAGGAAATGTGTTGATCGGAAATATTGGAAGGCTGTCTGAACAAAAGGGCATGAATTATTTTATTGAGGCGGCTGGAATTACAGCAAAAACACACCCGAAAGTACGGTTTATTATCGTGGGTGATGGTGAAGAGAGAGAGCAACTTCATGCGCAAGTAAAGGCTAAAGGCTTGCAGGATAAAGTTTTGTTTTTTGGGTATCGAAGTGATATACAAAATGTAATGAGCCAGTTGGATTTTGTTGTTCTGAGTTCGCTTTGGGAGGGGCTTCCGCTTACACCGATTGAAGCGTATTCTGTTGGCAAAACAGTGATCGGAACGGCAGTAGACGGAACGCCGGAAATTATTCGTGATGGCGTAGACGGCTATCTGGTGGAACCGCGCAACCCGATGCAGTTGGCCGAAAAGATGAATGAACTAATTGAGAACTCTGAGATGCGAAAAGAATTGGAATTGCAAGCAAAAGAACGATATCAGACAGAGTTTTCATCCGACAAACTAACGCAGCGATACATTGAATTTTATAAATCAATTATAATATAAAGTGAGACTAAAAAATGAGAGTTTTAAATCTTCTTTCAAGCGGCGGTGTTGGCGGGATTGAGCAACTTTGCAAAAATATTGGAATCTACGCAAAATATGAGAATACCTTTTGTTTTCTCTTCGAAGAAGGTAAAGTTTATGAAGAGATGAAAGAAAAAGGAGAAAAAGTATTCTCATTTGTAGATAAACAGCATGGAAAATTCACAAGGACTCGTTGGAAGATGCTTTGTGAATTGGCAAATGATTACGATATCATTACAGCACATCATTGCACGATTGCGCTGCAGATCTACTATATATTGCTCAAACAAAAGTACAAGGATAAAAAGTTTGTTATGACGATGCACTCGTGCTTTGAGAAAGAGCAAAATTATAATTATGGGTCCAATATAAAAAATAAGTGTGCAGAATGGGCGTTGACAAAAGCTCTTTCGGTTTCGGATAAGATTGTTTTTGTCTCCGAAGCGGGTAGGAAATCTTACCTAGATAATTTCAATATTGATCCCAATAAAACAATAGTTATTTATAACGGAGTAGAAGTGCATGGCAAAACAGAAAACAGGGACATTAAGGATTATATTCGATTGACCTATATTGGACGATTGGAAAAAATCAAAGGTGTTGATCTGCTTTTGACAGCAGTGAGAGAACTTCTCGACAAGAATTATAATGTGAGGGTATGGATTATTGGAGATGGAACTGAAAGGAAAGAACTTGAGGATCAGGCTCACAAACTAAAGCTGGAACAAGCAGTAGAATTTCTTGGTACACAACGTAATATTGAAAACTATTTGCAGAAGTCGGATTTGTTTGTATATCCGTCCATATGTGAGGAAGTATTTGGAATATCTATTGTTGAGGCGATGTCTTATGGGGTTCCGTGTGTTGCAAATCGTGTTGGAGGAATCCCGGAAATTATTGACGATGGAGTAAATGGTTTCATTACAAATGAAAAGACAGAAAAAGGTGTGTGTAATGCGATTGAGAGATTCTTTGATGCGCGTAATAGGGGAATCATAGGGCAAATGAAGGTCGCTTGTGAAAAAACTGCAGAAAAATTTAACATTCAAGCGACAGTAGAAAACTTGAAAGATACATATGAGGCGTTGCTAAGATGATTAAAACAAAGAAAGATTTGAAGGAATATTTGATTTGTGATAAGAAGCAACTTGGAATCACGAGAAAGTTCCCAAGGCCATTTACGGACGAAATATGGAAGTACGAGATAGCGCTTAGAAAATACGAATACTGGTATAATCAAAAATCAGCATGGACCCAGATAATCTGCACATTTTATAAACTTCGTTGGCATCGATGGAGTATCAAGCTTTCAATTGGTATAGGACCCAATGTATGTGATAAAGGATTGAGCATTGCACATTCGGGCGCAATCAATATTAATCAGAATGCCAGAGTGGGAAAAAATTGCAGAATCCATGAAGGAGTAACAGTTGGCGCATCAGGTGGGGCAGATGCACCTATAATTGGGGACAATGTTTTCTTGGCTTCAGGCTGTAAGGTTATGGGAAAAGTAACCATAGAAAGCGGATGTGTGGTTGGAACAAATGCTGTAGTTGTCAAAGATGTATTAGAAAAGAATATTACTGTAGCAGGAATTCCTGCACATAAAATCAGTAACAACAACTCAGATAAATTTATTTATTGGTATCGATAAAATAAAGGCAGTGGATGGAAATGTCAAAATGAGTATTAAGCTAAAAGTAAATCGAAAAAGGCTGATGGATTGGCTGATATTAATTCCGTTTTTATACCCAAAGGGATTTGCTGAGTATAGTCCCTCTTATAAGATGTTTTTCACATTATGGCTGTATATAGCGATTTTATACATCGTAGTAATTGTATTAGACAAAGTTGTTAAAGGGAAAATGGTGATTAATAGATGCGGTAGGGGAATACTTCTTTATTATATTGCCATGATTTCAATTACATTGCTCATACGAATGACATTCCTTGATGGCCTTCAAAAAATGTTTGCAGCACCGATGCTGGCGCTATTTATGTATATTGAACTGAAAACAAGACCGGTGGATTTTGTTAAGAGTATAAATGAAATTTTGACGTGTTCGTTCATCCTAGGGATTACAGTATTTAATCCAATGTTTTGGCCGAATGTGTTTGACCCGGAAAATAATCATTTGTTTTTTTGGGGACATGTGCAGGTTGGAGCTCAACTCGGACTTATGTCTATTATTTTTTCTTATGTTGAGTACGAATTGTCTCAGAAATGTGGAAAAAAGAAAATTGTTTTTAGTATTGTACTAGCCGTGTGCGTTATGTTAATGTCAGCGACAAGTATGTCATACCTAGTAATTGCTGTATTGTTAATATATACGTTATTTTACGAAAAAATCAACTTAAAATGGAATGGAAAGAAGTTTGTCGCACTGTATGTGGTTATGAATGTTTTCTTGTTCTATGTGACTACAAAGCTAGGGTCAGTATTAAATATTGGAATTCTTAGTTTAAATGGAAGAGGATTTATCTGGGAAAAAGCAGTAGAGAATTTTTTGAAAAGTCCGCTATGGGGTTATGGGGTGCATGGTACACTTATTCAAGTGTTCTGGAGCAAATGGACTGGTGATGGCTCTGGAATGAATTATATGCACAATCAGTTGTTACAGGTGGCAAACGATGGAGGATTGATTTTACTTGTTTTATATGTATTGATGGTTTACGCGATGATGGACAGCATTGACAAAATCTCAAACAAAGAAATTCGAAAAAGATGCGGTGGATTCATGCTTGCAGTTCTTGTTGTGATGAGTTTTGAAAGTGGTTTGGAATATGTTTACTTGCTGATGGCGTTGATACTTCTTGGTGAAATAAAGAATCTGATAGTGCATAAGACGATTCCACAATGAGTAAAGAGAATGGGAGAGCAATATTATGAGTAAGTTGAGAAAAATATATAATTGGATTTCTGGTAAATACTATTCGGGTAAAATTAAGAAAAGAGCAGCAGGATGTGGCGAAAGACTCTACGTTGGTGGAAAATCATATGTGACGAGTAATACATATTTGGGTGAACACGTTTGCTTTAATGGAATGGCAATCTCAGGGAGCGGTAAGGTGACGATTGGATCATATTTTCACTCTGGTTCAGGGTGTCAGATTATCACATCGTTCCATAACTATGAAGGCGACGCCATTCCATATGATGATACCTATGTAAACAAAGATGTCGAAATTGGTGACTGCGTATGGCTTGGTAATAATGTGATTATTTTAGGGGGCGTGAAAATTGGCGAAGGGGCGATAATTCAGGCTGGCTCAGTAGTGTGCAAAGATGTTTCTCCATTTGCAATAGCAGGGGGGCATCCGGCAACTCCGTTCAAATATAGAAACGAAGATCATTATAAGAAAATGAAACTTCAAAATAAATACCATTAAGGAGTAACCGAAATTTACATGACAATAGAAAGCATAAAAGAGAAATATAGCACATTATCGTTGCCCGTTAAGGCGTCACTATGGTATACGGTGTGCAATGTAATAAACAAGGCGATTGCTCTATTAACTACGCCAATTTTTACGAGAATAATGACAGAAGAGGAATACGGTACATTCGCAGTTTTTCAATCGTGGTATTCAATTTTTATAATATTTACGTCGTTAAATGTGTTTCTTGGGGGGTATCAAAAGGGACTGATTTTATATAAAGATGATATTTCACGCTTTACTGCGGCTCAGTTGGGATTGACAACGACGATAACAATTCTGTTTTTTGCAATATATCTTCTTAATATCCCTTTTTGGACAGGCGTTTTTGACCTAGGACCGCTCTTAATGTTTGCAATGTTCGCAGAGCTGTTGCTTATGCCAGCATTGGAGCTGTGGTCATCGCAACAGCGGTTTGATTATAAATATAAAAAATATGTAGGAATAACGATGGCAATGAGTCTGATTACTGTTTTTGGTGGTGCCATTGCCGTTTTAACCTCCAACCATAAGGTCGAAGCACGAGTTTTCTCAGATGTTGCAGCAAAGGGGATTTTTTCGGGTATTCTCTTTAGTTTAATTTTCTTTACTGGAAAATGTTTTTACAACAAAGAATACTGGAAATACTCCTTGTCATTTAACTTGCCGTTGATACCGCATTACCTTTCCAATTACGTTATTAGCCAATCGGATCGTGTGATGATAGGACAGATGGTTGGCAACTCTCAAGCAGCCTATTACAGTGTTGCATATACAATATCTACCGTTATGGTGTTGATTATAAGTGCTATCAATAATTCTCTTACGCCGTATATTTATAAATCCATAGCATCTGGTGATAAAAAGGGCATAAAAAGCACGACGAGAGTACTTGTTATACTTGTGGTAGGATTGTGTGTTATGACGATGACGTTTGCTCCAGAAGTGATTCGAGTATTTGCTGGGAAAAAGTATATGGATGCCATCTATGTAATACCACCCGTTGCGGCATCAGTGTTTTTTATTTTTCTGTATTCACTTTTTAGTACGATTGAATATTATTATCAAAAGACAGGATTTATCGCGATCGCTACGTGTATTTGCGCAGTTGCTAATTTAGTTTTGAACTATATTTTCATAAACATATATGGCTATTATGCTGCAGGATATACAACAGTTATATGTTATATAGGATTGGCTTGCTTGCATTACTTCTTCTATAGAAAAATGTCCAAGGAGGAAGGTTGCGGAAATATATATGATGGAAAATTGTGTATTATTTTGTCTGTGATAGTTTTGGCAGTAATGCTAATAATGGCTTTGACTTATCAATATAGCTGGGTTCGATATGGCCTTTTTGTGTTGGTGATTGCGGTGGCTGCCATTTTCAGAAATAAAATTAAAGATGCGATTGTTTCTTTTAGGAAGTGAGAAAAAATGAATCCGATAAAATATTTGAAGAAAAATGGCATAAAGCATACGCTTGAGATTGTTTATGTCTATAAGCTGGAAGATATACTAGAAAGATTGATGCTTTTTGTGACGAGAAATATCGAATTGAAAGATACAATTATGATCGAAAGCCATAACGATTTTGATTGTAATGGTGGAGCCTTCTATAATTATCTTATAAAAAATGGATATAACAGAAAATATAAAATTGTTTGGTTGGTCCGTAAAAAAGTAACAGATGTCCTTCCAGAAAATGTTGAGACCGTTCCACTTTATGGTCCAAACTTGAGAAAAGCCTATTATGTGTGCACATCAAAATATTTTACATTTGACTGTGAAAATGTTCGAAAGAAGCGAGATAACCAAATCATGGTTTATTGTTCCCACGGAGCAGGTGGACTTAAAAATGCGAAAGGTAAACTTCATGTTCCTCCATATGTAGACTATATTTTGGTTCAATCCAAAGCGTATGCGCCGATTCAGGCAAATCAATGGTCTGTGACCTATCCGGATAAGAGGATTATAGCAATTGGCTATCCTGCACAGGATGTTTTCTTTGACGGAAGTAAGTCGGATGAGATACAAAAGATAACGTTACAGAAGTATAAAAAAGTGATTCTTTGGATGCCCACATTCCGTAAAGGAGGTGGGTACCACAGAAATGACAGCAGAAAAGAACAAAAACTTGGAATTCCACTGATTGAAACAAAAGAGCAATACATGAAATTAAACAATTATCTGGCTGAAAATAATGTTTTGTTAATTATAAAAATCCATCCAAAACAAGATTTGGAAAACCTGAAAATTAAGGATGAATCGAATATAAAAGTCTTGACTGGAGAGACAGTAAAAAAATTAAAAATTGATAACTATGCCTTAATAAAGTGCGCGGATGCTTTGATCAGCGATTATTCTGGGGCGGCATATGAGTATTTGCAATTGAATCGCCCCATTGGATATGTCTTGGATGATGTGAATGATTATATCGCAGGTTTTGTGGTTGAGGATATTCATACGTTAATTGCAGGAGCGGAAATATATAATTTCGAGCAACTGGAATCGTTTATTGTTAATGTGGTTTCTGAAAATGATTCCTTTAAAGAAAGAAGAGAAAAGATTAGGGACTATATTTATGAATATCATGATGCAAATTCTTCAAAAAGGCTGGTAGAACTGTTGGGATTGTAATAGGTGAGAAATAATAGAATATCGGAGTATATTTTTTATTTGATATGGATTCAATAACTACGCAGAAAGAGGGTAAGCACCCAGCTAAGACTAAGCGCTTACGTTACAGATTGCACCAAGACTGTTAAAGAAGGAATATGATCATGAGTAAAATATTGACATTTGGAGTACATGATTATTTTCACTTGGGGCATTTGAGGATGTTTAAGCAGTGCAAAAATATGCGGATTATCTGAATTATTGCTGTTCAAGATGAAAGTCATATTGAAAAATATAAACCGGATGCAAAAGTAATGTACATAACGGAAGAATGTGTTGAAATACTGGAAACATTGCGAATCTACAAAGTATTTTAAAAATAGGAGTTGAGAATATGAAAAAGTATCATATTGGGTATACATGTGGTGTTTTTGATTTGTTTCATGTTGGGCATTTGAATCTTTTAGAGAGATGCAAGGAAATGTGTGACATTCTTATTGTTGGTGTTTGTGACGATAAGTATGTTACAGAAATTAAAAAGAAACAGCCCGTGTACCCTGAAGACCAGCGAGTGCGAATTCTCAATGCTTTGAAAGTTGTTGATCATGCAGAGCTAGTAACAATTGAAGAAACCGATGATAAAATGCTTGTTTTGGAGAAATTCAAATTTGATGTTTTATTTTCAGGGGATGACTGGAAAGGCTCCGAAAGGTATTTACGGACTGAGAAACAGTTTGCGGAATATGGCGCATCAATTGAATATTTACCATATACAAAGGGAATCAGCACTACTGATATCAAAAATAAAATGAAATAATTTATTATATGGTTGAATCTAGTATAAGAAAGGTAACTTAAACAATGAAAAAGGTTGTAACATTTGGAGTATATGATTATTTTCACTTGGGACATTTGCGACTGTTTAAAAATGCAAAAACATTAGGAGATTACCTTATTGTTGCTGTACAGGATGAAAATTATATATTGAAGACAAAACCAAATGCGAAGGTTATGTACACAACTGAGGAAAGAAAAGAACTGGTCGGTGCATTGCGTGTAGTAGATGAAGTTGTTGACTACACAGATGTTGATGTAATGATTAAAACATTGGATTTTGATGTTTTCGCAATTGGTGAAGATCAAAATCATGAAGGCTTCCAGAGGGCAATTAAATGGTGTGAAGATAATGGGAAAGAAGTTGTGCGTATGAGAAGAACGCCTGGAATTTGTTCTTCAGAGATCAAAAACAAATTAGTGTAATACAACCTATTGGATATAATGATTGCATATAAAAATATGTATGGCAAAGGATTTATAATATGGATGAAAAGCATAAACTTCAAGGTACGATTCTAATTATTGCAAGAGAAATAGATAGAATCTGCAGAGACAACAATATCAAGTATTTTATGGATGGAGGAACGCAACTTGGGGCAGTTCGCCATAATGGATTCATTCCGTGGGACGATGATTTTGATATTGGAATGAGGCGAAGCGAATTTGAACGATTTGTAGAAGCCTGTCGAATTTCCCTGGATTCAAGGCAATTCTACCTCGAAACAGTTGAAGATGAGGGGTATGGATTTTCGTTTGCAAAGGTTCATCTTAACAATACTGAAATTGTGGAAGATTTTTCTAAGAACGTGAAGGTTCACCATGGTATATTTGTAGATGTTTTTCCATACGATAATCTCCCAGATGCTAGTCTAAATCGAAGAATTTTTTTGGTGGAGAATCATATCTTGAAAAATATGATATGGGTGAAGGCTGGATATGGAGATGATGCCCAAAAGAAACGGATGACCTTTAAGATTTTCAATGTAATGAGTAAGATGATTCCATTATCTAACTTGAAGAAAAAAAGAGAGACTTTGATAAGAAAATATAACGATAGAGAAACTCAATACTGCTTTACAAGCGATTATCCCCAGAATTGGTTACAGTGTGGTTGGTTGGATGATTTAGTACAATATCAATTTGAAACTGATATGTTTTGGGGAATGAGAAATTATGATGAATTTCTTCATATGCTTTATGGAAATTATATGAATCTTCCGCCGATAGAAAAGCGTGTTGCGCATAGTAACTATCGAATTATATTTGGTCCGTATTAATAAATAGAGCTATCAGAAATATATTTGATAGCTTTTATTTGAATTATATGTTCACAAGAACAAGAGGGAGAAAGTACATGAACAAACAAGAAAGCGATATTCTGAACACGCTTTTGCTGGAACCGTTTATTAATCAACGAATTCTAGCAGAAGTATCCGGCCACTCATTGGGAGTGGTAAATCGTTCACTCAAGGAGCTCATTAAAGCTGATTATCTGGACGATTCGATTCGTCCTACAATGAAAGCCATAACTGAGTTTAGGCAGAAAACCCCACAACGTGCTGTGATTCTGGCAGCAGGATTTGGTATGAGGATGGTTCCCATTAATACGGAAATGCCGAAAGGTCTCTTGGAAGTAAATGGAGAAGCATTAATTGAACGTATCATCAAACAGCTGCACGAAGTGGGAATTAAAGAAATTTATGTGGTTGTAGGCTTCATGAAAGAAAAATACGAGTATTTGATTGACGAGTATGGTGTAGAACTCGTAGTTAATGCCGAGTATGCGTCAAAGAACAATCTGCATTCGATTAAGCTTGTAAAAGAACACTTGGAGAATGCTTACATTATTCCTTGTGATATTTGGTGTGACAGGAACCCATTTCATCGTCATGAACTGTACTCTTGGTACATGGTCAGTGATCTTGTGGACAACGAGAGCAATGTTCGAGTTAACCGTAAGATGGAACTGGTAACTGTGCCACAAAGTTCTGGTGGTAATGCAATGATCGGTATCTGCTATCTGGTAAAAGAGGATGCCAACATAGTTGCGAAACGTATTGAGGAACTGAGCAAAAATCAGCGGTATGATGGATCATTCTGGGAAGAAGCACTTTATAACAAAGACAAGATGATCGTTACTGCTCGTGTGGTTCATTCAGCGGATGTAGTGGAAATCAATACTTATGAGCAACTCCGCGAAATCGACAGTGATTCTAACCAGTTAAAAACAGATGCAATTCAGGTGATTTGTGAGGCTTTAAAAGCAAAGGCGGAAGAAGTTACAGATATTACTGTTTTGAAGAAGGGTATGACAAACCGGTCTTTCTTATTTACCTGTAAAGAAAAGAAATATATCATGCGTATTCCGGGCGAAGGAACTGATCAACTCATCAATCGTCGACAGGAAGCGGCAGTTTATCAGGCTATTGACGGGAAGCAAATTTGCGATGATATTGCATATATCAACCCGGAAAATGGCTATAAAATCACGGAGTTTCTAGAAGGAGCCAGAGTCTGTGATCCTTTAAATTATGAAGATGTTAAGAAGTGTATGAAGCGGCTGCACGCGTTCCATGACTTGAAATTGAAAGTAAACCACGAGTTTGATATTTTCGGACAGATGGAGTTCTATGAAACGCTGTGGGAGGGAACTCCTTCTGTTTATAAGGACTATGAAAAAACAAAAGCAAATGTTCTGTCGTTAAAGCCTTATATTAATGCACATGCTGGAGAAAAAGTCCTGACCCATATTGATGCAGTGCCGGATAATTTTCTTTTTGCGGAGAAAGATGGCAGGGAAGAAATCCGACTGATTGACTGGGAGTATGCAGGAATGCAAGATCCTCATGTGGATGTGGCAATGTTCTGTATTTACTCACTTTACAATAAACGCCAGGTCGATCGCCTGATTGCAGCCTATTTCACGGAAGGCTGTAGTGATGAGATCAGAATCAAGATTTATTGCTACATTGCTGTTTGTGGTCTGCTGTGGAGTAACTGGTGTGAGTATAAGAGAAATCTCGGTGTAGAGTTTGGTGAGTATTCTCTTCGGCAGTATCGATATGCAAAAGACTACTACCGAATTGTTCAAGAAGAACTAAAAAAACAAGGGGAGGAAGAGTAAATGCCGAAAGTGGAAAGAGCCATTATTATGGCGGCAGGCTTGGGAAATCGAATGCATCCGGTGACGCTGACAACACCGAAACCGCTGGTCAAAGTGAATGGGACGCGGATGATTGATACCGTAATCGATGGACTATATAAAAACGGAATCTATGAAATATATGTTGTTGTCGGTTATCTGAAAGAACAGTTTTCAATACTTGAAAAGGAGCATCAAGGTGTCAAGTTGATCGAAAATCCATACTATGATACTTGCAACAACATCTCTTCACTTTATGTGGCACGAGAGTATATTGAAAATGCAATTATTCTGGATGGTGACCAGATCATTTATAATCCAGAGATTTTAACACCGGAATTTGAACGCTCTGGTTATAACAGTGTTTGGACAGATGGTGAAACAGATGAGTGGCTTCAGACTGTCGAGAATGGCATTGTTACGGCATGTAGTCGGACAGGTGGAAAAGGCGGATGGCAGCTGTACAGTATTTCCCGCTGGACTGCAGAAGATGGGCAAAAACTGAAACACCATCTTGAAATTGAGTTTGAACAAAAGAAGAATCGGCAGATCTACTGGGATGATGTGGCGATGTTCTGTTACCCGGAGGAGTATCAATTGGGTATCCATCCTATGAATAAGGACGATATTATAGAGGTGGATAATCTGAGAGAGCTTATTGCGTTGGATGCCAGTTACAAAAAATATGCGGAGGAAAAGTAAATGAATACGAAAAAAGAACATGGAAAAATAGACTGGGTGATAACACTGGTGCCTTTGGCAATTGTAATAGCATTATGTATTCTATTCTTTTTAATACCGGAACAATCGAATGCTGTACTGAGCCAGATCCGTTTTTTCTTTGGTGATACGCTTGGCACATACTACTTGGTTATTGGACTTGGGATCTTTATTTTGTCTTTGTATATTGCCGGTTCTAAATATGGTAATATCGTCCTCGGTGAGCAGAATGAGAAGCCGAAGTATTCTTTCTTTGCATGGGGTTCCATGATGTTTACCTGTGGGCTTGCTGCAGATATCCTGTTCTATTCGTTCTCGGAATGGGTGCTGTATGCAACTGATCCACATCTGGAAGAGATGGGTAGTATGCAGGATTGGGCAGGCGTATATCCACTGTTCCATTGGAGTTTTATTCCTTGGGGATTCTATCTGGTACTGGCCGTTGCCTTTGGCTTCATGCTTCATGTAAGAAAAAGAAACCGTCAGAAATATTCAGAGGCTTGCCGCCCGATCCTTGGAAAGCATACCGATGGCTGGGCGGGTCGAATTATTGACCTGTTAGCTGTGTTTGCACTCCTTGCAGGTACGGCTACCACTTTTAGTGTGGCAACACCGCTTATGGCAACTATTATCAGTGAACTGTTCCATATTGCCGTTAGCCGTACTGTGATAAATATTATCATTCTTCTGATTACCTGTGCTGTATATACATATTCCTTGCTGCATGGATTTAAGGGAATCAGCAAGCTGGCAAATATTTGTATTTATATGTTCTTTGGTTTGATTGCTTTTGTGCTGTTATTTGGTGGAGAAACACGGTACATTATTGAAACCGGTTTTTCTTCTCTTGGCCGAATGGTACAGAACTTTGTTGATCTGTCTACGTTCACTGATCCGCTCCGTACATCGAATTTCCCGCAGAACTGGACGATTTACTATTGGGCTTATTGGATGGTATGGTGTGTAGCTGCTCCGTTCTTTATCGGCAGTATTTCTCGTGGCAGAACAGTGCGTCAGACAATCCTCGGCGGCTATATATTTGGTGTTGGCTCCACATTGACGAGCTTTATTGTACTGGGCAACTACTCTATGGGCATGCAGGTGACTGGAAAAGCTGACTTTATTGCGCAGTATCTGGAAAACGGAGATCTGTATGGCATGATTGTGTCTATCATCAAAACGATGCCGGGTGCACCAGTTATTATGGTAGTCGTGCTGCTGACGATGATCGCTTTCTATGCGACTTCCTTTGATTCGATTGCGTTGACGGCATCCTGCTATAGCTATCACGCACTGGAGGATGGTGAGCAACCGAATAAAGGCATTCAGCTGATGTGGTGTATTCTGTTGATACTGCTTCCGATTGCTTTGTTGTTTGCAGAAAGCTCCATGAATAATCTTCAGTCAGTAAGTATTGTGGCGGCATTCCCGATTGGTGCCGTAATCATAATGATTGCGGTCAGCTTTATGAAGGATGCGAAAAAATACATGGAAAATTTGGAAGAATCGGCGAAGGAAAAAAGATAAGGAAACGTCTGTAAACGCGAATGGTCTAAACATCAACATTAATGTCGGATTTACGTATATTGAGGGCCTGTGCTGAAGAAGCTAAGAAGACCGCGGCAGCGGCTGTGCTCATCGGAGCATTAAACATTACCTGCACTCTGCTCCGGAAAGGCATGTACTGCTTTTTCGGAAAAGGGTGCATTGAATTTCCGAAAAAGGTGCACTATTGCATCGGAATACTCACCCATAGGATTAGTTGTTTATCTACATAAAAAATAACTTGAAAGGATATATGCAGATGTTTGTAGGGGCTATTTCTGCATTAAGAAATCCGAAGGCACATGAAAATATTGGATTAAGATAGAGGAGAGTGTAAGAAAAGACTTATTTTTGCTAGTATGTTGATGGACAAGCTAGATGAAGGAGTAAGAGATATGGGAATATTGGAAAAGGATTAGACGTTAGATTGATGTATTGACTTCTGTTTTATCAAGAACCAATTGCTTTACTATAGAGAAGACAAGTTGTTTTATTAAAAATATACATTGAAAAAACAATTTTTCGTAGGAAGTATGTACTGAGGAATTCAATCGAATAAAATATGGCATATTATCCAAATTCATAAGGTACAGATTTTGCTATTTTGCTACATTGACAATTACATATTTCTTTGTTATTCTCTGCTTGTAAGCAGTTTTTTTCTATTTCAAATTTCTAAATCAGCGCAAGTTGATATCTGTGACTTCAGAGGAATTCCTGCTTATTTACCCCATTAATTACAATAGAGCAGGAGATGATGAAGGACAGAGCGTTTGTTCTACGTATTGCCGTTGTTTATTCTCCTGCAGACGTGTGAGAGGAGAATACGAATGGTAAAACGATACGAGGAACTGACGATTTCAGATGATTTTATGTTTGGTAAGACGATGGGAGATAAGGTGCTTTGCCAGGATGTGCTGGAACAGCTGCTGAAGGAAAAGGTAGGGGAACTGGAGGATGTCCAGCCACAGCGGGAGTTCCGTTATACTTCCGGTGGCAAGC
>ERZ1034952.1189-NODE-1189-length-21784-cov-5.438308_pt1 | contig 21784 bp, 17 predicted proteins | sample MGYA00520625_ERZ1034952 | MGnify/ENA primary metagenome ERZ1034952 (study PRJEB33766, sample SAMN09781773) | gut metagenome | biome: gut microbiome | host: Homo sapiens | place: Madagascar | study: EMG produced TPA metagenomics assembly of the PRJNA485056 data... | reverse complement strand
TATAAATAGGTTGTCCGAAGGAGCGAAGCGCATGAGCTTGCCTGAAAAGGCAAGCAAACAGCGAAAGCGGGTAATTACAAGTGCCCCATAGGCGTGCTGCTTGCGTAGGATAGATGGGAAAAGGTGACGAACGACCGGGTAGTTCGTCACCTTTTTCGCATGGAGGGCTAGATACTATCGGCGCGCAACGCCTCGACCACGTTATCAGCCTTGCAGCGATGCATGCCATACGCCACAGAAGCCGCCATCGCTACTGCGGTCATGCCGATCGCGAGCACCACATATCCCCACGGAAGGGTAAAGGTGAGTCCCCCGAGCGATTCACCGACCACAAGATAGAGCAGATAGGATATACCAGCCGATACGATGAGACCGGGAATCAGCCCTGCGATGCCAAAGCTCATGCATTCGTTCATGATCATGCGCCTGAACTGCTTGTTCGACATGCCGATCGACTTCATCACCGCAAATTCCCGGCGGCGCAAGATGAGCGAATTGGTGATGGTATTGAACACATTCGCAAGCGCGATCAGAGCGAGGATCACGGTGAAGAGCAAGCAGAACACGTTGACGATCGTTGCCATCATCTGAACCGACTCGCGCTCTTCGACGTGGTCGTTATACGATGAGAAAGCCAGATCGTACGGACATTCTTCGCTAAAGAACGCAGTGCTGCTCTTTGCGAGCTCTTCAGCCAATGCCGCATGATCCCCATCGCGCGAATCGAATTCGCTGGCAAAGGTCGGAGCCGTCAACCCGAATGCCTGACCTTGAGCAAGCGAGGCTGGCATGACCAAGCACAGGTGATCGCCCACCTTGCCCAAAACTGCCGGAGGTTCTTCAGCGAGCGCCGCGATATCCAGACCCGTCGAGGCATAGTCGACCTCGTCGAGCGCGAGCATCTTCCCTTCTATATCATCAGCTGCAGCAGAGGACGCGACCGCACTGATGCTCCATTTCGCCGCCCCGTTATTGCTCGTTGCTTCTGGCTGCATCGTTATATGTGCAGGATAACGACCTTGATAGATGGCACTACTGAGCACTTGAGCCTCCCCTGTACCCTGCAAAGCTTCCATCAATTGATAGCGTGAGCCATCATTGCCATAGCAGCGAGAAACGCCGATCGCCCGCGGATGTTCGGGATCATAATACTCAGAGGGATCGAGCCCTAAGCTACGGGCATACTCATCGAAGGAAGCATCATCGATATAGCTCATCTGGGCATAGAGCGCATAGTTGCCATCGGCGAGCTCTCCGCCCGTTTGTGAGTCTGCTGAGCGATACATGCTTCCCGCAACGCTATGAGGCACGATAAGCGATGCAGAATCGGTAAGCTTCCAGCCTTGCCCTTCAGCATTCGAAACTCCTGAAAGGCGATCGTAGGCATCCGTGAAGATACGCACCTCTTCAGCGAAGCGTTCATTATCGCGCACAAACTGCTCGTTTGCGGTGGTCCGTTCGGTTCCATTTTCATTCATTTGATCGAGCTGAACAACGACCGCAACTTCGCCTGCAGAAGCATTGCCGCCCGAAACGGCGCCGACAAGCGACCCAAGGAACGTATTCAGCGAACCTGCCGTCATCAAGAGCACGATGGCAAGCGCAAGCGATACCGCAGCGGTCTTACCCTTCGTCGTGCCACGCTTACGATTGATCGCTGCGAGCTTTCCGCCAATGCCGAACAACCTGCCCGAAATACCCCGCGACTTCCACAACCTCGCAGGAATGGTCGCCGATGCTGCAAGGCGTTTGCCGCGTTTGGATGCTTGCGACCCTCCCGATGATTTGAGCGAGTCGATGATGTTCGCCCTGCTCGCGCGCTTCGCGGGAATCCAGACTGAGAGCAGCACGGTAACGAGCGTAAGCACGGTCGTTGCGAGAATGACCCACGGATCGACGGACAAGCCGAAGGTTACGTCACCCACATTGCCCATCATCTTCGTGATAGCGGGACCGAGTGCAGCAAAGGTTATCGCGCATCCGCCGATCCCCACCAGAAGGCCGAGCGGAATGCCCACCACCGCAACGACGAGTGCTTCAAGAACGACCGCACGACGGAGTTGACGCCGCGTTGCTCCCACCGAAGAGAGCAGCCCAAACTGGCTCTTTCGCTCAGCAACCGAGATGGCGAAGGCGTTGAAGATGAGCGAGATGCACGCCACGATGATCACGATAGAGAGGATGAGCACCAAGCCATAGAACGTTGTCCAGATCGATGCATCGCTGCTTATTCCCATATAGCGCAAGAGCCCATTGTGAAGCTCGACCCGGTCGCCAGGGAACAATGCCTCTGCGTTATCCTGCACTTCTTCGGTATTCTGCACGCCCGACATCGTAAGGTAGACCTCAGCGAACGATACAGGGGTAGGTGTCTGACTCCCTGCCGTGATCGCTACTGGTCCAACACCGCTATACAACGCATAGCCCAGTCGATCATAGAAGCCTACGACGGTATAGGTTTTGGTCTGCTTGTTCTCAAGCGTTTCATCAAGACCTGTGCCATCGACGTGCGCATCGAGGTATCCCATGGATGAATTGAGCTGCATACCAGGAGTTATCGTGTAGGTCTTCGCAGCCGAAGGATCGTCTTCGCCCGCGTCGATCTCGCCGAATTTCACACTGCTGCTACCACCAGCATCCTGCGCAATGCGCTCGCCCACCTGAAAGGTGACCTTATCGCCGATGTTCACACCTTGCGAAGATTGCCAACCGTCGAAGAGTAAGATCTCGTTTTCGTTCTCAGGCAGCCTTCCTTCGCTCGTATGAATACCGAGCGTGGTTTCAATATCGCCTTCATAGGTAAGGATCGGCAGATACGATCCGAAGCGCTGTTTCTGCTTTTGTGTCAGTTCAGCGAATCCCAGATCATAGAGCGTCGCAATGTCGGTGACCGAGGGGTCATCCTGCGCATTCGCGAGCTCGCTTGCAAGAGTGCTCGTATCCTCTACCTGAACCTTCGCCATCCAGGTGCCGCTCGTTTCCACCTCACTCCTGTACAGGAAGCTCGTGAGCGACGTGTAGCTTGTAAGGACCGCAGTGAGCAGCGCTGCAGCAAGCGCAACGCCGATGATGGTCACGATCGTGCGCGCTTTGTTCTCACGCAACGATTTCGTGGTGAAGTTGGTCATCACGTTCATCGTCGGATCCTCTCATCGCGGGCGATGCGGCCGTCCTCGATGGCGATGATACGATCAGCAGCGAGTGCGATCTCTTCATCATGCGTGATCACGATCATCGTCTGGCCGAATTCGCGATTCGAGTCGCGCAAAAGCTGCATGATCTCACAGCTGTTGTGCGTATCGAGATTGCCGGTCGGCTCATCAGCGAGCACGACCGATGGCGCATTCATGAGCGCACGGCCGATCGCCACACGCTGTTGCTGTCCACCAGAGAGTTGGCGCGGCAGATGCCCTTCGCGACCATGAAGCGAAAGACGGGTCAAGAGCGACTCGAGCCGCTGTGTGTTCACCTTGCGCCCATCGAGCGCAACAGGCAGGGTCATATTCTCGACCACATTGAGAACAGGGACCAAATTGTAGAACTGATACACGAGTCCCACTTCGCGGCGACGGAAGACCGCAAGCTCTTCATCGCTGCGCGAATAGACATCGACACCATTGAGCAGGACGCTGCCAGAAGTAGGACGATCGACCCCGCCGATCAAATGCAGAAGCGTCGACTTGCCCGAACCAGACGACCCGATGATCGCGATGAATTCGCCTTCTTCCACGCTGAAGCTCACATCATCGAGCGCACGCGTGGCGGTTTCGCCCTCTCCATACACCTTCGTGAGATGCTCAACTTTCAAGATTTCCATGGTGGAATCCTTTCCTTTTTATGAGTTAGCAAGAATAAGTATGGAGAGGCAAGCTGTCCTGCCTATAACGCGCGTATTACGGTTTTGTCATGCGACTTTTCGTGTGCTTCTTCGCGCCTGCAGGCCATGTTCATCCTGCGATGTGCTTTCATCCTGCAGCACACTTTCATCTTAAAGCGCGCTTTCATGCCGCTGCTACACCACGAGCTTCGGGAACGCAATCTGAAAGTGCGCTCCCCCTTCGGGGTTATTCGCTACGCGCAGCGTGCCTTCCTGTGCCGAAACGAGCGCTTGCGCAAGTGAAAGCCCGATGCCAAAACCGCTCGTTTGGTCAGCATGTTCGTTGTCTTGCGCTCGGCCGCGATAGAAGCGATCGAACACATGGGGCAGATCGGCTGGATCGATCCCCGATCCTGAATCCCTGATATCGATCGTTGTTGCCAACACGTCTTCTCGAGCAGTGATCTCGATCGAACCTCCCGCAGGCGTATGCTCCATGCAGTTCTTCACGATGTTCTCGACCGCCTCTGCAGTCCAAAGAAGATCACCCTCGAACGAAGACTCCTGGTCAAGATCCACCACCAGGTTCACATCGTGCAAGTCCAGCGCAGGCTCGAGCGGCGCGATCGCGCGCCGGATGGTCTCCGCGCATGACGAAGGCTTCGATTCGACACGCATCGATCCTGCATCGATCTTCGCGATCTTCAAGAGTGCGGTCACCAGCCACGAAACGCGCTCGATCATGGATTCGAGCTTGCGCACTGCTCGTTTGCGCTCGGTCTCGTTCTCTGCGCGCTCGATAGAAGGGAGCATGAGCGTGATAGCCGTGAGCGGTGTCCTGATCTGGTGCGATATATCTGCGAGCGAGTTTGCGAGCGCATTGCGTTCCGCCTCGAGCTGTTCGGTCGTTCGTGCGAGGCGTGCGACCATCTTCTGCAGCTCGTTCGTGAGCACCGCAACGTCACCTTCGCTCGAAGTAGAGAAATCGATACGTCGGCCGTTATGGAGCACTTCGTCGATCTCGCCAGCAAGACGCTTGATCTGCTGATGTCGCGCTAATGAAACCACTATGAAGAATGCTGCGGCAGCCAGCCCGGTCAGTATCACCCAGAATTTGCTTTCCGCTGGAGCAGCAAGCGCGAACACGACAACGATCGCCACGAGCGCTATGCACTGCCAGGTGAATGTTCTTGATGAACCCATGCTACTCACCCACCTTGTAGCCGAGACCACGCACCGTGATGATGATCTCGGGTTCGCTCGGATCGGTCTCGATCTTCTCGCGTAAACGCTTCACATACACATTGAGCGCATTATCGGAAACGTATTCGCCAGCGCTATCCCAAATGGCATCACGCAGTACCTCGCGCGTGACGAGCTTTCCCTTATGCTGGAAGAAGAAGAGCAGCAGGCGGTATTCGAGGGCAGAGAGAAAGAGCTCCTTGCCCGCCTTAGTCACAGCGCCTGATGCAGGATCGACGCGAACGTCTCCCACCAACAACGCGCCCTCAGCAGGATGCGCCCGTCGCAGGGCACTACGAATGCGAGAAACGAGCTCGCGGGCCCGAAACGGTTTAGCGATGTAGTCGACCGCGCCCATATCGAGACCTGCCACCGTGGAGTATTCATCATCGGAAGCGGTAAGAAAGATCACAGGCATCTCGGGAGCTGCTTCACGGGCGGCCGCGCATACCGCGAACCCGTTACCCTGAGGCAGCGTGACATCGAGCAGTGCGATATCGAAGGTCGTGCGTGATAATGCTTCGCACGCCGCATCCTGCGTCGCACAAGCTTGAACGCTGAATCCTTCACTGTGAAGCAGATCGGTAAGCGCGCTTACGATCGAAGCGTCGTCTTCAACGAGCAAGATGTTCATGGCTCTCCCCTATTCGCTTACGTTCTCTCACCACAACCATCATACCTGCCCTCTTGCGGGCGCGACCCAGCAGCTTTGATTCACTTACACATTAGTAATGATATTTGCAGCCACTTCGCCTACCTAAAAAGCAGATAAGGAGCTATCAGCCATGCCGTTGATCAAGATAATAGCGTCCGTCATTAAGCCACTTTAAGTATTACTTCTTTCGGGTACGCCACCAATGAGCGATGCCGTTGAACAGGCCCACAACGAACGGGATGCTCACGAGCACGATCCATCCAGGATGCGCATAACCGCCCAAAGCAAGCAAAATGAAGACCTCGATCGCGATAGCTGAATAGAGCGCGCTGAAGAAGGCGCACACCCGCTTTCCAAAGAACAGGCCACCAAGAGCATAGTACACCGGGATCGAAAGGAAGAATCCGATTCCCGAAAACCATGCACCAGGAATACCGCTGATCAATCCGAATGCGAAATACGCGAGAATTGCGAGCAGCGGATAGGGGAAAACATTCCAATTGCGCCATGCTGGATTTGGATGCTTCCTCTTCGATCCATCCCAATGCGCATGCGCATCGCGCCAGTCATCGTAGTGATGATCGTTTACGCGAATTCCATCCCAACCAACATGAACCTCATCTCCGTGACTGCCATTCTTTACATGAACACCGTCTTTCCAACTTATGTGGACAGAATCGCCCTTCTCATTGCTCTCAATGTGAACGCCATCGGGCCCGATGTGAACATCATCGCTCTTATGGTGGGAGCCACCGCTTTCTCCTGCGGTATCTGCAGCTTCAGTAGGCTGATTTATTGATGAATCATTCGATTCATCCCCACCATTCTCATGGACTTGCGCTGCCTCCGCAGAAGCGCCCTCACAGGCGGTCGTAGTACTGCTGTCCTTTTGATCACACGCAACTCCCGCAAACACTTCCGCTTCAAAACCGGACGCACCATCAAGATCATCTTCGCTGATTTCGACATCCTTATACAAAAGATCGTCCAAGGAAACGCCGTAGAGTTGCGCAAGCGCGATCAGATTATCTGTGTCAGGCGAAGATTCGGAACGCTCCCACTTAGAAACCGCCTGTCTGCTCACACCAAGCTCAAGCGCGAGCGCCTCTTGAGAAAAGCCCGCTCGCTTGCGCCTATCAGCCAACCGCTTTGCCATGTCTATATTCATACTATTCCTTCGCATTGATGCTCTTTCCTACCAGAATAGAGTATTCGAGCAGGAAAATCCGCACCACCGATTCTAGTTTGCAATTCCGCAACTATCGGTTGCTCCCAAATTTAGACGAAAATAATCCCAAATTGTCGGCTCGTTCACCGATCTAAAACAAAACGCCGATCACCCTTTTCCTCTGGAAGAATAGAGGCAGGATAGAAGCGATCACTCCTCACGGGAAGCAAAGAGCACAACTGCTTACCCCACGACATGAGAATTTATTCGAACTTGGCACGAGGGCACACGATGACCACAGCTGTCGAAAGCAAGCAAGATGCAACCAAGCAGTCTCAAAAAGAACAACTTGAGACGTTCTCGTGCATGCTCGATATTGGCGAGGCTATGCTTGCCGCCGGTGCCGATGTGGACACCGTTGAAGACATCTTGGTCAAGATGGGTAAAGCCTATGGCGCTTACAAGATGGATGTATTGGTGATCACCGAACTCATCATCGCCACCGCAACGATGCCGGGCCACAACGAGCACACATTGAGCAGGCGCATCCTCAATGAAGGCAGTACGAACTTCGATCGACTCGAAGCCCTTACCGATCTTTGCAAATCATACTGTCAAAGCCCGATTCCTGCAGATGATCTGCGCAAAAGCCTGCAGCGTATCAAAGGAAAGCCATTCCCAAAGGTCTCGCTCTATCTGGGTGGCGCACTTGCAGCAGGCGGGTTCGCCATCTTCTTTGGAGGATCGCTCATCGACGGGCTCGTTTCCGCCTTTTTTGCACTGGGCATTTGCTTTTGCATCAAGCATTTTCAGAAGCTCACACCTAATGCGATGGTCTTCAACTTCCTCACGTCATTTATCTTCGGCATTCTTATCTGCCTTGCCTCAAAGCCCATTCCAGCGATCAATATCGACATGGTCATCATCGGCGTGATCATGCTCCTCATCCCTGGTGTAGCAATGACCAATGCAACGCGCGACATGCTCTCAGGGGCAACGATATCGGGTGTCATGCGCTTTATCGAGAGTCTCTTTCTCGCCACTTCACTCGTGCTGGGATTCATGGGCGCACTTTGGCTAGCCAGTCTTTGCGGGGTGATCTAAATGGAGTGGAGCGAGTTTCTCTTCAAGATAGCCATCACCTTCATCGCAGCGCTTGGCTTCGCCCTGTTCTATAACGTGCGAAAATGCCACGTGCTCTATGCGACCATCGGCGGCGTTATCACCTGGATCATCTACTTCATACTTCACAGCATGAATGCAGGTTTGCTCCCCTCATGCCTGATCGCTTCGATGTTCGCAGCTATTTATGCCGAGATCCTCGCGCATGTCTATAAGACCCCTACAGCGGTATTCTTCCTTATTTCCGTGATCCCGCTCGTTCCTGGTCGTGGTCTCTACTACACCATGTTCTACGCAGTAAGCACAAATTGGGAGCAATGCGGAGCCTTCGCGCTTTCAACCTTCGAAAGCGCTGCGGGCATTGCGCTTGGCATCTGCGCGATCGGAGCGGTCGTGCAAACGTGGATCGCCTTCAAGAAACACGCCGAGAAGCTCGCACACAAGCAAGCGCAAAAGATCAAACACCACAAGGCAAAAAAGGAATAAGGATCACAAGTGGCCGTGCTTGCCGATCGGTCTCTGTGCATCTGCGCGGCGCTTTACCACAACTGCAGCACCGGCTGCTACCAAGGCAATTACTACGAGCGCATACGGAATATAGTCGCCCATCTTCGCCAATAACGATCCGTCTTCATCTCCATCCGAACCATTCGGCTTATTCGGGTCATTAGGGTTGTTCGGATTATCAGGGTTATCAGGATTATCTGGCTCTTTAGGTTTGTCCTGCGAATTCGTGAACGCCGCCTCAAGCACTGCATCCTTCTGCATCTTACCCTCGATCGTGCCACCAATAGGCGAGACGAACAGACCATCCTGATCCGCGTCGGTCTCGATCACCTTATAGGTATATCCCTCAGGAATGCCCATTACAACCAGGTCTTCATCATGATGCAGCGGAATCTCGTCCCCACTGCCGATGAAGCCTACACGGTCTTTGCCATAGAAATAGTAGCGCTGCGTGTTCGGCAGTTCGGTACCGTTCTGATCATAGATATGTAAAGTGAAGTGGAAGAGGCGGTTGTATTGATCAGCACTGAGCGTACTGCCTTCTACCTTCTTGCTGATCGAAAGGTCGCCCGCCGCAGGAGCGCTTTCGTTGCTATCGGTCACGATAACAGTGTTGATCAGGCTGAACAGGCTAGTGATATCCATATCACCCAGATCATCAGCGGCCGCATCCGAATGATCAGGATCATTCGGATCATCATGTGCATGCAGGTTCTGCTGAACGCGGGTACGCAGGTAGCCTGAATCTGTCACGAAGAACGGCTGGATATTCTTGCCGCCATCCTCGTCTGAAAGACCATAGTCCACGACTGCATTCTGCCCGTAATGCAGATTCATCGAACGCGGGATCTTTGCCGAGCCCGTATCGCTCAGATAGACATCTTCCCAATCTTGCAGTCCGAAGCTTCCTGATGGCTGCGACTGCGCGAACGATGTGATGTCGCGCAGCGTGATATTGACATCGCCTTCTGAGGCATACTGCACCATCGTTTGTGTGAGCTTACCAACGCCAGCCGATACGCTCACATTATCATCAGGCGTCCCTGCATCAGCGTAGATCGAATACACACCTACTTTCACTGGGATGACCGTGTCATTGATATCGCAGCCAGCAGGAGCACGCGTCTCCTTCAGATAGTACGTTGCTGCCCCACCCTCGAAGGTCACGTTTGGCCAGGCCATATCTGCATATCCATCGTTGGTCTCGGTATGGCTCTGGCGCGGCTCGAAGATGAGCATGCCATCCGCCCCATCAACAGTTGCCGTATAGCCGGCTGCCAAGCGATTTCGATCGTTTCGCGCATCATCCTCAGAATTGAAGAGTGCGAATTCAGCACCATTCTTCGCCACGCCATTCTGGTCGATCTTCGTCACACGAAGCTGACGCTGCTCATTCGGAACGTAAAGAACCGAACGGAAGTTGCGGATGAACTCGGAAATGTCGAGGGCTGTGAAGCCACGGTCTTGAAAACTATCTGGATAGGGATCGATCTTCTGTATGAGCTCGTTGATGTTATCTCCTGGCTCGCCGTTATCCGCATCCACTGCGCTCATAGCCACCCGTCCGAGTGCATCGTAGCGTTCGGTGGTGCTCATAGCACGAACCTCATCTTCAGAAATACCGAGCACGCACGCGAGCGCATCGGGTTCGATCAGTGCGTAATACATTCTCATGTCGCCATCAGGGTTGGTGAGGATGTAACGGTCGGCACGTCCAGGAAGATTCTGTAACGTTCCTTCCAAGCGGTTCGTCTCGTCATTCCAATCAAGATGCCAACCTTCAGTATGAGCATTATCGAGATGATGATCGGAACGGTAGTGCTCGGCAGACTGCATGAGCGCAGCCGTGAGCGCTGAAGTACGATTGTCCTTGCGATACTGCGTGGTGTCAGCATTCAAATCGCCGATATGCACGGTTTGGAAGCCAACCAGGTTATCGCCATAAAGCGGAAACCACGCGCGAGAGCTGTTATAGCTCGGCTGCTTCAGCATCGGAACCGCCACCACCAAGCCATACTGTTGCGAATCGAGTGACACGTTCGCCGAGGCAGCACCGCCCAGCTGGTCGTCGGGAATCTTGGTCACCGTCTCACCGTTTTCGCCGATCTGACCGTAGTAGACCGAACCGTTGTTACCCGTGACGTAACTGTTGAAGCTTGCATATGCGCCCGTTTGATAGCGGTTGTTCACGATGAGCATCGTGTTCTGCGGATTGAAACGCAAGAGCAGATCGGATGGGACCGATTTGTACCCTGCAGGCGCTTTTGTTTCGCGCAAGATGTAGAGCAAACCTTCGCTGCCACCGTCATAACGGTCCGAGAAGTTGAAAGGCTCTTCGTTGGCTGACCCCAACGTCTCCTTGCTCACGAACTTCGCTTCACCATTCTGGTCGGTTATCACATGTGTGAGCGGATCACCTTTGATACTGACCTGGTCGAGCGTGACATCCTGGGCATTCTGCGTATTCGTACCATCGGGAACATTCACTTCGTAGAGATCAAACTCAGCACCTGCTAATGGGCTGCCATCCTGGTCAACCTTCTTGATCTGTTGATAGAGTGCTGGTTGCAAGTTGAATCTCAATGCCAACGACGAATCGTAATTACCTCGTTCCATATAGAACATCTTGAGCGTATGGGAAGTTGAAGATGCAAACGTCTCGCCCATGAAGCCAATGCTACGCCCATCAGGTCCGTAAACGTTTGCTCGTCCCATGCGCATTTCAAGCTCGCCCTGCCATTCGCCCAACACAAAGTTCTCTGGGCTATTAGGTTCGCTCGTATTGTTCTTGACATAGGTGACATCGCGACGAATATAAGGATCGTCTATTTGTCCTGTAGAGTATTCAAACATTCTGCGAATCGTGGTCTTCATCGTTGCATTAGCTTCAGGGTCATCCGGGATACCACCGCTTGCATAAGAGGGACCAAGATAAATCATGCCTGTGCTGAAATCAATCGTGCCAAAGAGCTCTGAATGCACGCCGCCTAGGTCGATAGCAAGCGCATCATCCAGATAAACCCAAACATCGTCATCACCAGCAAATTCAAAGGTCATATTATTTGAACCCACTTTGCCATCAATTGGTTGACGAAAATTGGTCTCAACCGTCATGCCCATGTAGTGATCCAAGCCATTATTGTCGGCATTTGCGTTCAGGTTACTTACAAGCTTACCGTCAGAAGCGCCATCGAAAACCTGTTGCGCAGTATTGAAAGGAAAGAATCCACCTCGCCCTTCACCCGCTGCGATCGATCCGCTCGATGCATCTGTACGGATAACTGCTGGGGAGTTATAAAGCGTAAAATGACCAGCGCTTTCTTGACCATCTACCGTAGTAGGATCATTCACGAATTGCGCAAAATTCTGACGCATGTTGTAGTAATAGTAGCCTTCGTCATCCATTTGGAAGAGACCCGTCACGTTCTCGTATGAGGTCTTTCCTTCCGCACTTGAATCAGGATCGAAAAGATACTGAAGTGAGCGCTGCGCTTCACTGAGCGCAGGTTGCTCTTGAGGATTAGCATTACCAGGCGCAACTAGCCATGCCGCATTAGTATAATCACTTGGGTTATTCACTAAATACTGAATGCCTCGTGAAATATTCTTCGCTCCCAAGGTGGCGGGGAATACTGGTTGACCTTCGTTCGATGCGTTTGTAACACCAACCTGCGTTGCGCTTGAGTAAGCCGATGGATTACCGTTATAACCTGCTGTTATGTTGGTATCATTAGCTGTACCCTTGTCGCTCAGAACCGGATAGCCGTTCGACAACGCCCCCGTGGTCATGAACTGCATACCAGGATACTGATAGGCAAACAAGCCACGAGCAGCTCCAGCGCCAAAGTTCCAATAGCCCATACCAACTGTTTGCGAATCACCAAACGCAAGAAGGTGCCCCCGATTGATGTTCGGGTTTCCATTCGGATTGCCGAAGATGTTTTGATAGCGTTGGGCGATGGTAGCACCAGTCCATTCCCATGATTTGTAGCGATCATCGGCGTTTGTTCCCCATCCATTGGAATAATTGAACAGATTGACCTTAGTGCTATTAGGATCTGTCGGCGAAACAATATAAGGTTGCAAATCAAAACCCGAAGGAAGGCTTTGAGCTGAGATTGCATCATCATTCGCGCCATTAGTGCTGCGTTCAGCCTGAATTGCTGGATCGAGGCCAATACCGTTATATTCATACTTATTGAAGGTAGATTCATCGAGTGTCAGGTCTGCATCCGTTATAGCGCGAGAGACGTTTCCTGTATCCTCATCCTGGGCATCTGCTCCTTCGGCAGCATCAGTCGCATTACTATCTGAAGAACCGTCATTAGAACCATTGGAACCTGATTCAGCTCCAGCATTAGCTTCCGTATTTCCATTTTCAAGATTTGCTGCTCCTGAAGCAGCAGAATCGGATGGGTTGTTACCCTCTTCCAAATCAGCAGGCGTAACAATAACTGAACCTTGATTCGGTTCATCAGCAAAAGAGAGCGTGGGTATTCCTGCGGCAGGAAGAGATAGAGCTACCGCCATGATCGCGGCAATGAAACAGGTAAGGAATTTATTCGCTGCCTGCTTGGTGTGTTTGAGCTGTGAGTGCGTAAGCAGTCGTTTCATAGGTTTCCTTATTCGATTGTGAAATGCGAATCGCTGCATCGAGACAAGCGGAAACGCTTCCCCCTAATTAAAACAAGTTTAGTACTAGTTTTCGGCCTTGACTAGCCTTAATCCATATATGGCGACCTGGGAACATAGAATCTAGCCATAAACACAAGAGCCGCATGCTTATCATGCGGCTCTTGAACTCTTTTTGCTGAGCAAATAGGACTTGCTCTCGTGCAAATGATGACTCACCTGAGTTTAGGAAGCATCCTTACCAGCACGCTTCTTCGCAACCATGAGCGCGATAACCGAGATGAGCGCGATCACCACGAGCACGCCAAACACCCAAGGAAGGTAATTGAGCGGGTTGGAGAAGGTCTCCTGAACTGCGCTTTGAGCGCTTGCCAACGGGTTCGCGTCATCATCGATATCGAGCAACTCAGCTGGCTCTGCCCCATTCGCAGCGTCATCCTGCGTGCCAGCCTCATCCGCAGCCTCATCGCCTGTTGCTTCGTCGCCGGCAGCGTTCTCATCAGCCGCGCCGCTCTCATCACCTGGTGTTGCCTGTCCGTCAGTCGTGCCAGCAGAAGTTCCGCCATTAGCTGCTCCTGCTGAAGATCCCTGGACAGCCTGATACTTGAAGGTGAATACGTTATCCTCGGCATTGCCCTTGAGCGTGCCCGTTAGATTGTAAGCATTCGTTGGCTGATAGCCTTCAATGTAGCGATACGCGATGACCGGTTTGTCGCCGATATTGCCATAGAACGTTTCGCTATCCGCGATCTGTGCGCCATTCGCATCAACATAGTTGATCGTATACGCAACCTGGTCCTTCTTCATGCCGTAAGCAACCACGTACTGCAGATCTTGGGTGACCTCGATATTGCCAGACTCAGCTAGTTCATCATGACCTGCAAGACGGATGCCCTTCACATAATACTTATCATCGTCAGGCTGGATGTTCAGCGTCTGCCAGGCAATAGTGCAGTATCTCTTCTCATAACCATATTTCGCATCACCGTAGGGACTAAAGCTCTTTGAAGCCGCTCCATCGATCGTTCCATTGCCAGCATAAAGCGTGACCGTATATGAGTAGGAGCTGCTCTCATCGGCAAAAGCTTCTTCCGAAGTTGCCGCTTGAACGCCAAGCACAAGAACGCATGCGACAAGAGCCGCACAGAAGACCCCGACGATCCGAGCGAACGAGAAGCGCGCCTTAGTTTGAACAAAGCGTGTCATTAGGCATCACTTCCTTTACGAATCTTCCTGAGCGATCTCAGCGAAACGATCGTGCACACAAGCGCCGCAACGATGCCAACGATGTAGAGCACCATCAGCACCTGATCCATGGTCTTCGGCAGGGTTGAGCCTGCCCCATCTCCATCACCATCAGGAACTGGCTGACCAGCTGTGCCGCCCGCGCTATCTTCTACCGCGAAGGCGACGTTCAGTTTGCCAAGAGTGTTCATGTATGCGTTGTCCTGCGTTTCACCATCAAGGCTCATTTCGATCGTAACAGCACCGGTATCTCCGCTGCCAAGCGTAGCAACATAGAACCACTTACCTGTCACACCCGATATCTCTTTGAACCCTTGGCTATTATCGCCACCAACCGTATTCGACGAATAGATCTCGTTGCCGTTATATTTGAGCGTGTAGGTATAAGCACCACCAGAAGCGCTTGCGCCCTCTTCGAGCGTCTTGATAGCTTCACTGGTCATGTACCAATCAGTGCTCGTATCGCTCAAGTTGCGCAGATTGACCTTCATCGTGAAGCTGTCCCCCGGCTGCATGTGAGAAAGTGCACTGTTCACCGACTCTTGGTTGTAATCCGACACCATCTGCTTATCAGCACTATAGGTAACGTTCCAGCTCACGCTTTCTGTTTCAGCATAGGCAGTGCTCGAGAAGCCGAGTGAACAGGCAAGAGCAACCGCGCAGGTGGCAACGAAGGTGCCGAACCATTTGACCAGTGTTCGTGTTTTAGTCATTATGCTGCACCTCCTACATTGATACCGAGGCTGTTCGCATCAACGCCCCATGCGCCCTTGATAGCATCTGCAGCATTGTGCGTCTGAACCGCATCGACTTCTACACTGATGCCGAACTTGTAGTTGTCATACGCGTACTCAGTATAGGAATATGCCTGCCCGCCAGCTGTCTTTGCACCAGCATCAGCGCTTGAAACAATGACCGACTTTGCATCTTTCAAGACATCAGCGCCGATGCGCATCTCGTTTGCAAACAGAAGCGAAGCACCAACTGCGACAGGGTCGACGCTATAGAGGACAATTTGTTCGGCAGTTGAAGCGCTTTCATCAACTACCCATCCCTTAGCTAGCTTGAGCTCGATAAGCGATGGGTCCATATTCGTTGCCTTCTCGCCATTCCCATCAAGCCAATATCTATGGATCACCACGCGCATGTATTCTGGTTGAGCACCGGTATTCTGCGCTGCAAGCTCTTCGGAATACCATTTACCAAACGAAATCTTTTGACCATCGGGAATAAGGTTCGCGAGCAGAGTATCCTTTCCCTCGCGAATATCTCCATTTTCCGTAAGTCCAACATCAAGGCTGGTAAGCTCTATCGTTGCCTCGTAAGTCTCTGACTGCTTATCGAGTGCCGCTTGCGCAGTATTAGCCATGACCGCCACGAGCGCCGCCACCGTTAGGAGGAAGACGATGAGCAAACCAACTATGCGTTTCGTACTTTTTGCATTCATCTGAAACTACCTCCCCTATTTCCAATCGGTGTATGAATGAGCTTTACCAGAGTCATCGTAGACAGCAGGCGAGCACTGTCCAACCACCTGAATATCGAAATTAATGTGCGTCAGCGAGTTGTCTGGATCGATTTTCTGTGTCAGATCAACCTTCAAGGCTGGTGTTGTTTCATTTGGATGGAGCGCATCAGCAACATAATTCCAAACTTCATAATCGTCAGTCGCTTCAGTCTTGACCCATCCTGAACCCGCAATGGAAATATCTACACCCTCGCGTGGCTGAACACCCAAAAGGATTACGCGAACCATCACGTCGGTGTCGCCCGTGTTCTTCATAGTGATGGCTTTATCTTCCCCATCGAAGTCCTCGTCAGTTTCCGCGCTATATCCAAGTGTGATTGCTTTTTCACCGGTTGCAGAAGTTACCGCAGTGAAATAAGCGTATGCTGGACCAGCGCATAGGATAACCGCAAGAAGCGCAGCTAATCCTATGGTTATGAATCTTTTGCTTGTCTTTGTCATGATGCCCTCACTTTGAGTTCCAGCTTTCAACGCACTATCGATAGGATTAGTTTGAAGATGACGAATTATAGTCATTATGTTCAAGCATCTTACCTTTGAACTCCCCAGCTACACTGTCATATTTGTAGGCATTGGTGATGCCAGAGCTTGGTACTCCATCGTCAGTACCCGTGTTGGTGAAGGTGATGGTGTAAGCATTGTCAGAACCATAGAAGTCATCGAGCTCGAATGTTGTGCTTAAATCTGGTCGTCCCTCGCTGTAGCCGCAACCAGGATAAACGACCTCAGAGATCGTATAACGAGCAGGGATGGGCAAACCATCGATCGTGCGCGTGGCGACATCAGCACCAACTTCAACACTTACTGGAATCGTCCACGTAATAGGCTCAAGCCTAAGATTGGCTACCGTACCAGCAGTAAAACTCGTTGGATCAGTATAGGTAAACAAGACTCGCCAATCGTTTATACTGCCGCTTAAAACGCCATCAGCATCAATATAGACAGCTTCATCGTCATCGTTGAAGTAGTAATACTTGAAAGCATCGTCTTCTTCAGCATACAGGTCGCAGTACACATAACCGCCACCGTTAACGCTCACCAGTTTTCCATCCTTCTTATAGATGCAACCGCGGGACTCTCCACCTTTATTATCGGTATCCCAATAGTTACCTTCTTCATCTAAGGCAAGAAGACCTCTATTGGCATCTAGATACATCGTATGCCCATTCCAATCCTCAATACTTCCCTCTTTAGTAAGCATCAAGCAGTAACCCTTGGATTCGTTCTTGTAAACAAATCTGTCCCTGTAATCCATTTGTTCGCCAACAAGCTTGAACTGGACTGCAATACTAGGAGTATCAATCTTCCCATCAGTTTCCGTAGTTGCAATAGTGGGAGCAGGACTGAATGCCTTATTGATCGTTAGTTTGCCGTCATCCCAAGTGGAGGGGCTATAAGAGCCAAAATCACGTTTTTTGACCTTAGCCGTATATTTATCGTACGTATTGTAGGATCTATCAAGGTCGCTATCATAGTCTGATTGAACCCCGATGCCGGTAGTGTTTTCGAATGCCAGCTCGCCTTCAGCCTGGAGTACCGCACCGAACGTTTCAAGAGGACTTGAAGACTCGGATTCTTTAGCAGATCCATCCTCTGTGGCTCCATCACCTGTCATACCTGCTGTCCAGGAATTATCAGAAGGAGCTTTCGGCGTATTCTCGCTAGCGGGCTTTTCAATAGCAGGTTTTTCCTTGGTAGGATTTTCGATAAGAGTCTTTTCTTCGCCGGCCGCCTTCTCCGACTGAGCAGAAGGCTGCTCGCCTGAGCTTGCATCAGGCACAGCAAATGCAGGCAAGGCTGAAAGACCAAACACCAATGTGACCGCCAAAAGGCAAGCCAAAAACTTATACCGAATAGATTTCTCATGCTTAATCATGGGAGCCTCCTCATGACTCTCATTTATGTGATCTCATACGCGTAGCTTCTCAAATGCACTATGAAATCATAGCGAAGTCATAGAATTCACCCTGATTTTACCATTTTCACTGCCCTTACGCAATCCAAAAGAGGCACATAGAAGTTGGTTTCTTGCGGTTGTCAGGATACCAGTTCATGCCCGCTCTTCATACCTCGAGCGACTCACAACGCATATTCTTTTCAAACCGCCCAAACAACCGTTTTTCACCTCACTCGATCATGTATGGTTTTTGGCTATCATCGGGCATTTAGCTATAATGAAGCTTCTGTAATGTATTTCCGACCGAATTGGTAGGTCACCAACCCATGGCTCAGATCATCGCCCCATCATTACGAGAACACCGGCAACGGGCCACCAGCGTGCTCGTTATTGCGCTCACCATCGCACTTGCCATACTCACCATCACGGGAGTAGGTACCGTAGCCTTCGTCTCTCTCATCGGCATGGTAATCTGCGCGATCTGCTTCTTCCGCAAAGAAGCGTACATCGATTGGTGGATCTTCATCCCCCTTGCTGCGTATGTGCTCATGAACTTCATCTCTGCATGGTGCGCGTGGGGCGACCCGCTCTATGGGTATGGTCCACTGCACATCATCTATCTCTCGCTCTATGCTGCTGCCTGCAGCTTGAGAGACGCCGAAGCGAAGCTACTCCGCCTTCTCTGCGTCGGACTTGCTGTCGTAGCTGCTGTTGCTGCGATCATCGGCTTCATCGTTCAATCATTCACTGCAAGCGCTACCCGCCTCGAATACGTTGTTGGAACGCCAAACGGCCTTGGTATCTTCTTCGTGCTCGCATGGTTCGCACTTGAGAGCAGTCGTATGGAGGTCGTACGACAAAAGGATGCCAATGAGCCCTCAACGCTTGACCGAAGCCGTCTCTACCACTTCCTAAGCCGCTGCGAACCCCTTATCTTAGTTGCGCTTGCCATGACGCTTTCGATGGGTAGCCTGGTTGCGCTCGGCATCGGCCTTATCGTGCTGTTCATCTCACGCTTTCGCGCAACAGGGGGTAAGGAAGCTTTCCGATTTGCCACGGTCATCCTATCGCGCATCTTCCTGAGCATCGCGATCGGCTTCTTGATGTATATGGCAGGCGAGCGCGCCGATGCACCCATCCTTTGTTTGGTGATCCTTGCCTACATCATTGTGATGATCTGCCTGTGGAATCGCTTCGATTCCTTTCTCAAAAGCTCTGGTAAATTCGCAAAGATCATTTCCCTGGTCGGACTGCTTTGCATTCCTTTTGCACTTTTCATGCGTCCAAATGCAGGAGCAACGTTCGCTGAACGATTCGAGATGATGGGAAACGGTATCAGCTATCTTGGCGTTGACCCACTCGTGGGCATGGGTCCCTTCACCTGGCGACTCGCAAACATCCAGGATGCTGGCAACTACTTTAACACCAATCACATCCACAATATCTTTATCCACGCGGGAGTTGAATTTGGCCTCATTGCGATGGCGGCTCTCATCATCATCGCTGTGCGTGTATTCATCAAGCGCTACAGAGAGGCTCAACACGGCGAAGATGCCGCGCTCCTCTTTCATATGCTGACCGACACAGGCTTCTTCTATGTCGGTATCGTAGGTATGTTCATCTTCACTGCGAACGGATCGATCACACCAGCTAAAAAGCTCTCATCGGTGGGAACAAAACTGCTGTTCGGATGCCTTTTCTTGCTTCATTTCATCAATTTGTGGGGCTATATCGCCTCATTCTGATCGCTTAAGAACGGAGTAGCCGCTCATGATAGACAAAACGAACGCACACACTGAAGCTGCGAACGCCACCGCTCGTTCACGCAAATCAGCACTCGTGCTCATCATCGGCGCGATCGTACTGGTCGCGCTCGTTGTAGGAGTTTGGTTCTTCAACGGCTCGAAAATACCCAGCTATGTTGGCTACCCCCTTGAAGGCGCCGAAAAGGAACAGGTGATCGAGCAGAACAGCCCCCTGACTGATTTCGTTTACCTAACTGCCAACGCCGATTATCCGCGTGATCAGCCCATTTCGAAGATCACGATCCATCATATGGGCGGCGATCTTGCACTGGGCAATCTTGGTGAGCGCTTCCAGAAGCGCGATATTCAGGCCTCTTCGAACTATGCGATCGACTCAAAGGGCAACGTTGCACTGTATGTTGAAGAAGCGAATCGTGCCTGGACCAGCAAGAATCGTGAGAACGACGAACAAGCCATCACGATCGAAGTCGCTAACGATGAAGAAGGCGGCAACTGGCACGTAAGCAATGAAACGTTCGATAAGCTCGTTTTGCTCTGCGCAGATATTTGCAAACGCAATGGCATCGAAGAGATCGTCTACACGGGCGATACTACGGGCAACTTGACGTTCCACGGCATGTTCGACAGCACGACCGAATGCCCTGGCCCTTATCTGAAGAGCCGCATGAACGATCTAGCTGATGCGATCAATGCCGAACTTGCTAAGAGTGAGTAGCGGCCGTTCGTTGATCATTTTGTCGTTGCGGTCTAGCTAAATGCTGCTCTTCGCAATCATTGCCTTGGATACTGCACAGTGTCGCGCTGAACGTGTTGTTGAAGCATTCAAGCTGCCCATGCGCAGCGGCCGCGAGGCTTACACCTCTTTGCGCGTGAGCGAATAGCCTTGGCGATCGAGCTCGGCCACGACCGTCTCCACCAAGAAGGGTAAGCGCTCGTACACCTTCGGGGTGAGCCCTTCCACCAACTCTGCTGGCGACATGTTCTCGATCTGCATGCCGTAGCAGATGCCTTCGCATGAATAGCCGAGCAACTGTGCCGCATCAAAGAGATCGACGAGCTTGAGCTCGTGAAGCGAGGCCATCGCATCTTGCGTGCGCGCGATATCCTCGGGCTTATAGCGAAACACCGTGCCCGGTTCGCTATCCGTTCCATCGACCGCATCGACCGTGATGATGTAGTCATATTCGTCCACTTTGCTAAGCAGCTTCATGGTCATGCAGCCCAGATCGTAGAGATCGACCTCTTCAGGGATCTCATAATGCTCGACCAGTTCATCATAGACCGCAGGACCGATACCATCATCGAGCATCAAACGATTCCCCACGCAAAAGACAGCGATCTTCATAGCGCACTCCCCTTCTTGCTTTACGCCGCTGGCATACCAGGACGAATGACCAGGTTGTAATAGGTGGCGCCGAAGATCATCAGAGCAGCCAAAATGCCCATAGCAATCGCCCAAACGCGCTGACGCTTGATATACCACTCTTTGGTGCGTCCAAGCGAGATGGCACGCTCACAGGCATATCCTTGCGAAACGCGCGCGAACACGATGGTGACCGCCGCGAGCAGAACAGCGACGATGATCGAGAAAACCACCGAAAGCGGAGAGGGATCGGTGAAGGATGCATAGAAGAGGTTATCCGCGAAGAGCCACAGCGGGTAATAGAGGATCGTGATCCAAATGCCGTTTGCTGGCCCCCAGATCGGCGGCATGAAAAGCGCGCCAAGGTTGATGGGAGGCAGACCCTTCATCAACTCTTTGCGGTACTTCTGTTCCTGTTCGTCGCTCTTTTTCATGACAGCCTCTCTTTGCGTGTTTCACCCTTATCATACTGGCAAACACAGCCAACTATCTCGTGCAGCGTCTTCACTGGTTCATTAGATCGACCAGTCGCGCTCGATCCTTACTCAAGCTATTGTTCTGACGATCTTTCGTATGAACGAAAAAAAAGGGGGGGGTGTTGGGCGGCTTGAAATTCACACCCTTTGAAATCTGCCGAACGCCAATGCGCACTGATAAAAATCCTCATTGCTTTCGGGCAGGTCGAGACTTACGGAATTATCTATAAATTCGTAAATGCGCCAAAATGTATCGGCTTCATCTATATAATATGTGTGCCCGTCGGTCGATTTTAAAAAGCTTATGATCTTTTCGCCGCTTTCCGCCTTGTTTTTCATATGCTCGGTCACACGGTCTATGTTTTC
>ERZ1034952.1188-NODE-1188-length-21857-cov-8.653656_pt1 | contig 21857 bp, 20 predicted proteins | sample MGYA00520625_ERZ1034952 | MGnify/ENA primary metagenome ERZ1034952 (study PRJEB33766, sample SAMN09781773) | gut metagenome | biome: gut microbiome | host: Homo sapiens | place: Madagascar | study: EMG produced TPA metagenomics assembly of the PRJNA485056 data... | reverse complement strand
GTTTACCTCGTAACAAAATATCTCGGATTGTAACACATCTATTGTAAACCTACAACGGGGGTAATTTAATGCCGATTAAGTATGATAAATTGATGGTTTTGTTAAAGGAAAAAGGGTATACCACATATAAAATACGAAAAGACAAGTTAATTGGTCAGGGAACATTGACCGCTCTAAAAAATGGAACCGGTGGGCTTGACAGTAAAACAATATCGCGCCTTTGCAAGGTCTTAGAGTGTCAGCCGGGCGATATAATGGAATATGTACCCGATGAGGAATAGATTTAAGGAGTGGGGACATTGTGTATTGGTCTTTATGACAAAGTAGAGTTAAAGGACGGCAGAATAGCAACAATCGTTGAAATATATGAGCAAGGAAAGGCATATGAAGCCGATATAGAAACGGCTGATGACTGTATAACGGATACCATAAAACAAGATGATATAAAACAGCATTTGTATTTGGATGAGGATTTAGAGGTTGATAATAACATCTCTGTCGAAACCGATTTGACGGACGAAGAAAAAGACATTATCAAGCGTGGGCGCAAAGAGTACGAAAACGGAAATTTTGTGCCGCTTGACAGCCTAAATTAAATACAGAGTATATCCGCAGATTTCGCAATCCTTAAAAACAGAGTATATCCGCTCCGATTCGGGGCGTTTTTTTATGTGTAAGTAAGCATTATATTTACGCAGATATAATGCCGCTTAAATACTACAAAATACTACTTTTGAGCGTGATGTTGCATATAGGTAATACCGAACACGGTTTTTTGAAACAAAGCGGAGCGGCGGTGTAAGTATGGAAAAGTACGGAAGAAAAAGAGGTATATTATAAGCCGCAGAGGTATAAAAAATCAACCTGAAAAACCCTAAAAATTATTATTTATATGATATTGTTAAAGTTTTAACAGTAGGTCAATAGTAGGTTTTTAATAAACAACCCAAAACATAAAAGTTTGTAACATACAAAAAAGCCTGTTTTTACGGGCTTTTTATGGAGCTGGTGATGCGACTTGAACGCACGACCTTCTCATTACGAGTGAGATGCTCTACCAACTGAGCTACACCAGCATATATTTTCAGTCAACGAGTGTGAGTATATCATAATTATTCTGTTTTGTCAAGAATAATTAAATCAATCCTTAAAACGGTCTTGACACAGTCGGGATGGGGTAATATAATTATGTAGATTATACAGCAGAACCCGATACGTCCCGTAAAAAACACAATATAATATGGGGTTGTTTTGTAAGGAGAGGTAATAATGGGAACGCCGATGACAGAGGCGAGCTTTTTCGGAACGGAGAAAACAAGCAGAATACTGCTTAAAATTGCGCCGCCGGTTATGCTTGCACAGCTTATACAGGCAATGTATAATATAGTAGACAGCTTTTTTGTGGGGAAGTATTTCGCAGACGCCCTTACTGCCCTTACGGTTATTTATTCGCTGCAGCTGATTATAATAGCCCTTGCAGTGGGGACAGGTGTGGGCGTTAATACATATATGGCAAGGAAGTACGCACAGGACAGGGCCTCTGACGCGGATAATGCCGCGGGCTGCGGAATGGTTTTGGCAGCGGTCTCATGGCTGATACTGATGATTACAGCACTTCTTGTTATGCATCCGTATGTTATGATGTTGGCAAGTTCTGAGGGAGCTATAAATGATGCTGTTGTTTACGGCAATATTGTTTGTATCGGAAGCTTGGGAATCTTCCTTGAGGGAAACTGAACAAAGGTTCTTCAGGCTGAGGGAAATATGCGGCTGCCTATGGCGGCTCAGATTATCGGTGCGCTTGTAAATATTGTACTTGATCCGATACTGATTTTCGGTATCGGACCGTTTCCGCAGCTTGGAGTTGCAGGTGAGGCGTACGCTACCGTTCTGGGACTGTATTATAAGTGGCAAAGTTTTTTTATTCCGCTGTTCGGGCTTGAAACCTGCATAGTTCCGGTGCTGAGCTATAACTATGCCTGCAATGCCTCTAAACGCTGCACAGACATAATGAGTACATCTTTTCTGACATCTGCGGCGTTTATGGTTTTGGGACTGATTGAATTTGTGTTCTTTCCGGAGCAGATAATAAGTGTGTTTTCCGACAGCGCCAAGGTAAAAGAAATAGGCAGGACTGCCTTTCCGATTATCGGAGCAAGCTTTCTTCCTGCGGTAATCTCGCTTATGATGCCGGTGTTCTTTCAGGTGATAGGCGACGGAAAAACAAGTATGTTTTTGTCGTTTGCACGGCAGATATTCTGCCTTGTTCCGCTGTTTTGGCTATTTTCTCTGATTGGACTGAGTTATGCGTGGATAGGCTTTCCGGCGGCGGAAACAATATCCGGTGCGATTTGTCTTTTACTGTATTACAGAATATTGAGAAGCTGGGGAATAGCCCCAAAAAAGTAATCCGAACTTCGTTTTAATCGGCGGATTTTCGATTTTGCTTTGTTAAAACGCCGTATGTTCGGCATAAAAAGCCGGTATACTGCCGATTGTTCATGCTTTATTGGACAATATTATAAAAACCGGCAGAATATTTGACGATATTTGAGTAAGTTTTTAAACTTGACAAATACGGAATATGTGGTATAATAGATTAAAATTAAATAGAGCCAAAACGCGATGATGAGGAAAAAACAACAGAATTCCCTTTGCTGAGAGAACCGGCGGTCGGTGCGAGCCGGAGAAAGAATCTGCTGTGAGCTCGCCTCGTAGCGGCTGTGCTGAACATTATTGATAAGTAGGGGCAGACGGGTTCGACCGTTATATCGAAAGCGGCTGTCTGGCCGTGCTGAGTGGCCGCATTTGCGGCAAAAAGAGTGGTACCGCAAGATTTGTATAGTATTATATGAGTCCTGTCTCTTTACATAAAAGAGATAGGGCTCTTTTTAAATATCAGCCGAAAGAAAGGAAGACAAAGTATATGATTACATTGGACAAGGTATTTGACGCGGCGGTTGTGCTAAAAAGCATTATCCGCAAAACCTCGGTTGTTCCGGCAGTGAACATTGCGCCGGACTGCAATCTGTATCTAAAACCGGAAAATCTGCAAAGAACAGGCTCGTTTAAGCTGAGAGGCTCCGGCTATAAAATAGCAATGCTGTCTGATGAGGAAAAGGCGAAGGGCGTTATAGCCTGCTCAGCAGGAAACCACGCTCAGGGAGTGGCTCTTGCCGCATCAAAGTGCGGAATAGAATCATTGATTTGTCTGCCGGACAGCGCCCCCATCTCAAAGGTAGAGGCAACAAAAAGCTACGGCGCACAGGTGTGTCTGGTTGAGGGCTGCTATGATGATGCATACAACAGGGCATTGGAACTGAAGGAGGAAAAAGGATATACATTTATCCATCCATTTGATGATGAAAACGTAATAGCCGGTCAGGGTACGATTGCACTTGAGATTACAAAAGAGCTTGACGATATAGATGCGGTAATAGTTCCGATAGGCGGCGGCGGACTGATTTCCGGTATAGCGTATACGATAAAGTCGATACGTCCGGATATTAAGGTCTACGGAGTGCAGGCGGCAGGTGCGCCGAGTATGTATAACTCCATAAACAACGGTAAGATAGAATGTCTTGATTCGGTTTCGACCATTGCTGACGGAATTGCGGTAAAGCAGCCGGGAGAGAACACTTTTGATCTGGTACAACATTATGTTGACGATATTGCTTTGGTAACAGAGGATGAGATAGCGTCTGCGATACTTGCGCTTATAGAAAAGCAAAAGATGATTGCTGAGGGCGCAGGTGCGGTTTCTGTTGCGGCGGCGATGTTTAATAAGTTCCCGCTTAAGGGCAAAAAGGCGGTAAGCCTGATTTCCGGCGGTAATATAGACGTTACCAGTCTGTCAAGAGTAATAGAAAGAGGTCTTATAAAGTCCGGACGCAGCAGCAGTCTGCTGATAGAGCTTATAGATAAGCCCGGACAGCTGAGAGAGGTTTCGCGGATTATTGCGGAATGCGGCGGAAATGTAACAAGTGTTCTGCATGAACGCAACGGCAATACGGAAAGCGTAAACGGCTGTTATCTGCGTATCGGAATGGAAACACGCAATTATGCACACGTTCAGGAAATCATAAAAGCCTTGAAAAGCAGCGGCTTTAAGATAGTTAAAGAATAAGGAGGAGCAAGCTATTATGAGTGAAAAAATTTTTACAAAAAACGCGCCGGAGGCAATCGGACCGTATTCACAGGCAGTCAAGGTCGGAAACATGGTTTTTACATCGGGACAGATTGCAATAAATCCCGAAAGCGGACAGGTTGAGGCTGACACGATTGAAGGTCAGACAGAGCAGGTGTGCAAGAACCTTTCGGAAGTGCTGAAAGCGTCAGGCAGCAGCCTTGACAAAACGGTAAAGACGGTTTGCTTCCTGCGTAATATGGAGGATTTTGCAAAGTTTAACGAAGTATATGCCAAGTATTTTACGGGTAAGCCGGCGCGTTCCTGTGTTGCGGTAAGAGAGCTTCCCAAAAATGTGCTGGTAGAAGTGGATGTTATAGCGGAAATTTAATAAAACGGAGGAATACGGATATGGATTCAAGCAAGTATAGTATAGGGTACTTCCCGGCGCCGGGCGAACATTATAAATGGGTAAAAAAAGACCATATAGAAAAGGCTCCGGCGTGGTGCAGCGTGGATATGCGCGATGGTAACCAAAGCTTGGTTATACCAATGGATTTGGAGGAGAAGCTGGAGTTTTATAAAATGCTTCTGAAAATCGGATTTAAAGAAATCGAAGTTGGTTTTCCGGCTGCGTCCGAAACGGAGTACGAATTTCTGCGTACACTTATAGAAAACGATATGATTCCTCAGGATGTTACGGTACAGGTTTTGACGCAGTGCCGCGAGCATATAATCCGCAAGACCTTTGATGCGTGCAAGGGGGCGCCGAGCGCAATTATTCATTTCTATAATTCAGTCAGTGTTGCACAGAGAGAGCAGGTATTTAAAAAGTCCAAGGAGGAAATAAAAAAGATAGCCGTTGACGGTGCAAAGCTGGTAAAAAAGCTTGCCGCAGAGTATGACGGCAACTTCAGATTTGAGTATTCACCGGAGAGCTTTACCGGCACAGAGCCGGAATATGCTCTGGAGGTCTGCAATGCTGTTTTGGATGTATTGGAGCCGTCAGAGGATAACAACGTAATAATCAATCTGCCTGTTACGGTGGAGATGAGCATGCCGCACGTGTACGCAAGTCAGATAGAGTACATGAGCGAGAATCTTAAATACCGCAAGCATGTTACGCTTTCACTTCATCCACATAACGACAGAGGCACGGGCGTTGCCGATACAGAACTTGCATTGCTTGCCGGAGCGGACAGAGTTGAAGGAACGCTTTTCGGCAACGGTGAGCGCACGGGTAATGTTGATATAATCACACTTGCGATGAATATGTATTCACACGGGGTTGATCCGGGACTTGATTTTTCAGATATGCCTTCGATAGTTGAGGTTTATGAAAAATGTACGCGCATGAATGTGCATGACCGTTCTCCGTACGCAGGCTCTTTGGTATTTGCGGCGTTCTCCGGAAGCCATCAGGATGCCATTGCAAAGGGTATGAAGTGGCGCGAGGAGAAGAACTTGCATCAGTGGACGGTGCCTTATATTCCGATAGATCCTCAGGATATAAACCGTACCTATGACGCGGATGTCATCCGTGTAAATTCGCAAAGCGGAAAGGGCGGAATCGGATATTTGCTGGAACAAAGCTATGGCTATGTTCTGCCGGCAGGAATGAGAGAGCATTTGAGCTACCTCTGCAAGAGTATTTCGGATCATCAGCATAAGGAGCTTAAAGCGCCTGAAGTTTATGAGATATTCCACAGCCATTACTTTGATTATAAAAGTCCGATTGAGCTTGCAGGGCTTAGCTTTAAGCAGACCGATGACGGTGTAGAAGCAGACGTTACATTTGCAAAGGACGGAAAATCAACCGTTATAACGGCGCACGGAAACGGCTCGCTTGATGCGGTGAGCAATGCGCTGAAGGAGTTTACCGGTGATGATTACAAGCTTTTGGTATATACAGAGCACAGTATGCAAAGCCACGGCTCAAAGAGCGCGGCGGTTGCGTATATCGGAATTGAAAATGCCGACGGCAGCATAAGCTGGGGTGCAGGAACGCATACGGATATTATACGTGCCGGCTCTCATGCATTGGTAAGCGCATATAACAATAAAATCAAGGAGGGCTGCTGAAATGGGAATGACAATGACTCAGAAAATACTTGCGGCACATGCCGGGCTTGACAGTGTTCAGCCGGGACAGCTGATAAACGCAAGACTTGACCTTGTGCTGGGCAATGATATAACAACTCCGGTTGCCGTAAACGAGTTTAAAAAGGCAGGCTTTGACGGCGTATATGATAAGGACAGAATTGCGATAGTCCTTGACCACTTTGTGCCGAATAAGGATATAAAAGCAGCAGAGCAGTCCAAGCAGTGCCGTGAATTTGCCTGCGAGCATTGTGTAAGTCATTTTTATGACGTGGGTAAAATGGGAATTGAACATGCGCTTTTGCCGGAGCAGGGTGTTGTGACTGCCGGCGACTGTATAATCGGCGCAGACAGCCATACCTGCACCTACGGCGCTTTGGGCGCGTTTTCCACCGGTGTCGGAAGCACTGATATGGCTGCCGGAATGGCAACAGGAATGGCGTGGTTTAAGGTTCCGGCGGCGATACGCTTTGAACTTAAAAACAGTCTGCCGGATAACTGCAGCGGTAAGGATGTAATCCTTACCATAATAGGCAAAATCGGCGTGGACGGCGCGCTGTACCGCAGTATGGAATTTACGGGCGAGGGCGTTAAGTCCCTGTCAATGGATGACAGACTGTGTATCTGCAATATGGCGATTGAGGCAGGCGCAAAGAACGGAATATTCCCGGTGGACGAAGTGACAGAGGAGTATATGAAAGACCGCTGTGAGCGTAAGCCGGTTGTTTATACCGCGGATGATGATGCGGAATATGAATCCGTGATAGAGATAGATTTAGCTGAAATTACACCGACGGTAAGCTGTCCGCATCTGCCAGAGAATACCCGTCCGGCGGCAGAGCTTTCTGATATAAAGGTTGACCAGGTTGTTATAGGAAGCTGCACCAACGGCAGAATGGAGGATATGGAGGCGGCGTATAAAGTCTTAAACGGCAAAAAAGTTGCTGACGGAATAAGATGCATAATTATTCCGGCAACAATGCAGATTTACCGTGAGTGCATAGAGCGCGGTTACATAACGGCGTTTATAGATGCCGGTGCGGTAGTTTCAACACCGACCTGCGGCCCGTGTCTTGGCGGATACATGGGTATTCTTGCCGCAGGCGAGCGCTGTATAGCAACAACCAACAGAAACTTTGTCGGACGTATGGGACACGTAGACAGCGAGGTTTATCTTGCAAGTCCGCTGACTGCGGCGGCAAGCGCGCTGACGGGTTATATCACAGCACCGGAAGGAGAGTTAAGATGAATACCAAAGGACACGTTTTTAAATATCCCGACAATGTTGACACGGACGTAATTATTCCGGCGCGTTATCTTAATACCGCCGATGCAAATGAGCTTGCAAAGCATTGTATGGAGGACATAGATAAGGATTTTGTCAGCAATGTAAAGCCGGGTGATATTATGGTTGCCGGCTGGAACTTCGGCTGCGGTTCTTCAAGAGAGCATGCACCGCTGGTTATAAAAACCTGCAAAACCGGCTGTATAATAGCTAAAAGTTATGCGAGAATATTCTATCGTAATGCGATAAATATAGGTATGCCGATTCTGGAATGTCCGGAGGCGGCAGATGAGATTGCGGCAGGCGACGAGGTTGAGGTTGATTTTGATACCGGTATGATAAATGATATAACTACAGGAAAGTCTTATAAAGCACAGCCGTTTCCGCCGTTTATCCAAAACATAATCAAAAAGGGCGGCTTGCTTGCATCGCTCAGGGATAAGGAGGATAAAGCCGATGAATAAAAATATAGCTGTTATCCGCGGTGACGGAATCGGTCCGGAAATCGTAGGCGAGGCTTTAAAGGTCCTGGATGCTGTTGCAGAACTTTACGGTCATACCTTTGAATATGATGATGTAGATATGGGCGGCTGCGCCATAGACAAATGGGGAGATCCGCTGCCGCAGGAAATGCTTGATAAGTGCCTTAAAAGCGACAGCGTTCTTCTGGGCGCGGTCGGCGGCGATAAATGGAATTCCATGCCCGGCGACAAACGTCCGGAGAAAGGTTTGCTGAGATTAAGAGCCGGTATGGGCGTATACAGCAATAACCGCCCTGCGAAAATATGGCCTCAGCTTGCGGCGGCTTCACCGCTCAGCCCTGCCATAGTGGAAAAAGGTATAGACTTTATTATTGTACGTGAGCTTATAGGCGGAATATACTTCGGCGAGCATGAAACCCACGAGGAGGGCGGACAGAAAAAGGCAACAGATACAATGAGTTACACAGAGGCGGAAATCGAGCGTATCGGACGTATAGGCTTTGAAACCGCGCGTAAGCGCCGCGGATTACTTTGCTCGGTTGAAAAGAGCAATGTTCTTGACTGTAGCCGTCTTTGGAAGACGGTTATGCACCGTCTTGCGGAGGAATATCCGGATGTAACTTTAAGCGATATGCTTGTGGACAACTGTGCAATGCAGATTGTCAAAAATCCGGCACAGTTTGACGTAATAGTAACCGAAAATATGTTTGGTGATATTCTGTCGGACGAGGCGTCAATGATAACGGGCTCAATCGGAATGATTCCATCGTCAAGTCTCGGCAGCACAAGCTGCGGTCTGTACGAGCCGATTCATGGCAGTGCACCGGATATAGCAGGTACGGATAAGGCAAATCCGATAGGAACGATTCTGTCTGCCGCAATGATGCTCAGATACAGCTTTGACATGGAGCAGGAGGCGGCAGCGATAGAAAATGCCGTTTCAGCTGTTCTGGACAAAGGCTATAGAACAGCCGACATCATGCCTAAGGAACAATCCGACAAAATTTGTATGGTCGGATGCCGCGAAATGGGCAAATTGATAGTTGAAAATTTAAAGAAAGGGTGATAAAATGATATTATCGGGCGCAGATATAATAGTTAAAACTCTGATAGAGCAAGACTGCGATGTAGTATTCGGCTATCCGGGCGGTCAGATAATAAATGTTTATGATTCCCTTTATAAGTATCAGGGAGAAATAAAGCATGTTCTTGCAGCACATGAACAGGGTGCGGCACATGCAGCCGACGGTTATGCGCGTGCAACCGGCAAAACCGGAGTTGTTCTTGCAACCTCCGGTCCGGGCGCAACAAATCTTGTTACCGGTATAGCGACCGCATATCTGGATTCTGTTCCGATGGTGGCGATTACCGGAAACGTTATGATGTCACAGCTCGGCAGCGACAGCTTTCAGGAAATAGACATTACCGGTATAACTCTGCCGATTACCAAGCATAACTACATTGTAGGCTCGGTAGAGCAGCTTGCCGACACCATAAGAGAAGCGTTTAAGCTTGCACAGTCCGGGCGTCCCGGCCCTGTGCTGATAGACGTGCCTAAGGATATACAGATTGCAAAGTGCGAATATACCGCAAAAAAACCGGTCAAGCCGGAAAAGAGATTTGCGGCAAAGGATGTCAGATTAAAAGAGGCGGCAAGCTGTATAAATACCGCGGACAGACCTTTTATATATATCGGCGGCGGACTTATAAACGCCGATGCACAGCAGGAGGTTCTGGAACTTGCCGAAACGATAGACGCACCGATAGGCTGTTCGTTTATGGGTATTTCCGGTGTGCCGACAGAACATCCTCGGTTTTTGGGTATGCAGGGAATGCACGGACATTATGCGTCGTCTGTTTCAATGCATCATTCAGACTGCATTATTGCATTGGGAGTACGCTTTAACGACCGTGTGACGGGCGACCGATCAAAGTTTGCGTCGAATGCAAGAATTGTGCATATAGACGTTGACGGAGCAGAGCTTGATAAAACCGTAAGCGCAGCGGCGGCTCTCAGAGGTGATGTAAAGCTTACGCTTAAAAAGCTTTTGCCTATGCTCAAAAAGACAGAGCATCCCGAATGGGCAAAGATTGTTGACGGTTATAAAAAGCACGAAAAGGAAATTGCGGACAAGCGTGACGGGATGACTCCCGTAAACGTTTTAAATACACTTAACGGCTATTTAAAGCCAAATACGCCTGTCGCGACTGATGTAGGCCAGCATCAGATGTGGGCGGCTCAGGTACTGAAGTTCAGCAAAATAAGAAGATTTATCTCAAGCGGCGGACTTGGTACAATGGGCTTTGGCATGGGTGCGGCAATCGGTGCATATGCCGGTACCGGCGAGCGCACGGTGCTTGTTACCGGTGACGGAAGCTTCGGAATGAATCTGAACGAACTTGCGACAGCTGTTTCGTACAGAGTTCCGCTTGTTGTTCTGATATTAAACAACGGCGTTTTGGGTATGGTTCGGCAGTGGCAGACGCTGTTCTTTGATAAGCACTATTCCAATACCGTCTTAAACAGGAAAACGAATTTTGTTGAGCTTGCACACAGTTTCGGTGCAGATGGTTGTGTTGCAGAGAGCCTTGACGAGCTTAAATCAGCCTTTGACAAGGCGTTTAATGCGGATGGCCCGTTTGTTATAGACTGCTGTATAGATAAGGATGAATTTGTTTTGCCAATGCTTCCTCCGGGCGGCTCAATGGACGATATTATCGTAAAGGTGGGTGACTGATATGAACAGATTTACAATAGCGGTTCTTGTTAGAAACCAATCCGGTGTGCTGAACAGAGTGACCAGTATGTTCAGACGCAGAAGATTCAATATTATATGTCTCACCGTAAGCGAAACGGAGTCCGCAGCGTATTCGCGTATTACCGTTAATGCTGAGGGTGAGGATACTGCAAAAAAGCAGCTGATAGATCAGCTGTATAAGCTTCCGGACGTATGCTCTATAAAGGAACTGCACGATATGGATTCGGTCAACTGCGAGCTTTTGCTTATAAAAATGCAAAACTCTCCGGAAACACGTGATGACATACGCGCAGCGGCAGACGCCTTTGGCGCAAAGACTGTGGACTATACAAGAGATTCCATTGTTTTGCAGATAACCGACAGCAGCCACCGCATAGATGACTTTATAAATCTTATGCGTGACTATACAATACTTGAGATTTGCCGTACCGGCGTTGTTTCGCTTCAGCGCGGCAGCAATACTCTTATAAAAACAAATGTATTTTAAATAAAAAGAAAGAAGGAATTTATTATGGCAAGAATTTTTTATCAGCAGGATTGTGATCTTCAGAAACTCAGCGGTAAAACCGTTGCCATTATCGGTTACGGCTCACAGGGACATGCACATGCGCTTAACCTCAAGGATAGTGGTGTAGACGTTATAGTAGGTTTGTATGAGGGCAGTAAAAGCTGGGCAAAGGCAGAAAAGCAGGGCTTAAAGGTTATGACCTCTGCAGATGCTGCAAAAAATGCCGACATTATCATGATTCTTATAAATGATGAAAAACAGGCAAAGCTTTATAAAGAGAGTATCGAGCCGAACCTTACCGAAGGCAAGACACTTGCTTTTGCACACGGCTTTAACATTCACTTTGGCTGCATCAAGCCGCCGAAGAATGTAAACGTAATTATGATTGCCCCCAAAGGCCCAGGTCACACTGTAAGAAGTGAGTATCAGGCAGGTAAAGGCGTACCGTGTCTTATCGCAGTTGAGCAGGATGCAACAGGTGATGCATGGGATATAGGTCTGGCATATGCTTTGGGTATAGGCGGCGCGCGTGCCGGCGTTCTGGAAACAACCTTCCGTACCGAGACCGAAACAGACCTGTTCGGTGAGCAGGCAGTGCTTTGCGGCGGCGTTTGCGCTTTGATGCAGGCAGGCTATGAAACTCTGGTTGAGGCAGGCTATGATCCCAGAAATGCATACTTTGAATGTATACATGAGATGAAACTGATAGTTGACCTTATTTATCAGAGCGGTTTTGCAGGAATGAGATATTCAATTTCCAATACTGCTGAATACGGCGATTATGTTACAGGCCCAAAAATTATTACGGACGAAACCAAAAAGACAATGAAGAAGATTTTAAAGGACATCCAGGATGGTTCATTTGCAAAAGAGTTCCTGCTTGACATGTCAGATGCAGGTTCACAGGTTCACTTTAATGCAATGCGTAAGCTGGCATCCGAGCATCCGTCCGAGGTTGTCGGTGAGGAAATCCGCAAGCTGTATAGCTGGAACGGTGAGGATAAGCTGATAAACAACTAATCTTAATATTAAAAGGAGCTTATTATGGTTAGCGATTCTATAAAGAACGGTGCACAAAATGCACCGCACAGAGCGCTCTATCATGCGCTTGGCATGACGGAGGAGGAAATCAAGCGCCCTATGGTGGGTATAGTCAGCTCTTATAACGAGATTGTGCCGGGGCATATGAATATTGACAAAATAGTTGAGGCTGTCCGTATAGGTGTTGCGATGGCAGGCGGTACGCCGGTTGTGTTTCCGGCAATAGCTGTATGCGATGGTATTGCAATGGGACATAAGGGAATGAAGTATTCTCTTGTAACCCGTGATCTGATAGCAGATTCGACAGAGGCAATGGCGCTTGCTCACGGATTTGACGCATTGGTTATGGTTCCGAACTGTGACAAGAATGTACCCGGTCTGCTTATGGCGGCAGCACGGCTTAACATTCCGACTGTCTTTGTCAGCGGCGGCCCGATGCTTGCCGGTCATGTAGACGGTGCAAAGACAAGCTTTTCGTCCATTTCAGAGGCAGTGGGACAGTACAATGCCGGTAAAATATCACTTGAAAAGCTGAAGGAATATGAGTGTAAAACCTGCCCGACCTGCGGCTCGTGTTCGGGTATGTATACTGCAAATTCAATGAACTGTCTGACAGAAGCGCTGGGCATGGGACTTAAAGGCAACGGTACAATTCCTGCGGTTTATTCTGCAAGAATAGAGCTTGCCAAACATGCAGGCATGACTGTTATGGAGCTTTTGCGAAATGACATTCGTCCGCGCGATATTATGACCGAAAAGGCTTTTCACAATGCATTGACCGTTGATATGGCACTGGGATGCTCTACCAACAGTATGCTGCACCTTCCGGCGATTGCCCATGAATGCGGAATAGAAATCAATCTTGATATAGCAAACAATATCAGTGCGGTGACGCCGAATCTGTGTCATCTTGCTCCGGCAGGACGCACATATATAGAGGAGCTTGACGAGGCAGGTGGCGTATATGCCGTTATGAATGAGCTGTCTAAAAAGAATCTTCTCAATACAGATTGCATGACCGTTACCGGCAAGACTGTGGGTGAGAATATAAAGGATTGCGTAAACCTCAATACAGAGGTTATTCGTCCGATTGACAATCCCTACAGCGAAACGGGAGGAATAGCCGTTCTGCGCGGCAATCTTGCTCCGGACGGAAGCGTGGTAAAGCGTTCTGCCGTTGCACCTGAGATGCTGGTGCATCAGGGACCTGCAAGAGTGTTTGAGTGTGAGGAAGACGCGCAAAGCGCGATAAATGCCGGAAAGATACACCCCGGTGACGTGGTTGTTATTCGTTATGAAGGCCCTAAAGGCGGTCCCGGTATGCGTGAGATGCTCAATCCGACCTCTGCCATTATGGGTATGGGGCTCGGCGGCAGCGTTGCTTTGATTACTGACGGACGTTTCAGCGGTGCAACCAGAGGCGCGTGCATAGGTCATGTTTCGCCTGAGGCGGCAGACGGCGGTATGATAGGCGTTGTTAAAGAAGGCGATATTATAAGTATAAATATACCCGAAAACAAGCTGGAACTTTTGGTTGATAAAGCAGAACTTGATAAGCGTATGGCGGATTTTGTTCCAAAGACAAAAGAGCTGTCGGGTTATTTAAAGCGTTATTCCGCATTGGTTTCAAGCGGTGCAAAGGGCGCAATACTGAACAAATAATAAAAAACTTTTTGCGGCGCCTTTTGGCGCCGCATATTTGTATGGGATGATATAATGAATAACAAACTTAAAGATATTTCAATCGAATTACATTCTCTGGCAGTGTTTCATAACCTTCTCGGCGATCCGGTTATAAGCGCGCTGCTTAAATACTTTGATGTTTGCGACAAGGAGCCGCAGACCGAGGCGGTTGCCGCATATACGCAAATAGCGTCAAGACTGTATGAGGCAAAGACGGATAACCTCAGCCGATATATACAGGGGATAGTAAATGATGATGAGAATGTTTATCTCCGCAGCGTGGGCGCGGGAGAAGAACTGCCAAAGCTGCTTGTCCGCAGCGTAGAGGAGGAATTAAAAATTCTGCAGAACCTCTCAGAGCTTACACCTGAGTTTTTGCGAAGCACACTTGAATGGAGAGGCTTTCTGCCGCAGTGGCAAACGGAAAGACTTGACATTGCAGCAGATTATGCGTGCCGTACAAAAGATATCGGCAAGTACGGATACGGTATATATGCACGGTACCATATGTTCTACCTTGACGGCGCAAAGGGAATAGTCCCGGTTTGCAATCCCGATACGACAAGGCTGTCGGATCTGGCGGATTATAAGAGAGAAAAAAAGCTTATACTCGACAATACGCGTGCGCTTCTTGACGGAAAGCCGGCGGCGAATATTCTGTTGACGGGTGATGCAGGCACCGGCAAGTCGTCAACTATAAAAGCTGTTGCAAACGAGCTGTACCGCGAGGGACTGAGAATCCTTGAGGTACGTAAGGAGCAGCTGCATCAAATACCGGCTATACTGGACGAGCTTACGGTGAATCCGCTTAAATTTATCCTGTTTATAGATGATTTGTCATTTACAAAGGATGATGACGACTTCAGTGCACTGAAAGCAATTCTGGAAGGCTCTGTGTCTGCAAAGTCGCAGAATGTTGCCATATATGCAACAAGCAACCGCCGTCATTTGGTAAAGGAAACCTTCTCTGACAGGCAGGGTGATGAGATTCATCTTAACGATACCATGCAGGAGATAATTTCCCTTTCAGAGCGTTTCGGACTGCAGATTACATTTAGCCGTCCCGATAAAAATACCTATCTTGATATAGTTCATACACTTGCGACATCAAAATATATCATGATGAGTACAGAAGAACTTGATAAAGCGGCAGAGCAGTTTGCTCTTGCGCGCGGAACGCGTTCGGCGCGCGCTGCACGGCAGTTTGTTGACAGTCTTATCACAAAATTATAATTATATGCCGCAGGTTTGCCTGACGGCATCGGAATACCGCCCCGTTTTTCTGAAATGAACCCAAAAGGTGATTCTTTTGTGGTGCATATCACTGCAGACGGGGCGTTTTTTCATGCTTTTTTTGGATTTTTCGGTATTTTCGTAAGTTAGCAAACAATTATCATAAGTTTTCATATTGTCCGCCATATGATATGGTGTTATCATAAAGCATAGAAAACCGAAAAGGAGAAAATAAATGACAAGGGAATATTTTGAAGCAAGGAAAAAGGAAGTATTGGAGAATCACCGAAAGGTGACGGAAAGGGTAAACCGGAAAAAGGCGAGCATAAACGGAATATTCAACAGATATGAGTATCCGGCGCTGATGAGAGAGGATATACCGCTGAACTGGAGATTTGATTATTCGTATGAGAGGAATCCGATGTTTTTGGAGAGAATCCGTGTAAATGCGGTAATGAATGCAGGAGCGATATACATAGACGTAAAGTATGTGCTTGTTGCAAGAATAGAGGGAAATGACAGAAAGTCATTTTTTGCGGTAGCGGAGAGCGAAAACGGAGTAGACGGTTTTAAGTTCAGAGAGAAGCCGATAGAACTGCCGAGAATATCGGAGGAGGAAACAAACGTATATGATATGCGTCTTACGCAGCACGAGGACGGATGGATATACGGACTGTTCTGCTCAGAGAGAAAGGATACAAGCGTGGATGATACATCATCAGCGGTGGCAAAGTGCGGAATAGTAAGGACAAAGGACTTAAACAGCTGGGAAAGACTGCCTGACCTGGTATCACCAAATCAGCAGAGGAACGTAACATTGCATCCGGAGTATGTGGACGGAAAGTATTTGCTGTATACACGTCCGTCGGACGGATTTATAGATGTAGGAAGCGGCGGAGGAATAGGAGCAGCATTGGTAGAGACAATGGAGCATGCGGAGATAAAGGAAGAAAAGATAATAGATCCGAGAATATATCATACGATAAAAGAGGTAAAGAACGGAGAGGGAGCAACACCGATAAAGACAAAGGAGGGATGGCTGCATATAGCGCATGGAGTAAGAAACCATGCAACGGGACTTAGATATGTACTGTATTGCTTTATGACATCACTGGAGGATCCGACAAAGATAATCTATGAGCCGGGCGGATATTTTGTAGCGCCGAAGGGAGCAGAGCGAGACGGAGATGTATCGGGGTGCATATTCAGCAACGGAGCAATAGCAGATGAAAAAGGGAACCTGTATGTATACTATGCGTCAAGTGATACGCGTCTTCAGGTAATATCAACGACAATAGAAAAGATGGTGGATTATTGCAAAAACACACCGGCAGACGGATATAACACGCATGCAAGTGTGGAGGCAATATGCCGGCTGATAGAAGCAAACAAGGGATATTATACTGAGTAAAGGAGAAAAAAGATGCTGAGTGTAAGGGACACAAAAAGCGAAATAGTAATCAATGGATTTGAAACAAGAGAGATAAGATATGCGTTTCATGATATAGACGGAACACATTCGCTGATAAGAGAATGGCCGTCGGTGATGAGCATATGTCTGTATGATGTGATAGAAAACGGATTGCCGGAGGACTTTGACAGCAAGGAAAATGAAAGACGGCTGATAGAACTTGCCGGGAAAGAGAAGCACGAGGAAACGGATAAGTTTTGTGTAGAATCGGCAGGACTGTCGGCGCTGACGCAGATGGAATGGGCGATACGCCGCGGAGTGGAAGAAGGAACGATAGAGGTAAGCTGTGACGAGAAAACAAATTCAGAGATAATAAAGAGAATCTGGTCGGGAGAGGAATATTATGATGATTTGCTCGAAACAGAGGAAATGACAGAGATGCTGAAGGAGCAGACGCCGCGGCTGTTTAAGCTGTATGAGGCGGTGCTTAACGGATACTGCCGTGATAAGAATCTTGAGATAGCTAAGAAAGAGCCGGAGAGGTTTAGAGTAGCAGGATCAATGGAGTTTATGAAGTATCTGAAGGATAAAGGAGTAAAGAATTACTTTGTAACGGGAGCAGTAGTGGAAAAAGGCACGGGAATGTATGAGGAAGTAGAAACACTCGGCTATAAAATCGGAGAAGGAGAGATAATAGAGGAGATAATCGGTTCGACATGGACAGAGAAAATGCCGAAGGATATGGTAATGAAGAAGCTGCTGAAGGAGCTGAAGGCAGACGGGAAAAACGTACTGGTGGTAGGTGACGGGAGAGCAGAGATTTCAGCGGGAGCAGAGATGGGAAGCGTGGTTATAAGCCGCTTGCCAAAGACAGCTGAGTATCAGAGAGAGCTGCACAAGGAGCTTGGCAGCAATGTCATTATAGAGGATTATCTTGATAAAAACCTTTACGATTTATTTGAGGGATAATATAAATGGGGCGCCCCTGCGAAACCAAACAACACATGATGTATGCACAATCCCGCAGGGGCGGATGCCTATCCGCCCGAAACAAATATTGTTTGTGTCTATGCAATTTTTGGATGAATTGTAAAGCAAAAGATTATAAATGTATTATATTCTCTTATAATTTACAAAAAGATGGGAAAAATACTTGACAAACAGTTTAAGAATATGCTATACTTTATTAGTCGCACTTAGGCGATGTTGTTTGGTATGGAGAGGTGTCCGAGTGGTTTAAGGAGCTAGTCTTGAAAACTAGTGATGCGAAAGCACCCAGAGTTCGAATCTCTGCCTCTCCGCCACTTTAATTTAATATTTTTAAATTCGGAGAAGTACTCAAGTTGGCCGAAGAGGCGCCCCTGCTAAGGGTGTAGGTCGGGAAACCGGCGCGAGGGTTCAAATCCCTCCTTCTCCGCCAATCATTCAATATCCTACTTTACCAGAGCGTGATATTGAACAATTAGGTTTGAGAACATTGTTTAGGTTATAAACTAAGCAATGTTCTCTTTTTTTACTTCGTTTTCCGATTCGTTTAACAGGTTTCCTATAAAACGGTATTCTATATCAATAGACTGTTCCCACCTACCGTCAACCTGCTTGCGCTCCGAAACTGTAATACTGTCTATGAGTTGTGTTATGATATTTCTATCAAGTTTATCTGCATTAGAGAATTGCCCGATAAGTCTTATCCACTCATTAACCTCATCTGTTGCGTTACTCTTTTCCTCGTAATCCCTTTTTAATTGAGGAATTCGATTTTCGACGTCCTCCTGCTCTGTCAAAAAATCTTCCATCATTGACTTGAATACCTCCTCGGGAAGGTTTCCGCTGCACTTATCGATATAAAGATTTTTTATAGCAGTTTTAATGACAACCAGACGTTTTTCGGCACTATCCATCTGAGACTTTATAACCTTTGTTTCTGCCTTAATATGTTTGCTTTTAAGCGCCATAAGTTTTTTTGTAATAGTCTCTTTGTCTGCTTCGGCAATAATTGCATAGTTTCTTATGTCATTCAAAACAATTTCGCAAAGATCATTTTCTTCTATATAATGTGTACTGCAAGCTCCGGAACCGTTGTTGTTATAACGGCTGCAACGATATATACCTTTATCGCCGTGCGCTTGCTTTTTTACCATATATGCAAGTGGAGAACCGCAATCAGCACACTTTAACATACCCGCAAACAACCCCACGGTCTTTTTCTTTGTTATTGCGACTCTTGACTTTTTATCCATAAGAGTATGTACCCTGTCCCACAATTCGCGCTCTATAATGGGCTCATGAGTGTTTTCAACCACTATCCAATTTTCGGGTGAAACGGTTCTCATTTTTTTGGTCTTAAACGAAACTGTCTTACGCTTGCCTTGAACCATATTTCCGATATAAACTTGGTTTCGCAATAATTGCAATACTGTCGAACTACCCCATACATTTTTCTCAGATGTAAGAGGATTAATGCGCCCCATTTTTGAGTAGTGATAAAATCTTGGACTGTCGATTTTCTCTGTATTCAGGCGTTCTGCAATTTGTCTCGCCGATTCACCCGCTGCAAATTCGTTGAACAGTCTTTTGATAATCAATGCTGCTTCATCATCAACAATCAGGATATGTTTATCTTCGGTTGATTTTTTATATCCATACGGAGCTTGACTACCCATAAACTTTCCTTGCTCAGCATTTTTCTTTTTTACCTGCCACACCTTTTTTGATACCTGCTTTGGATATATTTCATTCAAAACATGGTGAAATGCTGTTATATCATTATCATCACTGATAGTGTCTATACTGTCGTTAATAGCAATATATCGAATGTCATTTTCAGGGAAAAATTCATCTGTATAGTACCCCGCCTGAACATAATTTCTACCTAACCGAGAAAGATCTTTTGTTATAATACAATTAATTTTTCCGCTTAGCGCATCATCAATCATTTTTTTGAACCCGGGTCTTTCAAAATTAGTCCCCGTCCAGCCGTCATCGACATACTCACGAACCAAGTTCCAGCCTTTTTCTACCACATAGTCTTTTAGCACCTGCCTTTGGTTGCTTATGCTCATACTTTCTAAATTTCTGTTATTATCGTCCTTTGATAGTCTTAAATAAATTCCTACATCGTATGTGTTATCTGTATTCATTATAATTTTACCTCCTGTGATTACAGCAAAAATAACACGATATAGTTTTGATTGCCCCTCTATTATAGCGCAACAGAGGGGCAATGTCTATATTGCAAGGTTATTTGTTAGTATCAAGTAAAAGTTGGCAAATTTTTCACTAAATTTTCGAGCAACTCAAACAGATAGTATTGCAGAGTTTCCGTCACCATTGACAGTTACTGCGATAAAATGCATATCACAAACACACCGACGGCGAAAAACTCAAAAATATGAGGGCAATGAGAAATATTTTCCTTTAAGCCAGTCAATAATTTCCTTTGTTTCGTTAGTAATTGCATAATCAGTAAAGGGAATGCTTGCGTGTTTACCTTCGTATCCTTTGCCGTCTTTCTTCAGCGCTTTTGACGAACTCAGCAAAGGCTTCATAGAAGGCTCCTGCAAGCGTTCGGGGATTTCAAAGGTTGTCAGACGTTCTATCGTTTTTACAAGGGTATTACTAACTTTATGGCAAAGTAGCTTGCATAGTTTAAGACCACCTTGCGGACTCCAGCAAGCACCCCTGTGCTTCATTCGTTTTGCAACCACAAGAAACATATTGTGTTCGCCGTTTCCCATACCTTTGTAAACAAGTCCATCCGGAAGTTGTGGTAGATTTAATCCTCTCTTGCGGTAAGGAATCAAGACGTTTCGATTGTCTTTCAAATAACTGAGCAAACGGCGTACCCGTTTCTCTGCGGTTTTGCTTTCAAGACTGTTTGCGACTGCTTCAAGATATTCAAACAATTCATCAATCTTGTTTTCTCTTAACATACTTGATACTCGTTTTGAATAATCTCCGCCGAGGTTACTTGTTCTGATTGCTTTCTGTATATGAAACGGGTCAAGCTGAAAATGTGCTTCGTCATTGTAGTCGTGGAGCTTTTTTATCCATCCGCCACCGTCTGAATTGAATATTCTGACACTTATCTCATCGGTGTTGTACTTTGATGACAAAACAGCTTCTTTCCGCTTGTTAAACTCTGTACCGCTTGCTATGTCACATACAACTGTCTTGTTTGCAAGTTCAAAACGCTTTGGTGCGGTTTCTTTCCAACCCTCATGAGCTATTGCGATTTTGAGTTCAAAGGAATTGTTACCTTTACGGCGATACCTCTTTTGCTGTCTTGCAAAAACGCCGTCTGCTTCTTCAAACAAAACTGCAATCTCACGCTCGCCCCGAAGCTTATGTTCTTTGTCGAGTTCGATATATCTGTTCTCCATTGCTTCAATTTTAGAACCGAGCTTTTGAACCACATTCCATACACTCTGATGACTTATTCTCTGTCCCGTAAGAGAAGATATATTTTTTGCAGTCTGTCCGTAAGAGGTTTCGCAAATATTATCTGCAATGCGTTCAACAAGGTTTGCAGAGATAAAAACAATATTTTCAAAGCCAACATATTCATCGAGCAGATACACAAACTTTTTTTCATACTCGTTATCCATTACTTGGTAGACCGCTCTTGAATATTCGACTTCACCCATCAGTGTTTTGATACAGGTTTTGCGATGCCCTTTATGCCTTAAAAGCTCCTTGTCACGGCTTTTCATAAGTTCTTGGTCAAGAGCCTACAAAAATTTGAAAAGGCTTTGGATGCAAGTTTACAAGCATAATTGTAAATTTCTTTCTCTAAACTCTTGATGTTTATCTCATTTTCGGTTAAAATATTCATATCGTACAAACTCCTTTGTATTTTGTATCTCGTCAATACTATCATACTAGAGTTTGTTCGATTTGGGAATAGCCGTCATGGGTTATTTCCAATTTTTTTGCCAATTATTATTTTACACTAACCTAAAACTTTTAGTATTTTGCATAAAAAAACAACCTGAACATAGTCAGATTGTTTTTTCTTGTTTAATAACGTTTCAATTCACTCCTATTACATATGTGATTTGAAGTAATAGGAGACAGTCAGCGGGTAAATATCCGCTTTAATTTAATCACATAATTCTTAAATTTAAAAATTCTCGAACATGCATATATTACCGCAAGATGTTTTTTGCGTCAATATATAAAGTAAAATAACTCCGAAAAGAAAAAATACATTTCAATACATTATATGTA
>ERZ1034952.1187-NODE-1187-length-21883-cov-7.971504_pt1 | contig 21883 bp, 19 predicted proteins | sample MGYA00520625_ERZ1034952 | MGnify/ENA primary metagenome ERZ1034952 (study PRJEB33766, sample SAMN09781773) | gut metagenome | biome: gut microbiome | host: Homo sapiens | place: Madagascar | study: EMG produced TPA metagenomics assembly of the PRJNA485056 data... | reverse complement strand
AAAAACTATGGTAAAAGTTACAGTTAATGTAGAAGGAATGATGTGCGGACACTGCGAAGCACATGTAAATGAAGCAATCAAAAAAGCTTTCGGCGCAGAAGATGTCGTATCTTCCCATGAAAGCAACACAACTGTTTTCACAGCACCGGAAAGAGTTGACGAAGACAAGATCCGCGCTACGATCAAAGAAGCAGGATATGAGGTTACAGGAATTACTCAGGAGTAATACCAAATCACACAGACTTATAATCACAATCATCAGACGGTTCCGCAGAATATTTTCCGGAACCGTTTGTTGCATGTCCTGATATAAACAAAAATACTTCGGGAATATGCAAAACACTATTTAACTTTTGGGGGATCTTATGAACAACACACAGGATAATAAAAATCCGGAAAAAACTCACGATCTGCACTATTATGCCGGGCACATCCGGTATGACATGACAAATCTGATCAAGTGGCTGCTTCTCGCAGTCCTGACCGGGCTGACGGTCGGTTTCATCAGCAGTCTTTTTGCACGTGCACTGAAATTTGTTACAACTTACCGCATAGAACACTTCTGGGTGTTCTTTCTGCTGCCCGCTGCCGGCCTTGTCATCGTCTTTCTCTATCAGAAACTCGGACAGGACGATGGCGGCACCAATCAGGTACTTTCCACCATCCGCTCACAGGATGACGTTCCCTTCCGTTCTGCTCCGCTGATTTTCATTTCTACGATCCTGACACACTTTGCCGGTGGTTCTGCCGGACGTGAAGGTGCAGCGATCCAACTTGGCGGAAGCATCGGTAATCAGCTCGGAAGCTGGTTCCGTCTCGACGAAGAAGACCGTCACGTCATGGTCATGTGTGGAATGAGCGCTGCTTTCTCCGCTGTTTTCGGTACTCCGATGGCTGCGGCTGTTTTTTCCATGGAAGTAGTCAGCGTCGGTATCATGTACTATGCAGCACTGGTTCCATGCGTGATATCTTCTATTATTGCTTCGGAATTTGCTGCCAACTTCGGAATCCATCCAGAATCTTTTCACGTTGTAGATATTCCGGATCTTACTGTGGAAACCGGTCTGAAAATGGTTCTCGTCGCTATCGCATGTGCCGCGATCAGTATCATTTTCTGTATGACATTGCAGGGAATCAGCAAACTTTACACAAAATATTTCAAAAATCCCTATATTCGTATTGTTGCTGCCAGTGCGATCATCATTGCGATCACTTTGCTTTTACGAATTACTGATTACATGGGCGCAGGCAACAATCTGATCGAGCTTGCCATTGAAGAGGGACAGACGCGTCCACTGGATTTCTTCTGGAAAATTCTTCTGACCGCGCTGACCATGCGTGCCGGATTCCGCGGTGGTGAGATTGTTCCGTCGTTCTGCATCGGCGCAACTTTCGGATGTCTCATGGGGCATCTGATAGGACTTTCCCCGTCTATCTGCGCAGCCGCCGGAATGGCAGCACTTTTCTGCGGTGTTACCAACTGCCCGATCACCTCGATCCTGATCGCATTTGAACTCTTCGGATTCCGTGGTGTTTCCTATTATCTGATCGCAGTTTCCATCAGCTATGCCGTTTCCGGTTATTACGGACTGTATAAAGATCAGACGATCGTATATTCTAAATATAAGGCAAAATACATCAATCGTCATACCAGATTTTAAACTGGTATGGCGATTGTTGTGTTTTAGATATCAAAGATTGTTTTGTATTAAACTGCTCCCACAATCTTTGATATTATGTTATAAATTTAACGTGTATTTTATCAAAAACTTAACTTGTACAATGAAAATTATATGTTAGAATAAAGGTGTATTTTTTAGGAAAAGTAGGAGGAATTTGAATGCGCAAAACAAAAATTATCTGTACCCTTGGTCCGTCTACTGACAAAGACGGTGTTCTGGAAGAATTAATTAAAGAAGGAATGAATGTAGCACGTTTTAACTTCTCTCATGGTTTACACGATGAACAGAAAGGCCGTATTGATAAATTAAAAGAAATCCGCACACGTCTTAACAAACCAGTTGCAGCGCTTCTCGATACAAAAGGTCCTGAAATTCGTATCTGCGAATTTGCAGATGGAAAGATCACTCTGAAGGAAGGTCAGGAATTTACTCTGACTGCAGATGAGATCGAAGGAAATGAAAAAATCGTTTCTGTTACCTACAAGGATTTATATAAAGATGTCAAACCTGGCAACAGCATTCTGATCGATGATGGTCTGATCGGACTTGAAGTCAAAAAGATCAAAGGTCATGACATTGTCTGTACCGTTATAAATGGTGGTGTCCTCGGCAACAAAAAAGGTGTAAACCTTCCGGGCGTAGAGGTAAATATGCCATTTATCAGCCCGAAAGACCATGACGATATCCTTTTCGGCATCAAAGAAGGATATGATTTCATCGCTGCTTCCTTCACCAGAACAGCAGCCGATGTCAAAGAGATCCGCGATATCCTCGAAAAAAATGGCGGCCACGACATCAAGATCATCGCAAAGATCGAGAACCAGCAGGGTGTTGACAACATCGACAGTATCATCGAAGCCGCAGACGGTATCATGATTGCCCGTGGTGATATGGGTGTTGAGATCCCGCTTGAAGATGTTCCGGTTATTCAGAAAGATATTATTGCCAAAGTATACAGTGCCGGCAAACAGGTCATCACAGCAACTCAGATGCTGGATTCCATGATCAAGAATCCACGTCCGACACGTGCAGAGACTACAGACGTTGCCAATGCCATCTATCAGGGAACGAGTGCAATCATGCTTTCCGGTGAAACTGCTGCCGGTAAATATCCGATTGAAGCACTCAAGACGATGGTCAAGATTGCCCGCCGTACAGAAGCAGATGTTGAATACAACCAACAGTTCAGTGTTCGTACAAAAGGTGACACTACCAACGTAACAACTGCGATTTCCCATGCTACCTGCATGACAGCCATCGACCTGAATGCAAAAGCCATCATCGCAGTTACCCGTTCCGGCAACACTGCACGCATGGTTTCCAAATATCGTCCGGGATGCCAGATCATCGCATGTACTCCGGATGAACGTACATGGCGTCAGTTAAACATGGTATGGGGTGTTGCTCCGATCCTGACAAAAGAAGAATACAGCATGGAGATCCTTCTCCTTCACGCTACAGAAGCCGCCGAAGAAAACGGCTATGTAAAAAAAGGAGATGTCGTTGTTCTGACTGTCGGAGTTCCGCTTGGACGTTCCGGAAACACCAACCTGCTTAAAGCTACAGTTGTAGGCGAATACTAAAATCACGGGGCATATCGTTTTGATATGCCCCGTTAATTTTTATTTCTTATAAACAGTGATCACAATTGGATCTTCCACCTCGTCGTTATAGGCTCTGATCCAGTAATGTTCTTCATTTCTTTCTTCCTCTGCATTTGCAGAGTCTTCATCGTTTTCTTTATTTTCAGTTTCATTATCTTTTTCTGCTGTTTCTTTAACTGCCGTGTCGTCCTCTCTCTTCTCTTTCACATAAGACAGCTCCACAAATGGTTTCGCACCTTCTGTACCTTTCAGTACGATCCGGTTCTTTGTGCCTTTTACTACGCCCTCAAGTTTTGTTGAAAACTTCTGAAGATTTTTTCGAATCCCAAAGCTTCCGCCGGTTGAAGTCTTCATTGTAATCGTTGTCTCATCCTCTGTAACGTTTACAATATTCAGTATCTTCTTGTTTTCCGTCAGAGTCAGAACTATTTCATCTTTTGTATACTCTACATGAATTCCAAGTTCACCTGCCGTTTTGCCTGCATTTAAAGTAAACCAGTCATTTGACAGATCTTTCGCATTTATGATGGAAATAGATTTCAATGTTTTTGATTCACTGGTCAGAGAAAAACCGTTTTTAATCTTTTCAATTTCCGTAGATATCGCCAGATCCGTAAGGTTTCCCTGTTCATCTCTGCTGATTCTGGCTGTATTATCTGCAACAGTTTTGCCCTCAATCTCCTCAACTTCCTCCGGGTGCTTCGCGTCTTTCACTACTTTGATTGTATGGGAAGCCGTTGTCGGATCATATTCTGCTACAACTTCTGTGGAAGTGGAAGAAGCATAAGTTGCATATTCTTCATCAACATCCACATCCGGGAGTTCTTCTTCGTCAACCGCTGGTTCCTCTGTCTTATCAGAATCTTCGTCGGATTCATTTCCGGTATCCGGCTTTATCTCACCATTGTTATCCGTCTTATCATTTTCGTTCGGATCAGCTGGACCATCCGGCTTTTCATTGTTTCCCGGGTTATTGTCTTTGTCGTTATCCTTGTTGTCTTCTTTTCCGTCTGTACCCGGTTCTTTTACAGAAATGATATTGGTTTCCGTATAATCACACTTTTCTCTTTTACATTTATAAACAACTTTTCCCGGAGTATCTTCTGTGGCTTCTTCTGTAGAAACCACCTCAAGATCATGACCAAGTGCCTTTTTGAGGTCACGTTTTTCCTCGTAACCACAGCTCTGACACTTCCAAAGTACATATCCTGCTTCTGTACAGGTAGGTTCCACTACCTGCACTTCTTTCATCTCATGTTCTTCCCCACATATCTCGATATCCGTATCCGGATTATTTACTTCCTCTGCCTGTGCATAAACTGCAGAACTTCCTGACAGGGACACAGCAAGTAAGACTGCAAGAATTCTACTCTTTTTATTTCTTCTCATACGAACTTTCTCCTTTGTATAGAAATACGGTAACTGTTCAGTACCCTCACAGTTACGAGTCAAAACAATACTTTCATCTTATCATTAATTCGTTTTAGCTATATAAAGCGAGTCCAAAACGGGCCATTATCCGCGATTTCATTCGATATATCGCAAGATAACGGCCCGAAACAGGGATATCTTATTTAGTTCTGACATCCGCCATATTTATTTTGCAGCAAGATCTTTAAGTACTTCGCCTGCAATAATAAGACCGACTACGGACGGCACAAATGCAGTCGAACCCGGGATATCACGACGCTCCGTACACTTATGTGCAGCTCCCGGAGGGCAAATGCAGTTAGTACGACAACTGATTGACATATCTTCAATCGGTCTGGTCGGCTGTTCTTTTGAATAAACCACCTTAAGCTTCTTCACTCCGCGTTTCTTTAACTCACGGCGCATGACCTTCGCCAGTGGGCAGACAGATGTTTTATAAATGTCAGCCACTTCAAAAGCTGTCGGATCCAGCTTGTTTCCTGCCCCCATACTGCTGATGATCGGAACTCCGGCTTCTTTCGCCTCCATGACAAGCTGAATCTTCGCAGTCACAGTATCTACTGCATCTACCACATAAGAATACTGCGAAAAATCAAATTCATCCTTTGTCTCCGGCAGATAAAAGCATTTATGAACATTCACCTCGACCTTCGGATTAATGTCCAGGATACGTTCTTTCATGACATCTACTTTGTATTTACCAACTGTACTTCTGGTTGCAATGATCTGTCTGTTGAGATTTGTCAGACATACTTTGTCATCATCGATCAGGTCGATTGCTCCGACTCCGCTTCGTACAAGTGCCTCGACAGTATAACCGCCAACTCCGCCGATTCCAAATACGGCAACACGGGAGCCGGCCAGTTTCTCCATCGCCTCTTTGCCAAATAAAAGCTGTGTTCTGGAAAACTGATTCAACATTTATTTCTTAATCTCCTTATCTTCGAGTGTTTCGTTCATACTTCCGGTACGATAGCCCAGAAGATCCAATGTTACATAATCAAACCCATATTCTTTCAGTTTTGATGCAATCTTCGTCCTGTTTTCTTCTTCAACGATCTTTGCAATCTCTTTCGGAAGAACTTCGATTCTTGCAATATTTCCGTGAATACGGACACGTACCTGGTGGAATCCCATGTCAAGAAGAAGCTGCTCTGCTTTATCAACCATTCCAAGCTTTTTCTCATTGATCGTTTCTCCATATACAAAACGTGAAGAAAGACATGCAAAGGACTGTTTATCCCAGGTCGGAAGTCCCATTTCTTTGGACAATTCGCGGATCTCAGCTTTGGAAAGCTCTGCCTGGCGAAGCGGGCTGCTGACGCCGAGCTCTCTGACTGCGATCAGCCCCGGACGGTAATCTCCGTTGTCATCCATATTGGAGCCTTCGGCTACAGCGTTCATTCCGTTCTCCCTCGCAATCTCCCAGATTTTCTCAAACAGTTCATGCTTACATAGATAACAGCGATTCTTCGGATTCTGGCGAAAACCGTCGATATCCAGTTCTTCGGATTCAACGATGATCTGGCGGATTCCGTTTTTTTCACAGAATGCTTTTGCTTCTTCTAATTCTCTCTTCGGGAAAGAACAGGAGCTTGCCGTAACTGCGATCACCTTGTCGCCAAGAGCTTCCTGTGCCGCTTTCAGAAGAAATGTAGAATCCACTCCACTTGAAAACGCAACTGCTACACTTCCCAGTGCTTTGAGATTCTCCTGTAGTACTCTATATTTATCATGAATAGTCACTATAAAGCGCTCCTTTTAACCTAGTATTCAAGTGTGTATTATAGCATATTGCTGTAAACCGTACAACCTGTAAATCCTTTAAACATAATGCAGATAATTTGTAATATTTTGTCCATTATTCAAAATCAAACCGTCTGACTTCGCAGTTTTTAACCCCGAAAGTTGCGTACTCTTCGTTTGTCATCTCATAGAAATACGACTGGATGACTCTGGAAATTCCATTATGTGCTACAAGAATATATGTTTTATGATCGGACTCTTCCCGGATTTCATCGAGCAGATTATAAATTCTCTGTGCCAGATGAAGCATGGATTCTCCACCGTCATATCTGGTCACAAACTGCTGTTTTGCCTTCTGGAACTCTTCTCCGTTTCGCGGAGTTGATTCATATTTTCCGAAATTCTGCTCGATCAGTCTCGGCTCAACGCGCGCCGGAATACCTACGATCTCCGAAATATGTTTTGCTGTATCTGCTGCACGCATCAGCGGAGAATAAAGAATCTCATCTGCGTGGATTCCCTGTCGCAAAATTTCCTGTCCTGTCTCAATTGCCTGCTGATGTCCTTTTTCCGTCAGTTCGATATCTGTTGCACCACAGATTTTATTCGCAACATTCCATACAGTCTGTCCATGTCTTATAAAATAAAAATGTCCCATAATCTCTAACTCCTGATCTTTATACCATTGTCATCAATACAGTTCCCACCGTAATGAGTACAACACCCACCGCGGATTTCCGTGTCAGTTTCTCATGGAATACGATCCACGAGAATGCAATCGTCACAAGAATGCTCAGTTTATCGATTGGCACGACCACGCTTGCCGGTCCTTCCTGCAAAGCCCGGTAATAGCAAAGCCATGAAGCTCCTGTAGCAATACCGGACAGCCCGATAAGCAAAAGCTCCTTTTTTTCAATCTGGCTGACTTCATGCTGCTTACCTTTCAGAAAGACCATGAGCCATGCCATCACCAACACGACCGTTGTTCGAATCGCAGTTCCGAGGTTGGAATCCACACCGGAAATGCCGATTTTTCCGAGGATTGCTGTCAGGCTCGCAAAAACAGCAGACAGTACCGCATAGATCAGCCAGCTTCCGTCTTTTCCGGAATTGTCGGTACTTACTTCTTTTCGTGTGATCATCATCATCGTTCCGACACCGATCAGACAGACACATCCAGCCTTTGCCCATGATAATCCTTCATGAAGAAAAATCAGCGCAAGTAAAATAGTCAGGATCGTACTGGACTTATCGATCGGGACGACTTTATTGATGTCCCCCTTCTGAAGTGCATGGAAATAGCACAGCCATGATGCCCCTGTCGCCAGCCCGGACAGAATAAGAAAAAGAAGTGTATGTCCGCTGATGTCCTTTATTCCGGACAGTGTCCCTGTTACAAGCACCATCAGCCATGAAAACAAAAGTACCACGATCGTCCTGACTGCTGTTGCCACATCAGAATCTGTTTTCTGAATTCCGCATTTTGCAAGAATCGCTGTAATCCCTGCAAAAAATGAAGCTCCCACCGCAAATAAGAGCCACATGTTGATTCCCCCCTGCGCCATTTTGTTTTATCTGCAAAAAGAGCAGGTCTTCACCTGCTCCGATTTATCAGTCTTCATCAAAGTTTGCTGCGTATATGCCCTCCGGAAGTCTCATTGTAAGAATCCCGAGATTAAATTCATGATCCATGATCGTAATGTGATACTCAAAAATCACATCGTCCTCAAATTTAGACAGTAACACATAACTGCCGTTTTCTTTTCCCTCGATCTGGTCACAGATATCTTCATAAACAGCCTGGCCGGAAATCTCTCGCGGATATCCTGCTGCTTTGATCTTCTCCTCAATTGCCTGATATAATTCGTCCACTCGTGCTTCCTCCTTTAATACCGAACTCCGAATCTTCGTTCTTCCTCATCCACAGAAATCTCACGTCTTCGGATATCGTCAATCTCTATATACCGGTCATTGTAAAGTGCCTGTACAATCTTGTCAATATCTTCTTCCAGCCCCTGCAGCTCTGTCGAAACCGATCCGTCATATTCATTTCTCGCCCATCCGGTCACACTGTATTTGTCTGCCAGATAACCAAGTTTGTAACGGAAGCCCACGCCCTGAACTCTTCCATAGAACTGAATGGATTGTCTTATCCTGTGCATGTCGTTACCTCCGTATCTGTTTCCCTGCGTTCTTCCTTCCGGAAAGCTTTGCTTCCAGAAATTTCACCAACCGGTAGCCCACATATCCTGCCAGAATTCCAAAAAACATACCACCCAGAACATCCGTCGGATAATGGACATACAGATATAATCTCGATACTGCGATCAGACAGGACAGTATCAGTGCCGGTTTCCAGAGCTTCTTTTCACCTGCGAGATATAACGCGGTAACCGAAGCAAAAGATGCGGCTGTATGTCCCGATGGGAATGAATAATCATGAAGCTTTGCCACCAGCAGCTGCGCACTGGTGTTTACATCGTATGGTCTTGTTCTTGCTGCCAGATTTTTTACTGCTATATTGCAGATCAGCAGATCCATGATCAGTGCTGCTGCCATAATGATTCCTGTTTTTCTCATCTTTGGTATGATAAGAAAAAGCAGTGTCAGGATAATCCAGAAAATCCCCGCATCCCCCAGCTTTGTGATTGATGTCATAATTTTATCCAGAATCGGTGTATGTAACGTCTGGAACCAGTCAAGAATATTTAATTCCATCTATCTTCCTGCACTTTCTAGTCTATTTTTATCAGCGCTCCGTAAGCCGCGTTCAGTCAGGGCACATCATCTCAGCGGATCTTACGCATCTCACCATCAATCAGAAATACCTGATCTCCTTCATTGATATCCAGCTCATACAGCCGGGCATCCTTCTCTCTGACTGTCATTTCTTCACCTGTATAATTACTTTTCAGAAGGACATTGTCCTTCACTGCCATCCCGTCCGGACGTCCCTCACATCCGAAATCCGGCTCATCAATACGTAAAACATTAAATGTCTCAAGCATGTCTGTCTCCCCTTTTATTGCCATTGTACTGCCGTGTATCTGTTATTCCTTTTCCCCTTCATTTGCATCTTCCATTGTGATGCATTCCTGCATCTGTGCTTCTGTATAATGCAGACGCAGTACAGCCTGCGGCCAGTTGATATTGACTGCTGCTGTCTTGTTTTTTTCTTCACCGGCTTTACGGATAAGTCCGAGGAGTTCATTCAGAACTTCTCTTGTCAGGTAGCCGCCTCTCCAGTGAAATGTCAGCGTTTTTCCCTTTTTTGCTGCCTGAAGTGAACGTTTATACACATCTTCTGTCTTTGTAAAAGACAGCTTCTTTTCTCTGTAATAAAAGTGGTCATGATCTGTACAATGAGGTGCCGCTGCAATCAGAGGCTCATGATCCCGGAAGATACTTTTGTCATCAAGATTGAAATAATCATAACGAATATCTTCGACTTTATCACTGTTTCCGAGTGTATTATCAAAAGTCGCATCCAGATGATAATAAGTCCCTCCGATCCGGACAATGTTCCAGGTATGACGGTATTTGATACCTTTTTCCGGATTGTTTCCACATATTGCGATCACGCACCAGACGCCCAGCGCATCCAGAAGGACTTTTACTGCCTTTGCAATGCCCTCGCAGACACCCACTCCCTGTCCGAGCGGGCCGATGATCTCATGAGAATAAGCCTTTTTGAGCTTGTCATAGTGTACATTCTGACAGATAAAATCATGTACATATTTCTCTTTTTCCCATTCGGACATGTTCTTCGCCGGACGCACAAGCTTTTCAACTCTGGATTTCATTGCTTTCTGATGCTCTTTTATTTTGCCTTTATCAAACAGATATTCCGGAACAAAAATAATATTCGGTGATTCTTTGTAATATCGGTATTTATATCCCGTTGCCCAGAAAATCTCCGGATGATCCAGACGCAGCTGGAAAAAGACATTATACAAAGTCTCTCCGTCCAGTGCCGGAATCTGAAACTCATCCGCCAGTCCGGAAAGTCCCTGAAGGATTCCATGATAGGCAGCCTGTTCCTGTTTATTCATATGGTTGTAGTAATACTGTTCCATAACTTTCTCCCGAGGTTTCTCTCAAAGCATTGCAGGCAACTCCGCTTCCTGCTCCTCTATTTCATGGAATACTGCATCATTTCATAATGCAGAATACATCCCTCATAGATTTCCATCGGAAGCAGTGCCCTCGCCACCAGCTTCAGTTCTTCCTCCGGTCTGTCGATTCTCTGCAGATGTGCATAATCTCCATCAATCCGTTTCACTTCATAATCACATTCTAACATCGGTATTTTCCTTTCTCGTAAATCACATTTTACATTCTCAGTTTTTTTCGAAATTCTCTTAATGTATCTTTCTTTCGGAAGATAAACATCCCCGCCAGAACCAGAAAACTGATGCCTGTACAAAGTACGGAAGGCATCGTATATTTTATGATTCCGATCCAGATAAGAACTGCCGGAAGGCATCCGATCATCGCCGCCTGAAGCAGATAATACAAATATTCTTCCCTCTCCAGATGGCTGACCTTTGCGATTACAGGGACACTTCCAAGCACCGCAAGTGCCCCAAACGGAAATACAAAATCTACGGACCAGCCTTTCCATCCGATGAAATGATCCCATAATACGCACAAAATCGTAATGAGCAGCAACTGCCATGCCAGGTTTTTGAGGATGTTTCTGCGTTTAAAATATGCCACTCCGACAACAAGCCATGCACACAGACAGCCAGCCGCAGCAAACCAGAACCAGTTCAGTGTCTCCAGCATCAGATAGTTGATCATCCCACAGATCACAGCTACGGCAAGACATAGAAAACTGAATGTCTGTAAAACCTTTTTCTCTTCTTTTTTCTGCTGCTCCCCACATCCGGGAAAGTCATTTTTCTCTTCTTTATATGGAATTTCTTCCTCACGGAGCATCCGCATAAAGTTCTTCTGAATGCTGTCATCCGGAATTTTGGATGTAAATCCAAGCACCATCTGATCTTCATATGAACAGGAACAAAGCTGCAAAGAATTGGTACTTGCAAAGATACCAAATCGTTCAATATACTCTTTGTATTCTTCCGGAAATCTCAGAATACCAATATTAGAATACACGGCTGTAATACTCCTGCTGCCAAGATTCGCCCCCGCCATCATAAAATATTTCTTGATTTCAAGCGGCACTGCACGTATTACCGGATTCTTTTCCAGACGCACATATCCGTTCATATCCATCGCTATTTTATCTTTTACAAGCTTTTCTTTGAACTGTTTTTTTACGTCATATAATACATCCTGAAAGGTTGTCTCATCGGAAAAAGTATATCCAACTTCAATCCATCCGAAGAAATTCCCCATCGACTGAGATGGAAAATAATTGCGCAGATTGACCGGTATCATCAATGCAACCGGCTTCTTCTGCCGGTTCTTCGGAACCTCCTCATGTATCGAACAAAGTAACATTGCAGTAAGCAGAACCGTAATCGAAGCGCCATAAGTACGAGCTTTCGCCAGCGTCTCTTTTACCGGGACAACTACCTCTGTAATCTGCATATCTGCATGCAGTAATTTTTCACCTTTCAGCTTCACAGCTGTCGGTTTTTTCTCTTTGTTTTTCGGAATATCTGAGGAATAATACTGTGAAAAGCTGTCTTCTTCCTGCTCTCCGGGTGTTGGTTCCTCCGGGTGTTCCACACGTAGTAAATCTGCCTCCGGATGCGTCAGAATCAGATAATTCTGTACCAGTTCACTTAAGAAATTCATTGCTCCGGTACCGTCTGTCAGTGCATGATATACCTCAAAATTAATGCGGTTTTTATAATAACTCACCTGAAATAAAAGGCTCTTTTTATCCGGTATATAAAGGCTGCTGCATGGCGGCCTCTTTTCCTCTTTTACAAGTGCATCTATATCTCTTCGCTCCAGATAGAACCAGAACAGTCCCTTTCGCAGAACTGCACGGAACAATGGATATTTCTCCAATGTCTGATCCAGTGCCTTCTGCAGAATTTCACTGTTGACAGCCTCTTTTAACTGACAGTAGAACCTGAAAACTCTGGTGTCATTTTTGTCTGTGACAAGTGGAAAAGCCAGTGCTGCGTTATCTAATTTTCTCCATTTTGAGTATCCTTTCTCCACGTTTATTCGCTTCCTTTACTTAAAAAACGATTCATAATATCAAAACTTTCCTGTACATGCAAAAATCTGATTCCAAGTGCAAAATAGCCATGAAGCGCATCCGAAACCCTGTGTATTTCCACATAATTTCCGGCTTCTTTTAATCGTTTTCCATATTCTTCGCCCTCATCACGGAGAGGGTCAAATTCCGCCGTAAGGATCAGTGTGTTAGGTAAATTTGTATAGTCTTTTTCCATCAGCGGAGAGAAATACGGATTATTTCTGTCCTCTGCACAACTCTCATACAGGGTCAGATAATCTTCCATTTTGACTGCCGTGAGAAGATAGTCTTCTCCGTTTTCCTGTACTGATCTGTAAGGTGATTTTGCTGTATAACAGTTGTTTACTGCCGGATAGATCAGAATCTGTTTTTTCGGTGTAAAATCTCCTGTATTACGGGCTTTCAGGCAAACCGCCGCTGCCAGATTTCCGCCCGCACTGTCCCCGATGATCGTGATTCGATCCGGATCAGCAGGTAATATCAACCGCCCTGTATAGAGTGCTTTTGCCGCCTCATAACAGTCTTCAAACGGAATCGGAAAACGATATTCCGGTGCCAGGCGGTACTCCACCGACATCACAATATGTCCGGTGGACTGCGCCATCCGGCTGCATACCCGGTCATAATTTTCGATGCTTTCAGTCACCCAGCCGCCGCCATGAAAAAACAGCAGTACCGGATATTTTTCTTCCTCTACTACATCGCCGCTCATGGCTTCCTCTGATGGAAAATAAAGTCTCACCGGCACCTCATGATTGCCATTATAAACCTTTGTATCTAATGTCTTAAAAAAAATCCGCATCGCATCCAGTTTCTTGATATCTGCCAGCCGCCTGGATGCTTCCACCTCAATATTTCCATAAGATAGTGCGTGTAAGATCGTGCGCATTGTCTTTGAAATCAAATATTTTCTCCTTTTGACTTTTGTTCTCTTTCAGGATTTTTTCATTCATTTGTTAATCCTCAAATTCATATTTTACATCTGCTCCTATTGTATCGCGAAATGCTTTGTTTTGAAAGTACAAAAAGCAATGCCGGAGGATTGATTTCCCCCGGCATGACTTTTTGTATCAAATATCTCACATTTTATTTAACTGTTATTCTGATCCTGTAAATTTTTCTTCCGGATTTGACAGTAATGATTGCTCTGCCTGTCCTGTTTGCTCTGATCACACCTCTGGAAGATACACTTACAATTCTCTTATCAGAAGAAAAATACTCTACTCTCTCTCTGCTTGTAATTGGCGAGAGTGTCACCGCAAGTTTCAATGTCTGTCTGCGTTTCAGACTTACCCGTGAAGAAACCCTCTTTCTGGTAGACGCATTTGTCACCTGCAGAGATCTTGTCGCAACATTTGCATTCTGAACGTTGACCTTAAAACTTTTTTTCAGACCACTCCGAAGCTGCACAGTGATCGTCGCAGTTTTACCTGCTCTCAGTCCTTTTACTTTGCCGTTTTTATCAACAGAAACGACTCTTGTATTGCTCGACTTCCAGGAAACAACTCTGTCGCCTTTTCCCATCGTAACTCTTGCTGTGAAAGTCTGTCTCGTCTTAAGCGGAATCGTACCTGATACATTTAAACTGATCGTTGCCTTCAGTTTCGCAATAGATTTTTTCTCTTTCTTTTTACATACGCGACAGATACGTTCCTTCTGTCCTGTATTAAGGACAGTGGATTCTTTTGTCGTTTTCCAGTACCCATATTTATGTCCTTTAGCCGGTTCCGTCTGTACCTTCTCTACATGACCACAATAAACACATCTTCTCTGTTTCTCACCGGCTCTCGTACAGTCAGCTTCCCTCGTTACTTTCCATGAACTGTAACCGTGACCGGCTGCTTTATCACCTTCAACCACACGTGTATGGTTATGAACTTTGCATTCCTGTTTGCAGGATGCACCTGTTGTACAGGATGCTTTAACAATGGTTCCTGCAATTGTTTCCCATTTGCATGCACCTTCCCGGATGGTCACCGTAGATTCTTTTTTATTTGTATAAATGTAGATCATATAACTAGTATCTGCTTCAAAATACTGCGTATCTCCGGCATTCGAAGAAGTTCCTGTTCCACGCATCCGGGCCTGCGCTGACTCCTGTGCTGCCAGTTTTTGTACACTGCTTACAGAACCATTTTCCACATCAACAAAATAATAACCTGTTTTTTTCGGGGTAAACATTACCGGAACAACCACCTGATCAGATGCAGGAATCTTTGTACTGATACCTGTATTCACTGTCTGTATCTCATCCGGAATATCTACTCTCTTATAATCTACCTGAAGATAATACTTTCGAAGTGATACAGTGACTATGTAGGTATCTGCATCTTTCCAATACCTATCTTCTACGGTTATACCATATCCTGCTGCATCATTTTTGCCATAAGCAACATCTTCCTTAGTTCCGTCTTTGTAGTAAACTGTCAGAATCAGTCCTTCCAGAGAAGCCTCTATATTACCATTTGTGTTATACACCGTCTTCTGATCCGGTTTATTCTTGATTTCTACACTTTTTACTGTTTTTGCCTTTTCGATTTTGAAGGAGGTGCTTCCGTTACAGTCCATGTTCCTTCTGCCGACTCTGACAAGATATGTCTCACCACCGGTAAGCATTGCAGTTACACTTTTTTCGTTAAGTGTCTCTGCAGGTACATCATTTACTTCTATAGACTGAAAGTCATTATATCGCACATTATAACTGCAGGCATAAGCATATGGTATTGCTTCCCCATCTTCTGTCTCAAACTGCATAATGTATTCGCCTGACTCAGATGGTGTAAAGGTAAAATATGCATCTACACCACTATTCTGGAATGGTTTTACAGAAGTGCCATTTTCAATAGCCTTCATGCCCTCGATTCCTTTGACCGGAATCCAAACCGTATTCTGATATGTGTTTTCCTTTTCAGGATCATAATATGTCAGTTTTATCTCGTACTTTGTGTCTTTTGCATCCAGCACTGCTTCGCTGTTATCTACAAATATCTTCCACTTATTTCCATATTCATCGCTTCCTTCACAGTCATATGAGCCCCAGGATCTGAATTCCGATGCAGCTTCAACCAGAGTGGAATGATCTGCATAATTAATCCGAAGATCATATACATCCAGTACTCCGTTCATAACCGTCATTGCATCCTCTGTCGCACCTTTTTTCAGAACCAGTTCCAGACTCTTGATGCTCTGATGTTCTGTCTTTGCAAAATGTACAGCAAGATTTGACCCCCCACGTGGATCCCAGATCACTAAATATTCATAAGTTTTTCCTTTTTCCAGTTTTGCTGTCAGGACGACATTATCCGTCGCATAAGGATAAACATCTCCAATATTCTTATCTTCTTCATAAAGTGCAACATATGGATATACATTACCTTCTGTCCAGAACTTATAATACCCTGTTTCAGTCGGTTTAAATGTAAAATAAAGCGGTTCCTCCCTATGCATGTCATTGAGGTCAAATGTCTGATCATACTTTTCATCCATCACATATCCATCATCTTCTGCATCCTCTCTTTTCTTGATCTGCAAATCTACAGAATACGGTGTGGAAACCATGACAAAATATGTTACACCCTTAGTCAGATTCGGCTTACTTCCATGATTTGATAATCTGCCATTATAAACTGAATACACATTTACAGTCGCTCCGTCAGAAACCTTCACTTCATAACCGGCACTTGTTTGCGGTATAAATTTGTAAAATTTACGTTTTACAGGTTCGACAGTCTTTGAAGCCCCCTCTTCAAGCTCCTCAAGATTCTTTGCATTCGGCATCGTTACCTTAATTGTTGTACCGATTATCTCAGTTCCACTCAGTGATATTTCATTCCCCTGTCCGTAAATATACGGTACACAGTTCCATTCTCCTTCTGTCAGTAGACTGTAGTATTTCGCTGTTTTTCCATCTTTTGTACTGGCGCTGTATGACAGCTTACCTCCGTATACCGGATCATTCATTCCTATTATCTGCCCAGACCCATCACTGTATGTAACTCTGGTTCGAAGATTGATATTCGACAGATCATCTATGCCCGCAATGTATTCGTTCTTATCTGCAAGTATTTCCAGCTTCACCGGTTCCTGCAATTCCGTAACTTTGACCTGAAGATCTTCAAGTCCTGTGTCTGATGTAATGTACAGATAGTACGCGTTTCCTCTTACAAGTTTTTCGCAAAATTCCGAAACGTTTGAATAGGTCTTTGATGTACCTGTATCCCCAACACAATACACATTTACCTTCTTATTAAATTCAAACCGGTGTCTGCCTGTGAAATTAGCCAGATACCTTGCAGAAATCTGATTGTCTTTCGCGGAAAGAGTTTTGCTCTCATCTTTTTTTAATTCATTCTGAGGAGCCGCCTCCTGAAAAGAAGCAATATGTACCGGAATAGAGGTTGTCGCCTCTATGTCATCATAAAATACTCTGTATACATATTCTCCTGCTTCCGGATCGTATACTTCCGTATACTGATCATTTTCTTTTTTATATAAGGAATATTTCAGAGTCTTTCCATATGAATCTGTTTCCACTCCGGGAATACCACCGTAATTCAGTTTTCTAACCTCAGATCCTTTTTCTGTATTAATACGTACTTTTATAAAATTGAATTCAGGTTTCTGCCCCTCTATACACTTAATTTTCTGCGGCATATAAGATATAATTTCCACAGACTCCGTTTTCGCCAGTCGTTTCAGAGTCAGGTTCGTACTGGTGGTATCTGTCGTATGATTATAAATATCAATGATATATTTATGACCCTCTTCAAGTTTGTACAAAACCCTTCCGTTAATTTCATTCAGACGCTCAGTTGTTCCGTCTTCCTTCACTTCTATTACTAAATACGACAGCCCTGTTTCTGCGCTGATCATATAGTCTCCGGTTACTTCCGGTTCAAATTTATAAAACTGTCTGTTGGTTATATCTATTTCCTGTGTTCCTTCTTTGATGCTATTCAGCTGAGCATAACGGTCTGCCAGAGATTCTACTTTTATTGGAACCTTCACTTTCATAAGTTCCTGACCATCTTTTTCTAATGTAAAAATGTACGTATAAGAACCTTTCGGCACATATGTATTATTGCTCCAGTCAAACGACTTTCCCTCATCTGCATAAACAAGATATGACATTACTGTATTTCCATCAGGATCTCTGTACATTGCATAACCAAATTTTACGTCAAAATCCTTAGGTTCCTGATTCGTATAGTTAAAGCGCAGAAGGCGCGAAATTGCTTCACCATACCAAGTTTCGTAATTCTCAAGCAAAGTAACTTCTGACTGTGTGGTGCTGATACTTTCAAGCTGTGGCACTTCGCTTAAAGTAATAGTTGCCGTTTCATGTGAAGAGTCATCCTTATCTCCGCCATATACCTGAAAATAAACCGGTTCATTTGCTTTCAGCTCCCACCTGCTGCCCTCAAGTTTTTTATAGATTTTATAAGATGTGCTTTCACCCGCAGATTTATCTTCAATCCATGGAATGCAATAGGCTGAACTCGTGCTGCCCTGGTAAATACCGTCTCTTTGCGGCACAAATTTATAATATATGTATGCATTTCTGAACGAAATCACGGGGGTTTCTCCTGTCGTAATTTCACTCTGGCACACTCCAACTTCTTCAAGATTATGTATATATGCAGGAATATCTGCGCTTATAGTTTCATCTCCATCACATTTAAAATACAGATAGTAATTGCCCTTCGGCAATTTCTGTCCCATTAAATCTTCACCTGCAGGTCCTCTTCTCAGCGATGCCCTTATCGTATATCCTTTTGTCTTTTCAGCATCGCAATATGATGTTTCACCTAATGGAAAAATGAACTCTGAAGTCGTATTATCAGCAAATTTTAACGTAATCTGAACTGCAACATAATAGTCTATCCCTGCCACACCGTCACGCATGGTATTCTCACTTATTCCCTTTACTTCCATATCAGTCAGTGTCGGTGTGCTTTCATCTCCGTCAGAAAAAACTTCAATATTCGCTTCCTCATTCTCTGCGTCTGCATCTGTCAACGCTTCTTCATCAGTGATCTCTATTCCCTCTTCATCCGCACCGTCCTGCGTCTCTTCGAATACATCAATCTGCTCTTCTGCGCTATCGCTATCCTGTGATTCACTGTCAGAAATTTCAATCTCATTCAACTCAGATGAATCCCCCTGATCCGACAAAACTGCTACATCTGCACTATCTTCCGGCGCAGTCTCCAATTCTGCCTCTGTTTCTTCCACAGCCTCCGATGTGAACTCGGCTGCGCTTGCCATAACCGCCGTTCCTTCCACGCTAGTTACTGTCAGAGCCGCTGCCAGTATTAAAGCCAGTGTCCTTCTCTTCATAAAAAATAATCCTCCTTTGATTCGTACAATTTATCTTATGTAATCGAATTATCATAAAATAATTGTATCAAAAGAGGATTACAGATGGAACTATCCGAAAGGATAGTCTTTGTTATTTAATCATGTCGTTCATCATTGTCATAACATTCGCAGAAACGTGCTGCAAATGCAGGTGGTTCGTCATGTGCATATAAATGGGAAATGTCCCCATAGGAATTCATGCGGAAACCTGCGATTCCTTTGCGTCGTTCTTCACTTGTCAGAGTAGTAACAGAACTCGGAGCTGCGCACAGATTGTGCCAGAGTACCATCGGCGACATACTGAGCAGGTGACTTACAAGTACACATCCCAGACCAAAATGACAAAAGAAGACAAGCGTATCATTATTAGCTTTTTCTACTCTATAGTAGTGTCCATCACGGGCATAACCATGCTCTGCAAGAATTTTATCAAATTTACCGGTTACCTGATCATAATAATATTTCATATTGGCTTCCTGCATGACTTCATTCTCAAACCAGCGATCGTACTGATAAAAACGCTCATCCTGTGTCCAGTCCTGTGGAAGCCAGTCCCAGGCACAAATCTTGCGGTCCGGCACATCCGGTCGGTGGATCAGTATATCAAACTCGCGAAGCCAGTCACATTCCGTTGCTGTGCGGTTCATTTTTTTCAGAGTACAAGAAGCAGTATCTTTTGCACGTCCCATAGTCGAAACATAAAAATCTTTGATGTCAATTTTTGAAAGTTTTTCGGATAAAAGCTCTGCTTCTCTCCAGCCTTTCTCAGTCAGTGAATCTATAGAATAATCAGGATCACCATGACGCACGATCAATAATTTCATTTTTGTTTCAACCTTTCTGTATAAACCCTATTCTGTCGTTAAATATCAGTTTCTTCCGCAGCATTTCTTGTATTTCTTTCCACTTCCACACGGGCATGGATCATTCGGATATACTTTCTTTTTCGGCTGCATATTTACTGTCGGAGTATTTGCCATCGGTACGAAAGACGGCATTGTCGGAGCAACCGGCGCCGGGGCAGCAGCCTGTTCAGCACGGCTGACCTCATTTGGTGTATATCCACGGAAATCAAGCATTCTTGTGTTATTATTTACTTCCATCATGATCGGAGCAAATCTCTCCATCTGGCGGTCAGAATCAAACACAATATCACGTTTTTTGAACTCTTCCATAATATCAGAAAGCATTCCATCCATGGAAAATTCTTTGTACACAATGTAAAGAAGTTCTTCAATCTTTTCTTCTGAAATATGAAGTTCATCTCTCAGGAAAGAAGCCAGTTTTCTGTAGGAAACATCCTGTGAAGGATATCCGTGTTTTGCATAGTCCAGAGTTTCTTCCACTGTCGGAATATAGAAGTCTCTGTCTCCCTGGAACTCTTCGATCTTCTCATAAAGGTTGTCCTGAAGAACCGCTTTCCAGATCATCTTATCATCTTTTATGATGCATATATCATCTTTTTCAGACAGCTCATTCAGAATTTCCATGAACTTCTCATAGTTCACTCTGAAACCATCGCGTTTGCGGTACATGCGGTATACGATCTTGAGTGGTGCGATTGCATAGATCAGTCCCATCATGCTCTGGCAGGAACGCATCCAGCTGAGCTGGCGGCATTTTTCCTGTAATTCCGGGGTATTGATCTGATTATAAACAGCAATAACTTCCTGCGGAACTTCTGCATGATTATCACTGTATGCTACAATGTAACCCTTATTGCTGAACCATTCCAGTTCTTTCCAGTCTTTATGTGTTGCAAGGAAACATTTTCTTGTAGATGCATGGTCAAAAGCATCTATTTCCCATTCATCTGCCTGCAGAAAAATAGATTTCATCACTTCCGGATCAAGCACTTTCGCAGCAATCTGCTCTGCAAGCTCTTCTTTGGAAAGTCCTTCATACGGGATCTCCAGTTCTTTTGCACTTTCAACCAGATCTTCTTTATTATAGGAATTCAGATAATCTTTTACTTTCGGATTTCTTGTAAAGGAAACTTCCGGCTGCTCTGCCCCGGATTCCAGATCCATCTCTGTAATTTTCTTTGCGATCACATCTGCAAGTCCGAGTACACCATACTTTTTATTAAGAAGTGTATTGATTTCCTCTGACTCTTTTGACCAGAAATCATCGTTTGGAGATTTTGTCTCTTTCAAAATAATCGGCGCAGAAGCTTTCTTTACACCATCAGCTGTTTTGATTTCTGCATCTTCAACTTTTTTCTCAATATCTGCACGGTACTCCGGAAGATCCGCTTCTTTTACGCGGAAAGTAAACCATGCTTCTGTGTCAAGAAGCTCTGAAGTCTTTGTATCTTTGGCTTCCAGATATTCATAGTTTCCTTTTGCGGTATCAGCTCCCTGTGCAGTCAGGTTGGAAATTCTGACTTTTTTCTGGAAAAATTCGATTTCATACAGATCTGTACTCTGATATTCCAGAATGTCCTGTAGCATTTCTGCCAATTTTTCAAAGTTAATGTCTGCCGGTATCAGGCAGCGTCTCCATATCGGAGGTTTTGTTCCTTTTCTTGTGATTTTTAACTGATAAAATTCCATGTGTTCACCCTTTATATGCTTGTCTTTATAAAACATAAAAGCCGGAACAGATTTTATCCGCTCCGGCTTCATTATCGTATCTTCAAAACCACATACATGTTGACATTTGCAACCAGATCATGACCATGCGTTCGCTCGAAATCGGTCACCTCATGACTTCGTCATTCGGTGTCATTTGCTCTCAAATGTCCAGTCCATTCTGTAAACAGCCCTCCGTGAGTAAACTCACTCCGTTCTGTTTCCATCCTGTCCTGACCGCTTTCTCGCTAGTTGGTCAAGCCCTCACCCTATTAGTAGCAGTCAGCTCCATGTGTTACCACA
>ERZ1034952.1182-NODE-1182-length-21917-cov-16.477404_pt1 | contig 21917 bp, 33 predicted proteins | sample MGYA00520625_ERZ1034952 | MGnify/ENA primary metagenome ERZ1034952 (study PRJEB33766, sample SAMN09781773) | gut metagenome | biome: gut microbiome | host: Homo sapiens | place: Madagascar | study: EMG produced TPA metagenomics assembly of the PRJNA485056 data... | reverse complement strand
AAGAAATCACGGATATCTCTATCCTTCTTAATAAACTTGTCTATCGGTTCATTGTTCAAAAAATAGTTTATCACAGCTTTGGAAATAACAACTGGTGTCATGCTGTTGTTAAGACCAATATCTGTGATAAACTTGCCTTTCTTTTCTATCAGTCTCGGATCTCCAGATTGAGAGTATCCTTTGCGAACACCAAAGTAATTATTCACGTCGTACTGATAAAACGACTCGTAATCATCGGATTCGAATGTCAACTGGGTTAATTGCTCAACTTCCTTAATTGCATCGGCTATTGCGAAGCGGGCGGATTTGTCGGCAATGTAGACGACACCATCTGTATTGACTTGTACAATCTTACAATTCAATTCTAGAAGCCTATCCACTAACATAAGTAGTATAAGTTGCCCATTTATACGTATCTTGTATACGTTGAGTGGATCGTATGCCCAGCTACTTTCTTGTTGCATCTTTCCGGTAAGAGCATTAAGAGCCTGTTTGAACGCCTTAGACTTTAATAACTCTCCATTACGTTTGGCAGTCAAGCGCTCCTTGTATAGAACGCTGTACACATTCCAAAAATCTTCTCCTAAGTGAACCGGAAGCCAATGGTTTATAATGGCTAACGAAGGATACATAGACGTAACGTCTGAGTGTCCTATAAACTGTTCATCTGTAGGTTTGTAGACTCTAGGTTCGTTGATGGTGTGTATACCACCTTCGCCTATAGAGTAGCAAATGTTTGAGAGAACAAACTTCTTCTCATAGTTTTCTTGTTTCTTATCAGACTTGCTTGCGTTGCAAGTAGCATTCTTTACATCCAATAAGACTTCTTTCAACTTTGGATTAGAATATTGTATGAATGGGAGTATAATATCACCTAAACGAATGTTTCCGACTTTTCGAGTACGAGTTTTCAACTCGTCTTTTGTTGTTTTGCCAATGGCTAAAGTCTTTTGTAAAAGTATTTCCTCTCCAAATCGTACACCACTCATTGACAGTGCATCAAACCCCCATTCTTTTTCAACTTCAAGACGTAGTTCTACATCTTCTTTTACTTTATTAAGCAAAGTTTCAGTAGCTTCTACGTCGTTCACATTATACTCTATCATAGCGTCAATATCGCGTTCCCTAATTTGTAGGTCAAAGTTTCCTTCATACTCTTGTACATTTGGCATATGCAAAAGTATTTCGATTTCTTTTAAGCTTTTTTGTTGCTTAGCGCTATAGAGCATCAACATAAGGTCAAACGAATAGAAGTAATTTGCATACTTATACTGTTTAATCTTATCGATATTGTCTGTTTTTTCCGAACTTATTATTTCTTTACTAAGATAATATAGAGATCTACAAATTCTCGAGTATCCTAGTCGCTTCATTCTATTACAGAAATGTATGATGTAGTTTATAACTATATCATCATAATGTTTGTTGTTATAACCACACATTATATGATCAGTTCTGTTGGTATAGAAGAAGTCAACTAGTTCTTCTAGTTGATTTTTACGACAGGATATCTCGAATTTATATAGGTTATGATTCTCTGAATCTTTACAAGTACAATGAAAACAGTTTGGAAAAACTTCTATGTCATATAGAACTACTGGTCTTTCCTTTACTATCATAGCCCCTAGTGAGGGTTTGCACCTCGCAGTCATATCCTTTCAGAGCACACTAGGGTGACCAGTGGTGTCCTGGTCAATTTTGAAGATGATGAACCTTAAGCTGCCATTCGCATTTTATTTGCGTTTGGCAACAGAATACGTCCTGTCTTCTTGCGATGGTCTTTAAGGTTTGTACAAATAAGATTACTGCGCTTTGCTTTTACCTTATTTGTCTCCTTACGAGCCATCTTGATGACTTTACTGCTCTCTGGAAGATTGTTTACTCCTCCATGTTTAACAGTTTCGCCATTGTCTTTTATCTGAGCAATTTCTTGCTCGTGGAACAGCTCATTAGCAGAAGAGAATCTACCAATAAGCTGTAATTTGTCATATTTAGCGACAACTAAGTCTCTAATATGTTCTTCTGCGGCATTCTTTTCTGCTTCCCAAACCGGGAACTGCTGCGCGTAGAACAAATCGTCTTTCTTGACTGGGCATGGGTGCTTTCGCTCCCACTTCTGCAGCTTGTGTTGAACATATCCTTCCATGAGCTCGACTCGGTTAAGATTTGTAGCCTTTTTGCGAGATTCAATCTCGACTGAATTACGCTTGAGCAGTATGAACCAAGATCTCTTTCGACGAAGACCATGGATACCATGCTCTTTACAAAACTTAGAAGTAGTTCCGTGAGACTTGTTAAAGTCCTTAAGCCACTTCTCTTTAATATCACGATAAGCTTCAACACAATCATCCAAATATTGATTATTCTGGGTATTCATAACGTTGTCTCCTATAATTAAGCTGCTTTCTTAACTGATTTTTGTTTAATCTCCTTGACCTGGGTAGGCTTCTTGTTTACGGCCTTGGCCTTAACTTTGAGCCCACGACGAAGCTTGCGTCCTTCCGCCTTGCTACCGTGACGGAATGTATACGTATTCTTCTCAAGCGTCTCCTTAGCCTTTTTCTTGGCTCTACGGAGATTATAGAAGTTAACACTAGCATTCTTAGAGTACTCGATAGTATGAGGGTCTCCTCCCTTCTTGTGCTTATTGTGGTTACTTGCAGATACATCTATACCAGCCTCCTCAAACGGAGACTTGCTATCAGAACGATACTGATAGAATGTAGCGTTACCTACAAGATCACGTAGTTTCGTTACTACGTTTGCCGGCACATCCTTAAAGAATGCTGTAGAGTTAGTGATACATGCAGACTTAATACCGCAATCCTTCACCAACTTCTCAAGCTCTTCCTTCTTCTTCAGAACTGAGTCGCATACAACTGTAATATTATATACAGTAGCGTTGTCCCACTGTTTCTTTGCGATGTCTATCACCTTCTTGGTATCGGCATCGTTGAGACACATGCGCTTGCATCGACGAGTAATTGATGCGATATGACGAGCCATAGCGACATTACGACGCTCTTCCTGCTTCTTCAAACGCTCCTCCAGAGTGATTTTAACAGGCCCTGAAGCCTTTGTCTTCTTGGAGTCGATTAACTTATCCATGATGCTCTTTTTGCGAGCATTACGAGCCTCTGCGCGAGCCTTAGAGGCGGCATACTTAGCCTCTTCATGAGCTTTCTTTTCAGCCTTCTTCATTGCCTTAGCATCGTCTTTTGCTGCAGCAATTTCTGTATTTTTTACAGCAGCCTTAGACTCTTCCTTCTTAGCTGCCTCAGCCTTAACTGGTGTAGTTCCTATCTTAGCCTGAACCTTCTTGAGGTTCTTCTTATTATTCTTCTTAGACATAATCTTGATAATTTAATGTGTTAATAATGTTATTTTTTAAGGCAAGGGATTCCTTATTTGTGGTTCGTGTAAGCCTCGATCTTACTCCTTTCGGTGACCCTTATATTTGTCTCGAACCTATAGTATTTAAACTGCTAGATCCATCTCGAACTTATCTGCAATAGCATCTTTAATCTCGATAGAAGTCTCATTGTTAAACTTCTCAAGATTAGCGTCAAACTTATTTGCTAGTAGTTGTTGATCATGGATAAGCTGTGCAATCTTAGCTGATGAGAATACCTCTCGCTTGGGCATAGCCTTCAATCCCTTCTTTGCCTTAGTTGATGGATCAAGTGTCTTGATCATCTTGAGCTGTGCTATAGCCTCCTTTGCCTCGCATGCTGCAAAAATACTATAGTTATTTGTCTTCTTAAAATCCTCATAAGAGAATGTAGTTGTACCTGTATTAAGAGCTACCAAAATACCCTTAATCATAATACGCTTCTCACTAAGCTGCATAATCTGGTTATACAAGCTCTTGAGATCCAAGCCAGAACCCTGCTTTGCTGCAATTGCCTTCTTAGACATAAGGTTCTCTGCTCGAATAATTCGCCAGTACTTATTGATAGTAATATCAATGTTCTTACGAATTGTAATAATGTTTGCTGAGTTCAATTTAATTGATTTCTTATTCATACTGTTTGATTAAAATTAAACAATTTACTTGAATCAGCCATTTACCTAGCTCCTATACTACATATTACTGTAATAAAGGATAAAAGGTATCCATTGGTAATCCTACCCCGCAGGGCGGATCACCTATTCTCCGCAGAGAACGTTTAAGGACACCTTTTAATATAAACTAATAATATCGTTTTTGTGTTTCGTTATAAACAATATACGATAATACCATTCATGAATGTGTACTCTTCTGCGCACAGTTTGTACACCATTCCCGCAGGAATGTTTCTGTTTATGGCATTACTCGTTTAGCATTTACAATTCCATACTCCAACTCAATCATTGGTTTACCTATGCAGTCTTTAACCTGCAAAATTTGTTTACGTCCATTGATATTGATAACAATTTTATCAGGATACTCTTGCTGAGCGTTAAGCCCTGGCCCTGACACCCGGGACCCCGCAGGGTCCGCTCCTACGCCATCAGCAATACTAGAATTCTGACATACTTTTGTCGCAACATCATACAGTCGTTCTACGACCCAGTTAAAGTTTTTATCTTTAACTCCCTTCATCACAATTTCTTGTGATAGTCCTTCCATAATAGCTTTTTGGTTAAGCCCTGTGGAAAGACTCACTAGTGCATCCCATACCTTGAGAGCAAAACTCTCAAATGGTAAGGTTTGCTCGCAGCCGATTATCTTGTTCCAAAAATGGAATCTAGTTGAACCAAGAGTAATACTACCATCATCGTTGATGGTATAAATCTTGTACTTCTCTGTATGGTCTAACTTTTCATAAACGGCTGCCTTAATCTTCGGTTCTGAGAGCATTACTGCAATAAGCTTAACGCTCTTCTCAGTTAAAACAGCCTCCATGAATCTTATGCGATCTTATCAGCTGGTTTAGAATCTGACTTCTGACGCTCGTAGTCAGCAACGATCTTCTCGTTTGCTGCGATAGCAGACAAACACTGTGCCTTAGCCTTCTGAGCTTGCTCAATAATTGCGTCGAGACGAGCAATCTCACCACGGTTAAGGTCATTAAGGATACCGCTCAAATCCTTAGGATCTGAGAACACTGCCTTAGAGTTCTTATCCTTAAGAGCGTTCTGAACTGCCTCCTCTGTAGTTTCACCAAACTTGGTGCTATTCTCACCGAGAGGAATATCAATCTGATGGTCGGTACCCTCATTGAGACGGCAAACGACATCACCGATTGCATTCTGCTTTGTCGCCATAGACTCAATCGTAATATAGCCGATCGCAAAACGGCGAGGAGAACGATTGAGGACAAGGTTTACATTAGAGCCCTGCTTAGCCTGCTCTAAAACCTTATCATGATCTGGGTTGAACATACGGGTCTGTGGCGTAAATACGTCCTGACCAAACATTTTCGCACCGAGCAAGCTCAGTGGGGTACGATTTGACTTAATAGTTGTTTCCACGATGTTTACATTAATTTCTGACATAATCATATCCTTTTTGATATCGTTATTGATTAACTAACGATATGATTGAAAAATATGGTGTATTTTGGCTACACCTTCGCCGTTGTTTATTGAATAAAGCAACGCTGATACGAAGATACTCGGTTACTATTTTGCTTACTTAGTTTCTAAAGAAAGTTCTACTATTGTAGACGCTTTATATAGACTTAGCTGCACTCTTCCTATTACAACAATAGGGTAATAGGCTTGCAGCGGGAACTACATACGTATGATGCAATTAACATTTACTGGATCATCCAGGCCCATCATCTAAAGCTTTGAATGCTTTCTTTGCATAATCAAATGCTGAACTGTTTTCTGCTATTTTGTTCACGTTTTTTCTAACTTAACTATTCTAATCTTCGTTGGTGAAATTTTGCAGAGCAACTAACACTCATAGAATCTTAGAATTCTTATAACCCACGAAAATATGTAGAATCTCGGTCGTATTTCCCTTACTATACTTACAAGATATTCCTACATGATTGTTATTAAAGCAGATGATCTCTACTGCTAACTTAGAAGCGACTGTCAGCTAGGTCTCCTTACTGCGGTACTCGGCTTATGGCATATACCCAGCGGTTGGTTATCGGAATGTCTCAGGATCAAACCCATCACAGACTTTACGGCTTTTTACATCTTTGCTGATGTTTGCAATTTTTCTGTACCGGTATTACTACCTCCTATTTATAGTGCACGAATATTGGGAATTCAACCCATACATTTCATCTTGTCACCCACTTATAAACGTAATATACACGTGTAGAGACAGTACACACATATAATATACACAGTCGTTTTACAACATAGAATATAAGCTGCCCATCAACTTTTTGTATTGCTTTGAACCTTTATGTTTACATATACTGTTGCGCAGTATATTTTAGCATGGTTGGCATATCGGTTGGCACTCGATTTCTTCACCTCAAGTCCTTACTTACAATGTAAGATTCACTCTATGAAGGGACATCAATTTCTGTTAAACATGTTATCTTTTAAACTTTCTAAATTTTCATAATCTATATCTTTTGTATATGACATACGCATACACAATATACCAGCTTACTACTCTGTAGAGACTATATAATATTGTATATCATAACACAAATAGACTATTAGTCTAGATCGTTTTGGACGAAAGTGGAGGTCAAATGATCCTGGCTGGATATATCTCGAATCAACTTTCTACCTATTTTTGCTATTTCTTATTCTAGGATAGCTTTCCATCAATTTTCTTTGACTGTAACGGAGTCATCGATCATAATCTCATGAACGATTTAATTTTCATGGAAATTGGCTGTAAGTTCGGATTGCCTAACATCCTAATAATACAACTGGAATAGATTTTCTCCGCGATCTTCACCCGCGTACGATACTCTAGTAGAGCTTCGATTAAGGGACTGCCCAACCCTTGCGCTTGTTTTACTTTTATATACCGCATAAACAAGAAAAGCCTGGCGGTCACAATCAGACACTTCTACCCCATCCCTGGCACCCCTTCAACGGAGTTGTACTGAATCGAACAGTAAGGTTTTGGTATAGTCAGCAAACTCATTTAGTTTACTCTGTGTGGTATTATCCCCACAGTATTGATGCAGTTTTTCGGCCTTTATACTAGCTTTGGACACTAGAAACACTACCTACGGCTTAATAATACTTCTATATTGTTTGGGATATCCTCGGTTCTTCCAGCACCATGCACCATACCATGTATGCAATTCTGTTCACCTACTGGGGACCAATATAGTTCATCTCGTGTAACGTTTGTATATGTTTAGTATTATCACATATAATTCCGATACGGTTCATTATGCCCTTCTTGGGACTTATGCGTTTTTAGATTACACAACCTCATCCAGCTTGTCTCCAGACGGTTCTCACAAGTCCAGCTGTGTAATCTATAGGAGTTGATACAACGCTTCTCCTACCTATATCAAACTGTTTCAATGTTTGATACATTTCATCCTACCTTTTGAGTAATCTCGCCCTGCAAGACAGGGTTAACATATTCTCGGATCCAGTTAATGTTCGTACGTAGACTAATGGGATCTACTATATGTACTTACCTAATTATAGCGCATAGGGTTCTTATGTTTACTTACGCACATTAGAGGCGATTTGGATATAATCACGGAGCTCTCCCTTACGAATGGCAGAGTCGTGATTAGTGGAGTCGACCTTTTCTCCAGGTTCCATAATATACAGAAGTGGTACATACGACGTATCTGTCTTCTTAATTACGGTGCGTTTAACAATTGTCTTTGCAGGCAACTGTTTATGATTACAAGGTACAGGCACTTTTACCTTAACGGTATCATGTACTGTATCAGGATTAGCACGATTCATTTGACCAAACAAATGGTCCATTGGTTGCGATACAGTAGATGCTGCTACTGTTTGCACTGTCGTTGGAAGGGGAACATTCTTGAGATCAGCAATATTCATGCCGATAGTAAGAAATGCTGCTCCTAACAACGTGATCACTAATTTTTTCATACTTTGATAGTTAAATTATTTACGTTCACTTTGCCATTGGATGTCAAAGGCTCTTTTAACGCGACCAACTAGTTGTGAACTAGCTTTCTTAATTGGCCGTATTATTTTTTTACCTGAGCCTTAGCCTTACCTTTAGCTTCCTTCTTCTTATTCTCGGCTGCCTTCTTATCAGCTGCTTCTTTAGCAGCCTTAGCAACAGCCTCCTCCTCAGCCTTGATCTCCTCATCGGTCTTAAATGCCAAGTCGTTGATGTTTTCCTTAGCGTAACCTACAAGTGGATCAGAAGGATTACGGAACAGATTAGAGATAATACCTGCATACTGAGTAGCGTTATCCAGCATAGAATCAGGCTTAACCTTAGCCATCATCTCTGGAGCTACATCGCGATAGTATGCACGCTTGATGGAGATAATAGTCTTCTTTGCGAAGTTGTTACCATCCAAGAAGTCCTTCTTCAGGTTCTCAACAAACTCACCTGGAGCTGCAAGAACCGCTGCAGTAGCCTTATCGGCAAATGCGATGTTCTTGTTAGCTGTATCGATGTGCGCCTGAACACGATCCTTTTCAGGGAGCTTATTCTCTTCCTCAAGCAAAATCTTGCCCTTAGAGCGAACCTCATCAGCACTGATAAGAACAAGACATCTTACAGCGTCTGCAATCTGATTATCGGTATACTTGCATACACCGGTGTTCTTGTCTGTAGAATGATCGAGAAGCTCGCAGAACGCAGACACAGGAGATCCTGACGTAGCGGTAACATTGAAGAGGTGAGCGCCAATTCCATAAGTGAGAGTTCCGACACGACCCGTAAGGCTAACAACCTCACGAAACACGTCATGGAAGCTCATGTTGTTGACACGCTCAAGATTACTCTTAGCAGAAGCAAGAGCCTTCTCAGCATTTTCCTTGTACTTCTTATCCTTAGTGTCCTTGAGCGTCTTCTCAGCAGACTCGATCGCACGCTTAGCCTCGATAGAGCGATATGCCTTATAGAAGTTCACACACTGCATGATGCTGTTCATCAGCTTAGAATCACGATTCATAGCCAGGAAGCCAGAGAGAGCCTTCTTAAGCTCTTCCTCATCCTTGATCTTTGTAGGATCAAAGACCTTACCTGCCGTGGCAGCACGAGCCTGAGCATCCTCTTCGAGCTTCTTAGAAGTCTCTTCTGAAACCTGTACAGCTGAACCTGTTACTTCAACTGCCTCTGCATCATCGTTCGAAGGCAAAAGCTTAGTCTCATCGAAATTTACACCAATCTCCTTAAGAGCTTCCTTAAGCTCTGGGAGCGCAGACTTGCGGATTAATACCGCAAAGTCACTAGAACCATACTTAACCTCATTGCACATGCATACAGCAATGCCAATAGCATTAATATGATTGATCTTGTCGATGGCTCCCTGTGGGATGCCAGTATGCTCTGCAGCGTTCTCATCCAAGAAGAAGCGATCATGAGCCATCTTTAACAAGTCTACCTGATGGTTACGGTCCATACTTGACCCACCAGTTGTTGTGAGCATAGCTGCAGCTTCAATAGCTGAGTTTACGCCGTTACCACCATTGTTATTATTCTGGGCAACCTTAACATTGCCCTTGTTCTTTTTGTTAGCCATTTTGATAATGTTTTTAAATGTTAAATACTAAAATTAATTAATAAAATTCTGGGCAACTAACTTAGATTCAACTTGTGTCGAATATAAAGTTCGTTTTTAACCAATCTTGTGGAGGTTTAGTGAGCACTTTAATATGCTCGTCTTCACCCAAGTTAAGCGCAGCGACAGTATCTGCTACAACTGTATCCTTACCTGCTGATTTTGTCTCATCACATGTACCAGCGCCCTCTAAGGGTTCCAAAGCCTGAAGTGAGCACGTCGGTGCCAGCATGGGAGTTGCAGAAGATTTAACTGTGCTGGCTTCACTTTTATGGTCAACAAAGGCACTGTTGACCATGCTCTTACCAGTAAAACCAAGCAAGAGACTCACAAGAATGATCCAGAACAACTTGTTACTCTTATTGTATCTTGCGAAACCAAGAGCGATAAAGATTGAGAGAATCAATAATAAAAGTGAAGTCATTTTGTTAAACTTTTAAGTTATTTTTAATTTTCCTACGAGTGCGGCTTAATGCTGCTTTTATAGTGCCTGTAGGAGTTTTTAGCACTTTGCTAATTTCATCAACTGATAGATCCTCTACGTAAAACAAATTAAAAATCTTCTGTGTCTTTTTAGGGAGCTTTTCAAACTCCTTTAAAAGAAATTCGTGTTCAAGAAGATTGACAAGATCTTCTTCTTCCGAAGAACTAGTTAATTCTACAGGTAGTCGGCCCATATCTTCTCCTAATTCCATAGATTTCTCCTTTATCTTTCGTAAATAATCTATAGCTGTTCTATTAGCTATAATTCTCAGCCATCCGCCAAAAGACGAATAATCTGTGAATGTCGAGAGTTTCTGGTGAACCTTAAGAAATACAACATTTGTAAGATCTTTAGCTTCATCCATATCATTCACGTAATGAAAGAGTACGTTGTCAACGAACTCCTTATAACGGTTAAACAATTTATTAAACGCAAGCTCATTTCCCTTCTGAGCTTCTTTTATGGTCTCAATCTCAGATTGAGTGATACGCTGATACTCCATATTGTGGAGTAGGGGAGATCTCTCTCACCCTACCCCTGATAAAACGGAAGATCATATACCATCTTTTGACGATACAATGACCAAACGTTGTTGACGAAATTGTTGAAAAGAATCAATTTTAAATCTTTTCCACCGGTCTTCATTTCTACCTTTTCAAGTAGTCCTGAACCTATACGCATACGAGTCGTTAACGTTTTAAATTTCATCGGATTACTAAGGATTATAGTTTTCATAATCCAATCTCCGACTCTACGCAAGTTCTCATTACACGCATATTCATACAAACAATTTTCGTCTAGGCTATCTCCAGCACAGAATATGTGTGGTTCATAAGTAAAACCCTTTTTGAGGCGATTATGAAACCAATTAATCACATTTTCTATACTTTCTTCTTTATAGCCTAACAGACTAGCTCTGTAAATTAGTACATTAGGGAAATACTCCATTTTTATTTTTGTTTAATTAAATGTTTTCTTAATAAATTCAGAAAAATCTTCAAGATATTCGTCTAGAAAACTAGCTTTTTCTGATAATACACTATCAAATAGCGTCATATTACCACATTTGCACGATATGTTATAACAGTTTTCTAGATATTTATAGTTCTCTTGAAACCATACTACCCAGCTGTTAACCCATATCCAAAATGCTCGTTCTCCAGAGTCAAACGTTTTGTTAATATATTCCAAATTTATAGAGTCTGCAAAATTAAAATTTTGAGACCCCTCGTGTATTCCAAGAGCTTTTCTTAATGAAGCATCTTTCTCATCTGTTCGAGGTTTACCTCTTCCAGTGTTATAGATTGCTACATTTTCTTGATACACACGGTCTATCCATCGCGTCTTTACGGCATACTTAATTCTTTCGTGTGGTTTTTTACCTATATTAGATAATCTACCAAACTCTGTACACCATTTAAACGCTAGGTTGACAACATAAGGACATCTGTCCTTTATCATCGCTTTGTATCCCTTTGTCATAATTAGGAAGAAGCTGGGGAGTCGAACCCCAGACCCAAACCAAAAGGCGATGGTACCAACTTCTTTCTTCTCTCCACTTTGGTAGGAAACACCTAGACTAAACTCACGCTACGCAAGTATAATCTACAATGTTATTTACATTGCCGTTTAATTTATAGTATAGTGCTTAACGTATTTATCTCCTCTGTCTGTCAAAACCAAACACGCCCGTGTAGGCAGTTTTACAACATACCTAGGTTGCCTGAACTAAGTCTTAGCATAAAGGATATGTCTAATAAACTTATAGCAGGGGGAAGAGGAACTGTGGACGTGAGCGGAGTCGAACCGCTGTCCAAACAGATTATTTCATACACACTGTACATTCTTTGTAAATGTCCTGATGATCAGTCAAGACATTTGATTTAAGCCACTTTAGAGTCGTTCTAAGGCGCTTTCGGCAGTATCGTGGTTAATTACTCCACTTATCTCCTACAACGCCTCAGAACGCATTAGAACATGGCTAAAAATATATAGGAATCCTCATGATACGAAGATACTTAGAGGGCTATATTCAGCATTTTTGATACATCTTGCAGGGTTCAAATTAGCTCCTGCTAACTGAGCCTCCCCGATACAATGATACGCACAAAACATATTGTTTGATCTACTGTCCCAATTAACTGTGTGGGTTCACATCTCTTCTTCTCATCGTGATACAAAGATACTTGATGAGAATGTTAATTCATTCTAAAGTTCCTTCTCTATAATTGCTCCTCGGAGTCGAATAGTACCTGAGAACCTATGTACGTGATACGAAGATACTTGTACTAGAAGAAGAATTAGAAGCGATCGAACTGATAGCTGGCATAATACCAGCTGTTTGGATACTTATCGCGCAACTCACGGTCGTGCTTCTCGTACTCCTGGTTCAATTCGGTCATCTGCTTACGCTGATCCTCATCGATCTTCTTAGAAAGGTCACGGAACTCGTTTGGCGTGATCTTCTGATCGTCAGGAACGACGGTACCATTCTCGTCCTTACCCAGAAGACGGGCCAACAGCTCTGTACGCTTCTTCAGAATATCAAGAGTGATCTTTGCCTTCGCACGGTCCTTACGGACATTGAGAAGCTCCTTAATACGGAGATAGTCAGCACACTTAACGATCTCTTTGACCTGGGAGATCTTACGCTTCTCCTCATCCTGGCGGATCTCTTCTGCCGCCTTGTCTGCGATGTCAGTTACAAGGTTACCCTTAACTAACTTCTCTACTACGTTGTCTACTGACGCATTCTGCTGCTCTTTAGCAGCGCCTTTTGTTTCTGCTTTTGCCATTTTGATAATGATTTAAAATGTTTATAAATAAAATTAATTAACATATGTTACTTCACCCACATTCCAAGATGGATTTGGAACAAATTCCTCACCGTTAGAATTAACGGTAATATCACATGGAACAAAGTGGGTGCTGTTAGCTAAACGAATAAGCGTTAATCTAGCTTCTTTAGCCTGACTTACACTAGGGTACTTAGACACGAATACTAAAGTTTTAGTGTTCTTGCCATTTATCTTCTTGGTCGTATACACTGGAATCTTCCACATAATCGAAACGTTTTAATTTGTTCTGAAACTTGTCACGCTTATAAGCTTTTGCTTTAGCTTCTGCATGACGTTGACGATACACTTTCTTTGTATTACGTTGCGTTCTACACATAGTTACATATTATCTTGAACCATTTTGAATACGCAAACAACATCGGTGGAAATACCATAAGAATCACGCATTCTCTTACTTACACCACAAGATATAACCTTGATAGCATTTGTAAGAGACTCGTTGTTAGGCTCGCCATTTACAGCCTCGATCAATGCAAGCATCAGCTTCATTTTTGAGTTGAAAAACTTGCCAAACTTCTCTTTTGCGTAGATACATGCAGATTCTACGACAGATAATTCTGTAGTATTCTTGTTTTCTGCATGCTGTACAATAACAGAATTTACTTCTGTTTCATCCATTGTTGATGCATGTACATCCACAACATTTGGTCTAACAACCTTTAACTGTGAAGCTATTGACATAACTTCAGATGGATTCAAATTTGAACCATCATAAGAGATGATAATATATCGCTTCATAATTAATCCTCCTTTGTTATTATATTTGTACTAGAGGATTGTACGAGCTGCACATGCTTACCATCAATAATGGTATCAACGACTTCCGTGTTAGGAATGTCTGGCGGAGTCAAGATATTGTATTGGTCTGATTTATCCGGCAAGTTCATATATACATGCTTGTTAACCTCAAACTCATGGGATATGCTTCCCTTAGTTAGTGGTTCCCCAGATTTCTCTAGGACCGATACAACATCACGCATAACCTTTCCAGGTATGCTGAAGAACACAGAATCCTGATGTCTCCACTGGCCTTCCGTCTTCTGATATGTTAACGCATCAGAATAATCGGCAAATGTAGGATTATCAATTTCCTGCATCATCTTTGATACCATGAGCGAATCATCGTGTCTGATTTCGCTCTTTGTCTGCTTCACATAGTCACATGATGACACTGTGATAGCCACAATAAGCATGATTAAGCACATGCTAAGCTTTTCAAATAATCTCTTCATTTTGATAATTTTTAGAGATTCAACAAATGTTAACTATCCGGGTTTTAAAGATTCACGGAATCATCTATTGTGATACATATGGGACTCGAACCCATGACCCATAGATTAAAAATCTATTGCTCTTCCATCTGAGCTAATGTATCAAATGGCAGTTTTTCGTCTTGTTTTTACCCCTTTCTTAGATACTGCCAAAACTCTCCCCAGGGTGCTATAATGCGTGATTTTATACAGACTTGAACTGTTATGTAGGCCTTTAACCTAATAAATCTCGGGGACAGTATAAACTGCCCCCTTGAAATGCAACTAATTATATCTCTTATCGTCTATTATATCTATCCATGTAAAATAGAATAATAACAAACCAAAGATTAAAGCAATCACAAGCCATATCAGTATAAGTCCAAGCGACAATGTACTTACACCGTGTTCTATATCGCCAGACGAATGTATAATATCGAGTAGCGGATATAATGAAGCTATCATAATTATCAAGCTTCCACCTAAACTTATTAATTTATTCATGGTCAAATAATTGCTGAGTTCTACTAAAATCTGAATCATGTACAAAATAACTCTCTAGACTATTGCTAAGATATTCTTTTACAGATCCAATTTCATACTCGCTTTGAGACAATATACATACATCATCATTAAGAGCTTCTTCAAACTCTAACAATAAGATATTATTATCTCTACAAACTTTTTTGAGTTTTCTTACATCGCTATGAAAACGACGTAACTCAAGTTCAGATTCGGACATTTGTCCATTTTTTCTACGTTTTGCCATAATTAAGGACTAATAAAAATTATTCCGTCTTCAATGCATGATAGTGTCTCTTTGTTATTTAAATCCTTTGAATCATTTACTCTTGGGCAAGAGAAAGGATTGTTAAAGATGCACCCATCGCAATCGTATTGACGTTTAGCCCTAACAATAATGCCATTTATTTTGTAGATTCTGCCAGGACTAAGTTTTTTACTCATAGTTCACCAATTAATTGTATCTTGTACATTGGTTGCTTAACTGGAACGATTTGATATCCTTTGCGTGTTTCATCAACTTTTCGTAATACTCTAGATATTTTTCCAAGTTGAAATGTTCTATATACAGTCTTATCCTTGGTAGCTAGTATAAAACATACAAATTTTGTAGGATTAGCGCATAGTTTATCATACATTGCAGATATTTCATGATAGAATGAACCAATGCCTTTCATTGCATCGATTTTATTCATATCACTTTCGCTAACCATAATTTTTGTAATTTCTCCTGCTTTTTCCAAGCAGCTAGATTTATACATATAACATTTTCCAGTTGATACATCTCTAACAGCTGTACATTTTCCACAAGCTTTAGTGATAACTATCATCAAACCACCCACCATTGTTCCACTTGGTAGAACTCGACGAACTACATCATTCTTCTGAAATTTCATTTGTGTACAAATTTAATTTTATAACGAACAATAGACGTAATTACGCCATTTCTCAGTCTAATACCAAGTGTTGGTTCAATAGAGAATTGCTTGCACGTGTTGATATAATCTACAACACTCTTTGAGATTGGAATAACCTCTGAGAATCCTGCTGATTTATCAATATATGCAGCCATATACTTAACGGTTTTGCCGTTAGAACTAGGTTTTTGTACTATTTGCTTAATACATTCAACCTTACAAACCATTGTGTCAATTACAGCTTTTTGCTGTGCATGACACTTTGAAGTCATAAGTAATAATATCACTATGACAACTATTGCTATAATTGGACCAGGGCTATGACCTTCTGGCTTTTCATATAATCTTACTGCCATTTTTTATCATCTTATTTTTCAATGATTTTACAAATACATCCGACAGATTCAAGAGCATCTCCAATAGTCGCAATATAACTGCCATCAGGAGATTGAGATAATACTATATCATCATGCTTATCAGCGGCAGCTGCATCCGCAATTTCCTTTGCTCTTTTTAAAGGAATATTTAACTGCTGTGCGAGAACCCTTGTTGCATTTAACCTATTATTATCTTCTACTTTGTCTAAGTATAAATAATAATTAGTTTGGACTTTAATACCATTAGACTCTTTATTGGCTGCTGCTTCTTCCATCTCCATAGATGATACTACTGCTAATAATAAGTTAACATTAGATCTCATCTCTTTTGTGTTAGAGCACTCTGACTGAATCTTGATCTTTCCATCATTCTGGATAGTAATATTCAACATACTTAATGAATTGTTATGAATTTAACACTTGTCTTACCAGCTCCTGGAACATTTGAATGCTTGTTATTAATATAACTGTTCAAAGTGTTCTCAAGGGATTTAGCATTGACCTTACTTAACCCAGAAGAGAGGATCATTGTAGATCCTCCCTCTTTAGCAACTACCTTGTAATTAAGATATTCAGCATCAGGTTTCCCTTTTGCTGATTGTGGCTTAACTGCTTGGTTATGCGTCACATGCTTTTTCTTGTTCATCGTCTACATTAATAAATGGTTTACAATCCAGGCCGATGTTCTTGATAGCCTCAGGCTCGCTAAGTCTGTCTTCTGCAATCTCACTAATAGCAGTAGCAATATGCACAAGGTGAGTCAAATGAGTGATACCATTAAATGCTCCACCTACCTCAACCACAACATTGATACTCTGTTCGTTAGTCTCCTGATTCTTTGTGACTCCAATCTCCTTGAGAATCGGAACCTGCTTCTTAAACTTGGTCTCCACATAACTAGGAGAATCCAGGTCAACGTGATCTGGAGACAATGTACGAGATACCGTTGCAATTGTCTTACTACCGTCAGCATAAATTGCTGACTCAAACTTTGGATAATCATTACCCATCAACTTCTCTAAAATGTTCATAATTTTGATAATTTAAAACATTGCTTATTTGTATAGAACTACACCCTATCTATACTTAGGCTACCTTTACCTTTTTAGGCATTGCTGGAAACGAATGACCAAAGAACTTTTTAAGTTCCTTTTTTGTCATGGTGTCAGCTTTTGCTTTGCGCTTCATTGTTGATTTGCCTTTACCACCATGATTAAACTCATTCTCTGATTTCAGATTTGTAAATTTGTGTGACATTTTGATAATGTTTATAATACTATTATTGCATAAGACTTACCGCTTACGCTCGGTATAAAAGTGTTCCATCGGAATTCCGAAGGAATGAAGTGTCCCATCTGTATTTATAGAGGCTTTGGACTCTCAGCTTGCGCTGGCTACATTAAACACTTAGGGTTGATGCAACTCAACCCTTATGTTTTAATATTGGTTTTAAATGTAAATCTAATGGTAAATCAAAACAGAAATTATATTTTTCATAATTTCTATCAAAACAACCAATACAGTCATCCATGCACCTATAATCTTTTACAATTCTAAATACACAATGATTAATTGTAATCAATTGACCTGGTTTATACTTTTTACGCTTGATCATTTTATTAGTTTAAAATAACAATTAACAGGCACGTGCCCCCAACAACCAAAGTATCTGCATTTATCAGGCCAACGTTTGTAATTTACACAATTTTTACATGTTGGTGGTTCGCTTGCTTTAGTTATTCTGTACACATGTCCTCCAATCGTTATTAGTTGACCTGGCTTATAAAATTTTCCCAGTCTATGAATACCAGATGTCTTCTGTATGTTTTTCTTTGTCGAATTCATTCATATTACTTTACAATTAATTCGTCTACCTTAGATTTTGCATCTAAATAATTAGCACCATAATCTGTTGCAAGATCTGTATCCATAAGATCAAGATTATGTGTACCGTCAAGAGAGTCAAGCAATGTTTCGACACATGTATAGTATCGTTCATATGCTTCTATCTTTTTCTCTGCTTTTTTGTACTTACCTACATGGTAATTTGACATAAAGCAGGCACCAACAATACAACCTAATACAGCTCCTATTAATAAGAGGTTTAAGTTGTCCATAAAACCATGAATTTTATTCTTTTCCATATATATAACTATTGATTAATATACATAATAAAACGTGCTTATCTTCACAGACCAGCACGTTGAGCATCAAATAAAACTTACGTCGTTCAATTTTAAAAGATGATGTAAGATGTAAATCGATACTATAGAACAGAACCTTAGAGTGGTAACTGGACTCGAACCTTGTGACTCACCTAAATGTTCACTAGAATGCCCTCACATTGTGTGATTTACTTATCAAGATGTGCGCATTAACACCATATGACTTATATGCGCTTCGCCAAATGTTTGTGTCAGCCGATTCTTTTTACCACATCTTTTCACTCTGTGTGCATTATTACCACTATCCGTCTCTCCAGACTGTCATAGAGAATTAGATCGCACTTTGCCTTCACCTGTATACTTTCGGCTGCATTAAGTAATTCTCAGTTTTACATGTAAACCCATTTAAAGGTTCAACGGCTTTTAACTCAGGCTACCGTAATTGCCATCTACCCTCTGTGTTCCACAATCGACATCTTATAGCTTTGCAAGTACTATAAGCACGTGTTGTAGTGCGTGGGCTTGGGACCACGAATGCCACATTACTGCCTACGATTTATCACGTTAGCGTAGGCGCTCCGTCATCCTAGTTTGTATACCGCATGAGATAACGGTGACTACAACTATCTTCGCAGACCATTGTAGTCTTAGTACTTATGAATTGCTTTTTTTGATAATGAGTCAGACTACACCTTGATGCAATATGTGTAGTTTCGTCTAGGTCTCATCGGTGACAATGTTAGACTCTCCCTAGCTGAGTTTAAAAACATACCACTATCTTCACAGACTATGGTATGAACGCTTATTGTTACCACGCTTGGTACATAATAACCATTTAGAGCATATTGTTCAATCGTTTATGAGAATCTTTGTCTTTATTTGTCTTTCCAAATTATAGCGGCCATATTCTCTCTAAAAATTGCTGATTATCGAAGTACTTGTCATATATACCGAATGATACATCGTACATAATATGCTTGTACATAGCGTCTGCAAATTCAAGCTCAAGAAAATGGGAACGTGGCAATATATCACGTTCACAATCAATGTAATTGATTACATCGACAATTGAGTAATTAATCATATCGCGCTGAATGGCGAACAACATGATAGCTACAAAACAAAATTTGTCCATATTAATTACAATATTACGTGTACTATATCAATTTCGCTCCATTCTTTCCAAACACAAAGTCTCCCTAAGGAGACAATGTGTTAATACGGTTGATTTGTAACTGGTGCACCTGGAGCTCCTGGAGCTGGAGGAACTGGAGACGCTGCCATACCAGGCTGCTGTGGAGCTGGTTGCTGAGCTTGCTGTTGCTGTGCAGTTGGCTGCTGACCACCTCCCATGAGCGATGTTGGGTCGAATGCAGGCTGCTGTGGAGTTGTTCCTTCAACAGGATTGCGGAAGAAGCGCTGTTCCATACGAGCACCCTGTGCATTCTTGCTGTATGGCTCAATGTAGTGAGTAACTCCGTTAGCATCGATAAAATCAATCTGTACAAAGACTGAGATACTGCTGCGGATTACCTTCTGATTGTTACCATCCAGTGTTGGGCTACCATCAATCTGATTAGCATAGCACGGTCCTTTAGCGAACTCATACTCTTCAAAGCATCCACCAGGGAATTCGAGCAACTGACTCCAAGTATCTGGATCCTGGGCAAATTCTGGTCCAGTTTTGAAGCTTGCAAGATTGACATCGAAACCTCCCTGATGATTAGGATCGGTTGATGGTGTAGCATACTTCTGAAGAACAGCGAATATCTCAGGACTGAGATCATCATCAAACAAGATGACGTTCTGCTTTTTGCCCAAGAGAGATTTCTTGTTCTTCATACCAATTACCAAGAATTTACTGATTTTACCGTCTCTGTTCGCTTTCTTAGCTTGACCGATTGAGAGACTGATTGTTTTGAATGCGCCAATCTGTGCGCCTGGAATAATTGTATTCATAATTCTGCAGTTTTTAGTACCTAAAAACATTACGTATTGCTACGCAATGCCTCCAAGTATTTATTTGTATTTTTGTCTCAAACGCTATATATTAAGAGAAATGCAATCATAGGTAAATGATTACATGATCAGATAGAGGTATGGTGAGACTATTCCACACTTCAATATCTTCACTAAACAATTTAATTTGTTTAATCTCGTCTTTTAGGAGAATTTGTTTATTAGTTGCTAAGCAAGAATGTCACGTAAGCAAGGGTGTGAATTGTGGGAGGAAGGAGTTTATTTTAACTCCCTCCATAGTCCTACTAGTCCTAATATTGTCAGAAATGAAAATACTATCAATCTTATCACGTCTAGTATTACATCACCTACAGGCATATCATACTTTACAAGTATGTATACTTCACACAATGTCATAACAGCACTTATTACAAGTACTGCAGTCCAATTAATAATTTGACTATCATTCATATCCTACTTACTAATTAATGTTGATTTAACAAACTTTCTAAGTTTGCTGTGTCGTTAGTAAGGAGCAGATGTTTATTAGTTGCTAAGGGAGAATGTGGTATATCCCAAGTAGAGCGTGTACAATAATGTTGCGTATAAGGCCATTTACTGCCCCTCTAGCGCGTTCAAATGTATTGCGTGTACAATTATCCCACGTGTACCGAGATCGTGCCTTAGAGAGCAGATTTGGCACAAAGCCCGCTATTTAGCGAGCAATGTGTCCAATCTAGCTGAAACATAGAGATAAGATGCCATCTGATCTGACCCGTCCATATCATACACATTATTGTTAGACATAATAGAATCAGCAATCCGTCCTTTGAGAATAGCAAGTTTGTAGACAGCACGAGATTGTGATTTGTGTCCATGCCAACCAGCTGACATACCAAGAACAAAGCACAATACACCAACCAATGTAGAGATAATGATAGTCTTCTTCATAACTGTAAATATTTATTGATTAAACATTATTAATATCATCTGTATAGAGAACTTATTTATTAGATGCTTCGCAGCTAAAGCTACATGTTAAGAGGATAAGACCCCAGATTACTCTGGGATCATTACCTGCTCTTGATAGAAGCGCACATTGATATTCTTGCAAGTAGCAAGCCAAGCGCCAAAGTCCTTCATCAAATCATCAAATGAGTTGTATGGCTTACTGTGTTGCCAATAGTTCTTTGATGTCTCTGCTGCGATTTTGTAAACTGTCTTTGTATTCATAGTTGTAATGTTTTAAATTGTTATTAATATTATCATCACGAATGAGAATGTGTTTGTTAGATGCTTAGCTAAATGGGAGCAAGGCTTATTCAGCCCTGCAATCCCAAATGCCACACGTCATTCCACCAAGTAACACACTCCATATGATGCAAAGGAGTATGCGATCACTCATAGTGAGGAACATAGTTGATGAATATGATGTTATTAGATATACATCTAAAGTGATAGCAAATGCAATGATAATCACTGCAACGATAAGGCAAAGAGTTCTATTCATATTGATTATGTTTTAAATGTTAATATCGTTTGAAAGGTGTAGATAATTTATTAGGTGCTCAGAGTCTTTGACGGGGGTATCCCGGATCGCGTACTTGGGAGGGGGAGCGCTATTTCACTGTTTCGTGTCTTTATACGCATATAAAAAATATTTTTTGGTTTCTCGTTTCTATACATACACAAAAATTTTGTTTCGCGTCTTTGTACTTGAAAAATAAAAAAAATAAAA
>ERZ1034952.1180-NODE-1180-length-21924-cov-6.073071_pt1 | contig 21924 bp, 18 predicted proteins | sample MGYA00520625_ERZ1034952 | MGnify/ENA primary metagenome ERZ1034952 (study PRJEB33766, sample SAMN09781773) | gut metagenome | biome: gut microbiome | host: Homo sapiens | place: Madagascar | study: EMG produced TPA metagenomics assembly of the PRJNA485056 data... | reverse complement strand
AATGTATGACGGGACTGCGCAAAGGTGAGATCTGCGGACTGCGCTGGGAGGACTTCAATGAAGCGGAAGGCAAGCTCAGCGTGGCACGGCAGGTCATCTCGGTCAGGGGCGGAATCACGGTCAGCGATCCGAAAACCGACACCGGTATCCGCACGATTGTCCTGCCCGAAAGCGTTGTCCGCATGCTGAAAGAGCGTAAGAAAGCCATCGGCTCCGAATGGATTTTCCCGAGCCTGCGCGACGCGGAAAAACCGATCAATCCCAACACGGCATACGGTACCTTCAAGCGAATCATCAAGAAAGCGGGGCTTCCCGACATTCCGTTTCACTGTCTGCGTCATACCTACGCCACCCATTCGATTGCCGTCGGCGTGGATGAAAAGACGCTGGCAAAGGAGCTCGGACACACCAAGCCCGGCTTCACGCTCGACTGTTATGCGCATGTGACGGAAGAAATGCAGAAGCGTGCCACCGAAGTTACGGGCAATGCACTTGAAAAAATCCTCGGAAAGGAGCTGAAACCGTGGGCAGACGAAAGAACGGACAAGGGCTGATCCGTCAGCGCAAAGACGGCAGATGGGAAGGCAGATGCGTGGTCGGTTACGATGAAAAGAATCTGCCGATTACGAAAAATGTCTTGGCGAAAACCAAGCGCGAGGTCGAAGAAAAGCTGAAAGCCCTCAAGGAAACCGTACAGAAACCGGTCGTGAAAACCGCCGCGGACATGCCGTTCGGTGAGTATATCAACTACTGGTATCGCAACTTCAGTGAGTTGAGCATTGCCGCAACCACGCGCCTGAAATACGAAAACGACATCTACAAACACATCATCCCCGGCATCGGAAAGCTCCCGCTTGCCGCGCTCAAAAAGAGTGATCTTGAAAAATTTTATGCCGAACAGATGAAAAGCGGCAACCTCGACCGCAACGGTGTCGGCGATAAAAAACTGTCGGGCGCAGTCATACGTTCGATGCACACCCGCATCAAATGTGCGCTCGATCAGGCGCTGAAAGAGGGTCTGGTCAACCGCAATGAGGCGATCGGTTGCAAGCTCCCGCCAAAGAAAAACAAAGAAATTGAGGTGCTGTCACACGAAGAAATCGCGCGGCTGCTCATACAGGCGAAGGAAGAAGGCTTCTATGAGCTTATCCTCCTCGGACTTGCCACGGGTATGCGGCGGGGCGAACTGCTCGGGCTGAAATGGGATGACATCAACTTTACGACAGGCGAGTTGAGCATCAGACGCGAGTACACCACGCTCGGCTCGGACTATATAATCAGCATGCCGAAGACAAAATCCTCTGTGCGGTCGGTGCATCTGCCGCAGTCGGTGCTGAATATTCTCGGAGAGTATCGGGAAACGGTCAGCTCCGAGTGGGTGTTTCCGTCGCCGCTTGATCCGACACATCCGCGCAGTCCGACGAGTTGTCGCAGTCGGCTGTCGGATATGTTGGAACGTGCCGAATGCAATCACATCCCGTTCCACGGTCTGCGGCATATCTTCTCAACCATGGCACTGGAGAATGGGCTGGACATCAAAACGCTGTCTGCCGTCCTCGGTCATTCTTCGGCGGAGACGACCATCAGCGTATATTCTCACGTGACCGGAGAGATGGAGCGCAACGCCGCAAAGAAAATGGACGATGCCTTCGGCACGCCCAAGCCCGCAGATTTGCCCTTAAACGACGAGAATCCCAATGACAGGCAAACACCCGAACAGGAAACGAAACCCGCTGAATTCACCGCCAAAAAGAGCAAGAAGCGCAAGCCCGGCACGGGGTGTATCTTCAAAGTTTCAAAGAACACCTGGCAGGGCAAATATACGCCCCGTAGCAAGGACGGCAAACGGGAACAACATATTGTCTACGCAAAGAGCGAGGAGGAGTGCGAAAGGAAGCTGGCGGAGATGATAAAGGAGTTGAAGAACGAAGCGGTTATACAGTAAAAGAAAAGGCTTCGGATTTTCCCGAAGCCTTTTGAAGTTGTTATGATTCGTCAGTCGATATTTTCGGTTTTTTTGAAAAACACTTTTTCTTGTATGAGCGAAATCACATAATGCACGACCATGCCGAAGCCGAACATCAGGATGATCGTGTTCATATCAAATGTGATGGTGTTCGTTCGGTACAGGACATAGAAAATACTGTAATAGCCGAGGTTTATAATCAGTGAATTGACGGCGTTGTAGCCGGTTTTGCCCAAGCCTATGAAGATGTTGTCGATGATTGCACACCCCGCATACGCGATATAGAAGGGTACAAGTTTGATGACAATGGAGAAAATTTCATCCGCATTTCCGAGATTCTGCGCATAACGGAAAAACGGAGTCCATGTCGGAATTGTAACCGCCCAAAGTACAACGCTTGCGGCGGCAATGAAGTAGTAATTGAACTGCTTCAGTTTTTTGTAGCCGTCCTTGCAGTCCGAGCGGATGACCTCGGCAAGTGCGGAGATCGGAATCAGCAGCCAGCCCCATATAAAATTGTTTGCAATCCAGTAATTGCCCTGCTCGGCAACCATATTCACCATTTTGCAGACCATAACGGCGTAGATGAAGTTGTCAACAAACTGTTGCAGCCCGGAAAAAACACCTGTTTTGCACCACTCGCGGAATATCGCACGGTCTGAATTTCTGAACCACCGGAAACGGATATATCCCTGCCTGTAAAGAAGCAGAATACAGGCTGCCGACAGAAGCGTGTTTGCAATGATGTTTGAGATTGCCACGCCGTAAACACCGAAATTCGGAATCAGAAGGAAATCGGCAATCAGTGAAAGCGCCGTGCGTATTCCGAGGAAGATGTACACATTTTTGTCCTTGCCGATAACGACGAAAACAACATTGGCAAAGCTGACGATGATGCCTGTCATAAATGCAACCGTCTCAAGGCGGAGGTATGCAGAAGTAACCGCCAAGTCGATCTCGCCCGGATTCATAGCGCCGATGAGCGCTGAACCGTAGATCAGAACGCCGATCGAAAAGAGCGTGTACAGAACAAAGGCACAGAGTCCTGTCTTGAAGGTTGCTTCCGCAAAGTCGTCTTTGTGATTTTTGAAAATTTTGTTCAGGACAGAATACAGCGGTATGATCAGAAACGCCTGCAAGGTTTCGTTAATCAAATCAAACCATTCCATTTGACCGATAATGTCAAATACACCGGATTGTCCGCCGGCAGATATCAGGAAGGTTTTGACCGTTTGATAGACAGCGGGAATCAAAGCAAGAGCGCAAAGGGAAATCCATAGTCGCCAATTGAACGATTTCAGTTCGGATAGTCTTTTTCTCATAACTCTACCTTGTACAGTCTTCGCACACTACACTTGAATTTTTGCAACACCGTATGCCCCAATGAAAAGTGGGCGAGAACTCCGCTTCTCGATGAAATGCCGCTTGCAATGACACGTCATATATGGGATAAGAAGTTGTACAGCCATATTATAACACAAAACGTGATGTTTTTCAATGATGAATGAAATGTAAGGATAAAAACTGATACGCAGTAAACAAGGAAAAAGGTTCTCGGAGGGTACATCCGGGAACCTTTTGAATTTAGTTTTTCGTGAGCAGAGCGTACCGGAGCAGAAGCAACCAAACGAATCGCACCAGCTCCAACTGTGGTCAAACATGTGGTCAAAAAATATTCGGAATTTCGGGTGGTGCGGAAGTGGTGGGAAAATACGCGATTTTGCCCCGAAAATGCAAAAAATAAAGCCGAAAACGAACCGTTTTCGGCTTTATTTGGTCTGAGTGACTGGACTTGAACCAGCGGCCTCTACCACCCCAAGGTAGCGCGCTACCAAACTGCGCCACACCCAGATAGCGTCTCTCCGACAGCGAGAGTGATTATAGCACGCGCGGCGCTTTTTGTCAATAGATTTTTGCAAAAACATTGTTCGGAATTCGAACGCCTTATCCGTGTACTGCCGAACAGAAGCAAGCCCGGATAAGCACCGTTATATTATCCGCAAAAACCGATTTCCGGCCGAAAGACTTTGTAAAAAGCACTGAATAAGGCGCTATTGACAACCGCAGCGCGGCATAGTATAATTACGGTGGATAGAATAATAATCGTTATATAAAGAAGGTGCATCGTATGCTCAGTATTGAACATCTTACAAAGACCTACGGCGAAAAGAAAGCCGTGGATGACCTTTCGCTTCATATTGCTCCCGGGGAAATATACGGCTTTATCGGTCACAACGGGGCGGGGAAGACGACGACGATCAAATCCGTTGTCGGCATACTCGGCTTTGATTCCGGCAGGATCACTATCGCCGGGCATTCTATTTCGGACGAACCGATAGAATGCAAAAAAATGCTTGCATATATACCCGATAATCCCGATCTGTATGAATTCATGACAGGCATGAAATATCTTGATTTCATTGCGGATATTTACGGTATAGATAAGGCAAAGCGCGGCGAAAGGATCAAAAAATACGCCGATATTTTCGAGATATACAACGATCTCGGAAAACCGATAAATGCATATTCCCACGGAATGAAGCAAAAGCTCGCGATAATTTCCGCGTGGATCCACGACCCGAAGCTTATTATTATGGATGAACCGTTTGTCGGTCTGGATCCGAAGGCTGCATTTGCTTTGAAGGGCATGATGCGCGAGGTATGCGACAACGGCGGCGCGATCTTCTTTTCCACTCATGTGCTCGAGGTTGCGGAAAAACTTTGCGACAAAATAGCCATAATCAAAAGCGGCAAGCTTATCCGCTCCGGTACGATGGAGGAAGTCAAGGGCGACGACAGCCTCGAGGATGTATTCCTTGAATTGGAGGGAGAATAATGCTGAAAGCCCTGCTTGAAAAGCAATTTGCGGAAATGTTCCGCAGCTATTTATATGACAGCAAGAAAAACGTTAAGCGCTCAACGGCTTCTGTTGTGCTGATGTTCGTGCTGTTTGGCGCTCTGATGGTGTTTATTGGCGGCTTTTTTGCCTTCCTGGCTCTGCAGATATGCCCGGTATTTATCGAAAACGGTATGTCCTGGTTTTATTTTGCGGTCTTCGGTCTGCTGGGGGTATTTATCGGTACGTTCGGAAGCGTATTCAATACGTTTTCCGGGCTTTATCTTGCAAAGGATAACGATCTGCTGCTCTCCATGCCGATCCCTGTCGGGTACATAATCGCTTCCCGGCTGTTGGGTGTATATCTGATGGGGCTGATGTATTCGGCCGCGGTTCTCATACCTACTGCGATAGTTTACTGGATATATGCGCCGTTGACGGTTGCCGGAATAGTATCTCCGCTGCTGTTTATGGTTTCGGTTTCAGGTATCGTAATGCTGCTTTCCTGTCTGCTCGGGTATCTGGTGGCAAGGATAAGCGTCAAGCTGAAAAACAAGAGCTTTATCACCGTTATCGTTTCGCTCGTGTTTATCGGCGTATATTATTTTGTGTATTTCAAGGCGCAGGATCTGATCTCCGATCTTTTGCAGAATGCGCAGGCATATGCCGGTGCGGTGAAGGGAAACGCATATATCGTATATGCGTTCGGGCTGGCAGGCGGCAATATACTTTATTCCGTGACACTGCTTGCCGTCGTCGCTTTGCTTGTTGCCGCCACATGTATGATCATTGCGAAGAGCTTTACAAGAATCGCGACTGCCGCATCGGTGTCTTCGTCCGCACCGAAGAAGAAGGTCACCGTCGGGAAGGTAAAGAGCATCGGAGCGGCATTGTTCGGCAAGGAGCTCGGCAGGTTTGTTTCGAGCCCGAATTATATGCTCAACTGCGGTTTGGGTCTGCTGTTTACAGCTGCCGTCGGTGTGTATCTTATATTCCGCGGGGGCGAGATATCCCTTCTGATTGATACAATATTCGATGGCGTAAGGGTCGCTCCGATAGCACTTTCTGTGATCGTCTGTACCGTTTCCGGCATGGTGGATATCGTAACGCCTTCCGTTTCGTTGGAGGGGAAGGGGCTGTGGATATTGCAGTCGCTGCCGGTAACACCTCGCATGATTATAAAAAGCAAGCTTTCGGTACAGCTTTTGTTAACAGGCGTTCCCGTGATATTCAGCGATTTCTGCGGTGTTATCGCCTTGCGGCTTACATTTGCAGAATCGGCTGCGGTTTTTGCCGTGACACTTATATATGTATTCGCCGCCGCGTTTTTCGATATGATACTCGGAATGCGCAAACCTGATTTTAACTGGTCTTCCGAGATAATACCGATAAAGCAGAGCTTTTCCGTATTTGTTTCACTGTTTGCCGGATTTCTTGTACCGATCGCCTTCGGCGGTCTGTACACCGCCTGTTATACGATCGGCGCAGCTTTATACCTTTGGATAGTTGCCGCCGTGCTCGCTGTTATTGCGGCAGTTTTGGGCAGATATCTGTATGTTTCCGGCCCGCGTATATTTGCATCATATCAATAATTATTTTTCCCCCCCGCAGAATGCTTTGCATACGCTGAGGGGGCTTGTTTTTTTCCGGGCGTTTGTATTGACGAACGGGCATAATTGTGCTATAATCAGCAAAAATCAGTGCATTGCAGAGGTACAGTATGAAACAGGTAATATTGACCGGCGACCGCCCGACTGGAAGGCTCCATGTGGGGCATTATGTGGGCTCGCTCAAAAGGCGGGTCGAGCTCCAGAATTCCGGCGGATTTGACGAAATATATATCATGATTGCCGATGCGCAGGCGCTTACGGACAATGCAGAACACCCCGAAAAGGTTCGCCAGAACATTATAAATGTTGCGCTCGACTATCTGTCCTGCGGTATAGATCCCGCAAAATCGGTCATTTTTATCCAATCCACGGTACCGGAACTGACAGAGCTCACATTTTACTATATGAACCTTGTCACGGTTGCACGCGTTCAGCGCAATCCGACCGTGAAGGCAGAGATACAGATGCGCAATTTCGAAGCGAGCATTCCCGTGGGTTTCTTCTGCTATCCCATAAGCCAGGCGGCGGATATAACGGCTTTCCGCGCGACCGCTGTTCCGGTCGGCGAGGACCAGATGCCCATGATCGAGCAATGCAAGGAAATCGTGCATAAATTCAATTCGGTATACGGCGATACTCTCACCGATCCGAAGATAATACTTCCCGACAACAGCGCCTGCCTCCGTTTGCCCGGTATCGACGGCAAAGCAAAAATGAGCAAATCGCTCGGCAATTGCATTTACCTTTCGGATGAACCCGCCGAAATCAAAACCAAGATAATGTCCATGTTCACCGATCCGGATCATATCCGCGTGGAGGATCCGGGCAAAACAGAAGGAAACCCCGTGTTTATTTACCTCGATGCCTTTTGCCGTCCCGAGCATTTTGCGGAATTCCTGCCGGAGTATTCCACGCTCGACGAACTCAAAGCGCATTACCGCCGCGGCGGATTGGGCGATGTAAAGGTAAAAAAATTCCTGAACAATGTTATCCAGGCGGAGCTTGCACCGATAAGAGAAAAACGCGCATATTGGGAAGCGCATATCGACGATGTATATGATATTCTCGAAGCCGGGTGCAAAACGGCACGCGCTACGGCAGCACAAACGCTTTCCGCCGTTCGACGTGCAATGAAGATAGATTATTTTGAATCAAAAGAACGTTTCTGAAAGGAATAAAACTATGAGGATATTGTTTCAAGGCGACAGCGTGACCGATGCCGGCAGGAATTATGCCGACAGCCACGAGCTTGGCCCGGGCTATGTCAAATATACAGTAGAGCTTATCCGCGCCGCTTTGCCGGAAGAGGATATCGAATTCATAAACCTCGGCATCAGCGGCAACCGCACAAAAGACCTGCTTGAACGTGCAAAGCGTGATTTCACGGATGTAAACCCCGATATCGTCACAATACTCATCGGCGTAAACGATACATGGCGCCGTTACGACAGCAACGATCCGACAAGCGACGAACAGTTCCGCGCCAATTACGAATCGCTTCTGCGCGAAATAAAGGATAAAACCCATGCAAAAATCGTTTTGATCGATCCTTTTCTGATATACGGCATGGGGCGCGATCATTACCGTGAAGATCTCGACGGAAAAATCGACGTTACCCGTAAGCTTGCACTTGAATATGCCGAAAGATATCTTCCGCTCGACGGCATACTTGCTTCCGAAACACTGGGCAAAGAGCCGCGGCTGCTTTCCGAAGATGGCGTACACCCCGCCGAATACGGAAGAAAGGTCATAGCACAGCACCTTGCACCGCTCATTATCGGTCTGATCAAAGAATTAAGATGAGCGCCGTAACGAATGCTCACTTTTTTCGGCAGGCGGTAGCCTGTATTAAAGCCGGTGTCGCCTTCGGCTGGCACGAACTTAATGCGGGCAATATTTCTCTGTTGCTCACCGAGGATGAGGTCGGCGAGGTATCCGCCGAATTTGCGCAAGGCGAACAAAGTGTCCGCCTTGAAGCGGCTGTACCGTCGCTTGCGGGTAGATATGTTTTCACCACGGTTGCGGGCAGCTGCTTTCTTAATGCGGATATCTGCCCCGAAAAGCTGTTCTGCATATGTCTCATCGGGCAGGATGGCACCGCTGTTTACAAAGTCTGGGGCGACGGAGCCCCGACAAGCGAGCTGACGGCTCACCTACTGTCGCTTGCGGTTCTTGATGAACGCGGTGAAGGGCGCGCGGTATATCACTGCCACCCCGAATCGGTCATTGCACTTTCCGCCCTGCTGCCGCTTGACGATGCCGCGTTCACAAAGGTTCTCTGGCAAAGTGCTGCAGAGTATTCCTTTATGTTTCCGTCCGGGATCGGAGTGATCGGGTTCGCCGTTCCGGGGTCTGTGCGTCTTGCAAAATTCACCGCACGCAAGCTGAAACGCTGCGATGTTGTTGTTTGGGCGTTTCACGGTCTGTTTTCCGCCGGCGGGGATATGCTTTCCGCTTTCGGCAGGGCACAGGCTGTCGATAAGGCGTTCAGAGTAAGGATGATGATACTTTCCGCCGGAAAGAAACCGCTTAACTCAATGACTCCCGCAGAGATTTCAGAAGCTGCCAAATCCCGCGGGAAAAAGCTCAACAAAGCATTTCTCGATACACTTGAATATTAAAACAAAAACCGGAAAGCTTTTGGCTTCCCGGTTTTTTGCTTGTGTCGGGTCGGTTATATAAGTCGGTATGGTTATTTTGCCGTTCTTTCGGCAATGATATCCGCCATTTCGCCGACATTTTTCATAGAGCTGACTTCCTTCATGGTAAACTTAACACCGAATTCGCGCTCCACCGCGCCGATCAGGCGTATGTGCTCGAGGCTGTCCCAATCCTCGATATCATCCGCAATCGTCTCTCTTCCGACAGTGATAGAATCATCGTCGAAAATATCGCGGAATACATCGTTGAGACGTTCGAAAATCATTTGTTCAGTCATTTTAGTGTTCCTCGCTTTCTACATGGATAACATCGTTTTTATCGGTGTAGCACGCTGTTTCCAGCCGCCATACCGTATTGCCGTTTTCATCTTCGGAGATCTTTTCAAAGCCGAAATCCGCATAGAGGTTCTTGACCATACCGTTTTTTGCGGTAGGGAAGTAGTATCCGAGGATTTCTGTTACGCCTCGTGCGGTACATTTTGCCACCAGTGTATCCAGCATTGCGTATTCCATCTTCTTTTTCAGAACACGGCAGCTCATAAGCCAAAGCTCGATCTTGCAGCAAGCGCCCTCCACTGCGCCGATAACTACGCTTACAACGCCGTTGTCGCCGTAAGAATCCTCCATTTTGCCATAGAGTGTTATCTTGTTCTTGTCGGCGGCAGCCTCTTCGATCTCGGGCTGGGTGTATCTGCGTGTGGTGAGGTTGAATTGGTTGGATTTATTGGTGAGCTGTGTTATACGCGGAATATATACGGGAGCAAATGACTTGATTTCCGCGCGCATATCAAGGCTTTTCAGATATTCGTTGTAATCGGTGAACTCGTGCTGCTGTGATGCGCGCTTGACATTTGCCTTGTACATATCGTTCCTTTTCAGGTCGTCCGCCGAAAACGCGGTGACTTCAAAATAACCGTTGCGGTCGATAGTACGGATATAATCGGCAGGGCGGAGCATTTCGGGTACGGAAACCGTCGGAAGGCTCTTTCTTACAAGATCGCGTTCGGTCGGATTGTCATCGGCAAAAACAAATGAATCTATGCCAAGGTCCATTTCCGATGCCGTTTCGGCAAGGTTTCTGTCCTTTGTTTCCCAATTCGCCTTGATAACAATGAAATCCTCCGGGCGAAGTACGCCCTCCGGGTGATTAAGCCCGGCAATGGCGTTTTCGTGATCGTTTTTGGAGGCGACAGTCAGCATAATGCCGATATCCTTCTGTTTTTTCAGATATTCCTGAAAAGCCTTGAAGCATTCGGCGGTGGCGGTCTCCTCGCCTATTTCGATGCCTTCCACGCCGTCGTCGCCGACAACGCCGCCCCAAAGGGTGTTATCCAGGTCGAGCGCGATGACTTTTTTGTTTTTGCCGAAGATGGATTTGATTATATGCGAAAGGTTGAATGCGACATACGGGGTGGCATCCGCCGAAAAGGCATATTTATACATATACCAGGCTTCGTCGTCATACCATTTGTCCAGGCCGAAGCAGGCTGCTACATATGCGATGTCGCATATATAAAATCCGCCGTTTTCGCGCGCGTAGCTGTTGAACCTTTCATTCAGCCTGCTTATAAACGATACAGCGCCGTGTATATCCCAGCAATCGCGATTGCCGAAAATACGGTAGGGAGGCAGTTCGAAATTGTTCTGTATGACCGGGCAGGCATATTCCTCGCGCAGGCGTATCCACATCTTTTCGTAATATGAATAACGCTCGTCGAGCTTTGCTTCGACCTCATCTGCGGGAGCGGAGGCGGCGGGAAGAAATCCGGCAATATTGCGGTAGGATGTGTGGATATATATGACATCCGGTGCAAAATCCTTGAGCTCCGGGTTTTCGAACATCGCATCCTGCCAGAAACGGTTGTATTCGGATTGGTAAAACTCCGGTTCTATACCTTCGGAAAGAAGATAGATTTCGAGAGTCTTTACGATATCGTTTGTTGTGGAGCCGCCCAAAACGGCGATCTTCTTTTTGATCCGCTTGCTTCCGTCTTCCAAAAGCTCGCGTCGGGTCTTACGGCGGTTCAATGTCACCGCGGTGATGTCAAGAGGATAATCGTTTTTAGGCATATCTTCTCCTTTTTAATAGTTGAGCATATTGTTGACCTTATTCATGAAGTCGCCCGTTACGGCAAATGCAGACATGGAAAGGCATACATCGGTGATACCGTATTCGGTAATAAATGTCTTTACGTTGAGCTTGAATTCACGGCTGTCGACAATATATACATGGTCATAAGAACCGACAAGGAAGGGAGCCAGCGCGTTGCCGTAGCTGTCCTTGATGAGCAGGAGCGATCTGCCGGTATTGAGATCGCTGTATATATGTGTTGCATAGGAATCGCCGTATATGAATTTGGTATACCCCTTCGCACCGGAGAAAAGTGTTTTTCCGTAAATGGTGTTGGTGAGCTTATCCTTCGAGCTGTATTCCACGGTATAGGCGCGGGAGGGTATGTACCAGGTGAAGGTTTCGGGGTTGTTTTTAAGCTCCGGAGCCTGGGACCAGGTTGCAAGCGTGCCGAGATAGCCCGATTCGCTGTTGGAGGTGAAGGTGGAAAGATCGTCAAACGGGGTGCCCGCAACTCTTGCAAGCTGCTGTGCGGCATAATAAGCACCGAGTGCGTTCCAGTGGTGGTCGGTACGGGCATATATTTCTTCGTCGACATGGCCCGCAAGAGCCGCAAGTACATCAACATACTTTACATCGACAAGCGAATCGGCAAGTGCACCGAAGCAGTTTTTGTGGTTTGCAATGGAGTTCGGATATTTGGAGGGAGCATAGAAAGCGCTTGCAAGCGGCGGGCAAAGTGCATAAACGTTTACGTTGATCCCCGCTTCGGTAAGCGCGGCTTTGAACTGATTTACCTTTGCGCCGGTATTTGCGCCCGCTTTCGCCGTGCCGCCGTATTGCTCCATGCCGCGGTTTCCGGAAATCAGGATCCCGCGATTGCCGATATATGCTTTGTCATTGTCGGGAGGGATGATGGTTGTGTCCTTCTTCTTTATTTCCACACTTGCGCTGAGCGGCTGTGCGGAAACTATATCAACTCCGTCCGGCGCTTTATATTGCACCAGGAATTCGCTTGTGCCGGCTTCCGTTGCGGTACTTACGTCGATAACTGCGGAAATATCCGAGGAAAGCAGGGAATCGATAACGTTTTTATCGCCTTTAACCGTAACCTCGGCTTCGGCGGAAAACGCATCGCAGTAAAGCCCGATTTTTTCGAGCGTGTCGGATCCGTCCACAAGAACGGCAATTCCGGAAACGGTGCGTGTGGATACGTTATCCGGTTCGGAGGAGGGTTCTGCGCTTGTTCCGGAGGCGGAGGAGGAAGTCGATGCGGAGGAGGATGTACCGACGGGAGCGGAGGAATTTTCGGTTGTCGTGTCGCAGGCAATAAGTATTGCCGCGAGAATAAAGGGAATGATCAGCAGATAAAACTTCTTTTTCGTATTTGCTTTCATGTTACTTGCAAAGCTCCTTGACTTGGTTGATGATTTTTTCGCTTACCGCGGAAAACAGGCTTTCCGCAAAAAGTACATCCGTTATACCGTAATCGTTGATAATGCTGCGCAGCGGCACGGTGAATGTTCTGCCGTCGACAACGTATATTTCCTCGTATGCTTCGAGAAGATACTGGGGAAGCGCGTTGCCGTAGCTGTCCTTTACAAGCAGCAGTTTTCTGCCGTTGCGGCAGGCTTCGGATTTGATTATAACGGAATTGAGATCTCCATGAAGGAATGTCGAATACCATTCGCTCCTGTATTTATCCGGATAGAACCAGTAAAGTCCGGTGTATTGCTCTCCGTTGGAGGTATCGAAATGATCGAACTCGCCGGTGAAATCCTTGTTGCTGTAATACTTAATGCTGTAACCGACCGGAGGCACATAGGTTTCGAGATCCTCCGGATTGTTGAGCAGTACGGGATTGTTGCCGGAAAACTTATAAAGCGTTCCGATATAGTTTTCGCGTACATACTTGCGGTATTCACTTAAATCCGAAATACCGAGCCCAGCCTGTTCGCAGAATACTTTTGCTCCGTAATACGCGCCGAGCGCCGTCCAATGGTGGTCGGTACGGAAGTAGATATGCTCGTTGGAATGAACGCCGAGAATATTGTATACGTTGATATCCGTGACACGGTCCGAAAGGTTATTGCGGATAAGATCCATCGTATCCTTGTTGCGGGTAAGGTAGCTGTTGTATTTTTCCGTATCCGCAAGAGCAAGGTAATAGGCGCTCGCCTTCGGCACCGGCATGGAATACACCTTTATCGAAGGATCGAGCGATTCCGCAAATTCGCTTATAACCTGAGCGAAGCGGACAGCCTGCGCATCGTTCCCGCCGAAAAGCTCCATCCCGCGGGAGCCGACAATGAGTATCGAACCGGAAATCTCGGCACCCTGCTTGTCCTCGGAGGTTTCGCCGGGGTCATAGGATACCTCGCTGCTGTCGTACGTCCCGGGGTGACTGTTGTGGGAAATATCCAGATCCCTGCTGCTTTCCGTGCGGTCGGGCAGGGAGGATGAAGCATCCGCGCTTGATGGGTTTTCGGCGGAGCCGTCGACTCGGTGAACCGTTTCGTTTTCGGTCACTCCGTAAAGCGAACGGATGCGGGCTTCATAGTCTATAAACCTGTCGCGCCCGTGTACTGTGTCGGTGAAGTATTGCGACATGCCGTTGAAGTATTCGCCGCTGAAAAGACTTTCGAGCGAGAATACCGGCTTTTCTTTCAGGTTGACATAATCCGAAAGCTCTTCCCGCGGGAAAAACGTGCAGTATACGAACATGAAAACGAATGTCAGTACGATAAGGGCAAGGCATACAGCCGTTACGGTTTTTTTCATTTACAGCGTTACCTCCTTAAAAGTTCTTGGCATAAAGGAACGGAACATTGGAGCCGAGAGCCTTTACAATAAGAGCCGTATCAATAAACAGAAGGGCTATCGCAACGGCAGTGCCGCAGATCATAACAGCCGACTGAACCCCTTCGCCGGAAGAAGCGAGACGCTTTTTGAAGGAGGCGAATATCGGGAAGCTTGCCGCGACAGCCAACAGGAGCAGGAACAAATACGGTGTCACAGCCGCCGTGAAGGCATCGTTTGTAAAGGCGTTTCCGTTTGCGCCGACAAGGTTTTTGAAGAAGTTGCCCATATCCGCCATCGAGGTGAATTTGAAAATACCGAATCCTATTATGATCACGAGCTTGTTATATATATGCATGATCGGGGTGGGTATTTTTTTGAGCCGCTTTTTGCCCAGCAGTGTTTCGATATATATAAATACGCCGAAGTAAAGCCCCCAAATAACGTAATTCCAGCTTGCGCCGTGCCATAAGCCGGTTGTAAACCATACAAGGAAGAGCGAAACCGTGGGGAGACGGTGCCCGAATATCGGAAGATAAAGCAGATAATCGCGGAAGAAGCTGCCGAGCGACATATGCCATCTTTGCCAGAATTCCGAAATGCTGCGGCAAATAAAGGGGTAGTTGAAGTTTTCGTCGAAGTGGAAGCCGAATATACGCCCCATTCCGATCGCTATATCGGAATACCCGGAAAAATCGTAATAAACCTGCAGTGTGTAGGCTATCACGCCGACCCATGTTGCGGCAACGGAGGCTTCGGAAATGTTTTCGCCGAAGCACTTATTGACAAGAAGCCCAAGATTGTCCGAAATAATGACCTTTTTCGAAAGCCCGGATATAACGCGCATAAAGCCTTCGTATATATCGTTTACGGATGAGGTCCTCTCCGTAAGCTCGCCCCCGATGGTGGTATAGCGCACGATCGGGCCTGCGGTGACTGTCGGGAACAGGGAAATAAAGAGAAGGAGCTTTCCGAAGTTGCGTTGGAGTTCTACCTTTTCCCAATAAACATCCACCATGTAGGATATCATGCGGAAGGTATAAAAGCTGATACCGACAAGCATCACGATACCGGTCGGCTTGATAGAGGCTCCGAAGATCGAATTGATGTTATCTATCACAAAATCGGTATATTTGAATACCGCGAGCATACCGATATTGAACAGTATCGATATCACAAGCGCCGTTTTGCGCTTGCGGGGGCTGTTCTTCGGTGCAAGCAGCAGCGAAAGAGCATAGTTGACGGCTATCCCGAGCAGGTAAATGACTATCCGCTTCGGTTCGCCGTAGGCATAAAACAGCAGCGAGAAAAAGATGAGCACTGCATTGCGCGCCTTTATGCTTTTGAATGCAAAATAGGCGATAAAGCAGAGCACAAAGAAACCGTAGATAAATAAAAGATCGGCAAAAAGCATATGATTCAGTCTCCGTAATCGTTCTGGGTCGATTATACCACTTCAGTTTACATAAGTCAACACGAATCGGGTATAGTTTCGAATGAAATATATCAGTTGTCATTTTGTGAGAGTATGAAGTTTATCTCTGCACCGATAAACATGATGTACATACAAACGTACATCCACAAAAGCAGTACCATTACTGCCGCAAGTGAGCCGTACAGCTTGGAATAATTGCTGAAGTTATCTATAAAGAAGGAAAAAAGTATCGAAAACGAAACCCATCCCGTTGCCGAGATCATTGCTCCGGGCATCTGGTCGGAAAATCTGACGGTCTTGCTCGGCAATGCCTTATACAGCAAAAGGAAGAAGGCGACCAGCATCAGAAAGCCAATAATAAACCGCAGCGATGAAACCACATAAACAAGTCCTTTCAGGTTCGGGAACAGGGAATACATATAGTTTGCTATGGTCTTGCCGAACACCATCAGGAAAAGTGCCAGGAGAAGTATGACAATGAACACTACCGTATAAAAGACAGCCAGTATGCGCAGAAGGAAATAATTACGCGACTCTCGTACCTCATACACCGAATTGAGCCCGCCGATTATCGAAAAAATACCCTTCGATGCCGACCACAGCAGAACAAATGCGGAAACGATTGTGAGCGAAAGGGTATTCGCACCGATCAGCTCGCTGAAATAATCCGAAAAGAAGCCGTTGAGGACGGATGGTGAAAACTCCTTTGCGGTTGTCGTAAGATATTCCGAAGAGGAAAGGATATCAAGCCGCGAAACGAGCGAAAGCAGAAGCACGACAAGCGGCACAAGCGAAAAAAACATAAAGTACGCAGTCTGTGCCGAATATGCGCCGATACGGCTTGCCGAAACCTTTCGGGAAAAGTATTTGATTTTTTTAATCAGAGCTTGCATTCGCCTGTCTCCTTAATCTGCAAAGCGGATTGACTTGCTGCGGATGAAATGCTATAATAAATATGTTGATATTTGTTTTTACGGGGTGATAAAATGGTCGAAATACGCAGCGGTCACAAAAGGGAAGTGCTCGAATCGCGCTGGGATGAAATGACATCGCCTGCGAGGTTTGCCGGCTGTGACGATACGATGGATCTGATATTTGTCGCCAAAAGAAGCGGCGGCAGGGTGCGCCTCGTTCGAAAGGCGCGTATCGCGCACGAACCGTTTTGCTGCGTTTTCCGCGGGAAAATATCCGGCAGCGGCAGCGGCAGTGTTATAAAAGGCGTTTTTACAAAATCCGTTGCGGATTATTTTATTGTTCTTTTGATAACGGCGCTGCTGTTTTATATCCGCCACGAGGTTATTCTGCGCGGCAGTTCGCAATACACGATAAACTTTTTGATAGCCTTCTGGCTTGTGGCTGCGGTGATGCTGCTTTACAACACAAAACGTGCCCGCGGGAAATATATCGAGATGCTGAACAGAATAGCCGCGGATTAGAACCCGCGCGAATAGCTTATCAGCCGAGCGGAGGTATTGTGAGCATTTCGCCGGCTTCTTCGAAGGAATGCGCGATATACACTGCCCCCGCTTTTTCGTGTTCGCCCGGGGAAGCCGTGCCGGTATAGATACCGAGCGAATCTATGCCCGCTTTCGCGGCGCCGATATCGTCGTATTTCATATCGCCGATCATAAGGGCTTTTTCGCGCCTGCCGGATATCCCGAACCTCCGCAGCGCTTCTTCTATGACCTGCTCCTTGGAGCTGATACTTTCATCGAGGTTGGAACCGGTAATATATTCGAATTTATCGGCTATATTAAAGTATGAAAGCATTATGACAGCATATTCTTCGTATTTGGAGGTCGCCACGCCGAGAATGTAACCGTGGGAAATCAGCTTGTCAAGAAGCTCCGGTATACCGTCGAACAGCTTCGATTCGCCGAGTGCGATCTCATTGTACTTTTCGCGGTAAAAGCCGATCGCTTCCACAGCCTGTGCTTCCGAAAGCCCCGCAAAGTTCATAAACGAAAACCGAAGCGGCGGACCGAGAAAGGGCCTCAGCTCTTCGAGCGAACGGTGTATCCCGTATTTTGCAAGCGCATACTGTGCGGAAATGACAACACCGCGCAGTGTATCCACCAAGGTGCCGTCGAGATCAAATAAAAGATAATCGTATTTCATAAGCCAACCCGAATTACGCGAATGATTTCATTTTGATTATACCACAAAGCTTTCCGCTTTTCAATCATCGCTGCAAAAAATTGCTTGAAATTCCCGCGTTATCTGATATAATAATAGTATAATACCGTAAGGGGTGGAATCATGCACAGAATAATTACTATCGGGCGTCAGTACGCTTCCGGCGGTTCGCAGGTCGGGAGTCGCTTATCCGAACTTATGGGGATCCCGTGTTATGACCGCGAAGCGCTTGTTGCAATTGCCGAAAAGCACGGTATCCCGCGCGAAACATTCGAAAAAGCGGATGAACAGGCAACATCCAGCTTTCTTTATTCGCTTGCCATGTCCGCTTACAACGGCGGCATTTCCGCCTTCGGCGCAAACGATCACATTATCACCGATCGCGTATTCAGCATTCAGTCCGAGGAAATGAAGCGCCTTGCTTCGGAAGGGGATTGCATTTTTGTCGGCCGCTGTGCGGACGATGTTCTTTCATCCTTCGATAAGGTGCTTAACGTGTTCGTATACACATCCAACGAGGAACGTATCAAAGCAATCATGCGGCTGGATAATCTCGATGAACAGGCGGCAAGGAAGCTTATAAACCGTTCCGATAAAAAGCGTGCTTCCTATTATAACTTCTATACCGGAAAGACATGGGGCGATGCGAAAAATTATCATCTCACCATCGATTCCGGCGCGCTCGATGTGGAAGGTACCGCGCAGATAATTAAGGATTTCGCGGAAATGTTCTTTGCAATCAAATAATCGCATCCGGGAAAGCATTTGCTTTTATAGGTAATATACAGAAAGGGCAGCGGTTTGCGCTGCCCTTGTTTTGTATTCCGTGTGATTACTGCTGAGCAAAGTGAACGATGCACTTTTCGGTATCCTTGTCGAATATGTGGATACGGGTGGTATCGACCGCGATTTCGATCTCGTCGCCGGCTTTTGCCGTGGACTGGGAGGAAACGCGGGAGATAAGGCTGGTTTCTTCGCCGATATTAAGGTAAAGGTATATTTCCGCGCCCATAAGTTCGGTGAATTCAACACGAGCCTTGATGGTGGTATCGCCGAATTTTTCTTTGTATACCGCTTCGTCGTGGAGCAATTCGGGACGCAGACCCGCGATGACCTCTTTGCCGATGTAATCCGAAAGGTTATTGTCTTCGAAAACGACGGGATCAAGCTTAAAGCTGATGTTGTCGAATTCGAGGAAGCAGTCGTTCTGACCCTTGGGCTTGGTGATCTTCGCATTGACAAAGTTCATCTGCGGAGTTCCGATAAAGCCGGCAACAAAGATATTGCAGGGGTAATCGTAAAGATTCTGCGGGGTGTCGACCTGCTGGATGATACCGTCCTTCATAACGACGATACGGGTAGCCATTGTCATAGCTTCGACCTGGTCGTGGGTAACGTAAATGAAGGTTGTCTGGAGCTTCTGGTGAAGCTTGGTAAGCTCGGATCTCATGGATGCACGGAGCTTTGCATCGAGGTTGGAGAGCGGCTCGTCGAGAAGGAATACCTTCGGTTCGCGGACGATTGCACGTCCGAGAGCGACACGCTGCTTCTGACCGCCGGACAGAGCCTTGGGCTTTCTGTCGAGCAGGTGGGTGATATCAAGTATTCTTGCCGCTTCTTCGACGCGACGCTTGATTTCTTCTTTTCTGACCTTGCGGAGTTTAAGACCGAACGCCATATTTTCGAAGACGGACATATGCGGATAAAGAGCATAGTTCTGGAACACCATCGCTATATCTCTGTCCTTGGGAGCGACGTCATTGACGCGCTTGTTGTCGATATAAAGTTCACCTTCGGTAATTTCTTCAAGACCGGCGATCATACGGAGCGTGGTTGTTTTGCCGCATCCGGAAGGGCCGACGAGTATTACGAATTCCTTATCCTTGATTTCGAGACAGAAATCGGAAACGGCAGTTACGCCGCCGGGGAATCTTTTGTAAATGTGCTTAAACGATACACTTGCCATTTGAAACCTCCATATGAGGGCTTACCTCATTTTCTAACATCACATATAATAGCAAAAAAAATGCGGAAATGAAAGTGATTATTTACCCAAATTTTCACCCGTCGGTTTATGAAAATTGCATAATAATCACGCTTCGCGGCGGAATCCGTGAACAAAACCTTCGCCCGCGGGTGAAGAAATATCCCCGGCTATGATCCTGCCGCCACGGACGAACAGGGTGGCAAAGACGTCCCCCTCCGTGCCGTAATTCGTCACTCTGAAGACATAGGCAGTCGCGCTTTTGCCGGGGTAGCGTTTGAGATTGAGCCCCTGCGCACGTTGTATCTCGTTGTACTTTTCGAAAACGCCGTTGAACTCCTCGGGTATGGTCAGCTCGTAAGTCTCGCAGGCGTTAGATTCGGTTTCGTATCCGAAGCCTTTCAGAAAGCCGATCATGTCGCCTTCATCCTCGATATTGCGGTAGTCGGTCGTTACCGCGGCGGCATCGGATGCGGCGCTTATCGCCGGGAGAAAGCTTATCAACAGCACCAGCACCGCAACAGCGACGGTAAGCACCGCAAAAAATTTGATACCCGAAGCCTTCATTGTAAAAACAAACATTTTATCGCCCCTTCAATATTCTTGCTTAATAATATTAAACGGGCGGAGTATTTATTCGCCTTCGGAGCCGATAAACTCTTCCAGCTCCATAAGCTCTTCGTACATTGCTTCCGACTTTTTTTCGGCATCCGTTTGCTTTTGGTAAAGCTCCGAAAGAGCCTTATAATCGCCGGCAACGCTTTCGCTTTCGAGCCGCGAGCGTATATCGGCAAGCTGCTTTTCGCATTCGGCGATCTCGAGCTCGAGTTTTTCGTACCTGACCTTTGCGGAACGCAGGCGATTCTTTTTCTGCTTTGCTTCCTCGAAGGACATCTTTCCCGCGGCTGCCTTTTGTCGGCAGGCGGGCGCGTCGGCGGCGGGGTTGCCGCGCAGGATGGTATATTCTTCGTATCCGCATTTGTAAATCCGGTAATCGCTTTTATCCGGCTGGGGTGCTATTTCGAGAATGCCGTTTGCAAGCTGGCGGATAAAATATCTGTCGTGCGAGACGCACAGCAGAGTCCCGTCGTACGCGGCAAGCGCTTCGCCGAGCATTTCTCTCGAAGCGATATCAAGGTGATTTGTCGGTTCATCAAGCACAAGCAGGCTTACTCCGCAGGAAACCATTTTCGCAACCGAAAGCCGCGCGCGCTCGCCGCCGCTGAGTACCGAAACGGATTTGAAAACATCGTTTCCGTAAAATCCGAACCGGGCAAGCAGCGAGCGTATCTCCGTTGCCGTTTTATCGGAATAAACGCTCCAGATCTCGTCGATGACCGTGTTTGATTGAGTAAGAAGCTGCTGTTCCTGGTCGTAATAGCCGATAGTCTGGTTGTACCCCGGCTCCACCGCGCCGGATATCTGCTTTGCTCTTCCCGTGATTATCTTCATCAGGGTGGATTTTCCGCTTCCGTTCGCGCCGACAACAAAAAGCCTGTCCCCGCGCAGAAGCTCAAAGGAAAGATCGTCAAACAGCCTTCTTCCGGGAAAGCCCGCCGAAAGCGACCTGACCGAAAGCACCCTTTCGGAGCGCGAGCCGGAGCCGGCGATGGAAAAGCTTATGCTCTTTTCGGGCGATTTCGGCTTTTCGAGCTTTACCATCTTATCTATTGTCTTCCGGCGGCTTTCCGCAGCTATGATATTCTTTTCGCGGTTCCACCTGCGTTGATTTTCGATAAACGCTTCAAGCCGTGCTATCTCGCGCTGCTGCAGCTCGTAATGCTTTGCCGCAGCCGCATCAAGTGCACGCTTCTTTTCGCGGTATACGGAATACCCGCCGCTGTATATTGTCGAAACCCCGTGGGATATTTCAAGCGTGTGGTCGGTGATCTTGTCAAGAAAATATCTGTCGTGCGAGATGATAAGGAAGGTCTTTTTGGAAGCCGATATGTAGCTTTCGAGCCATTCGCAGGCGGAAAAATCAAGGTGATTTGTCGGCTCGTCGAGAAGAAGTATATCCGGCTCCGAAAGTATCAGACGCGCCATAAGCAGCTTTGTTTTTTCGCCGCCGCTGAGAAGATCGGCGTTCCCGCGCTGCATTTCCTCGCCGAACCCGAATTTTTCGAGCAGGGAAGCGGTTTTCGAACGAAATTCGTTGCCGCCGCCGGAATTAAAGCGTTCCACCGCATCGGTATACGCCTTTATAACGGCTTCTTCGCCGGAATTAACACGGTCGTATAAAAGAGATATTTCCTTTTCGAGTGCGATCAGCCCCGAAAATGCGCTTACGGCGGCTTCGAAGACCGTCGAACCGAACCTGTGGGCATCGTTTATCTGTTCGAGCACGCCGATTGTCGCGCCGGAGGCGACGGTCACGCTGCCGGATGTCGGTTCCGAAGCGCCGGATATTATGGAAAAAAGCGTGGA
>ERZ1034952.1179-NODE-1179-length-21933-cov-15.633650_pt1 | contig 21933 bp, 24 predicted proteins | sample MGYA00520625_ERZ1034952 | MGnify/ENA primary metagenome ERZ1034952 (study PRJEB33766, sample SAMN09781773) | gut metagenome | biome: gut microbiome | host: Homo sapiens | place: Madagascar | study: EMG produced TPA metagenomics assembly of the PRJNA485056 data... | reverse complement strand
GTCGTTAAACACACGCACCTGAAACGTGCGCGTCTACCAATTCCGCCACCTGGGCTACTCGCGCTTTGGAAAGTATATTTCCTAAGTTTGAGCGGCAAACGGGACTTGAACCCGCGACCCCAACCTTGGCAAGGTTGTGCTCTACCAACTGAGCTATTGCCGCATTGGAAATGCTTGCAAAAGAAGCATTTCTGATTTGCGGTTGCAAAGGTAGCACTTTTTTCTTAACCACCAAAACTTTTCAATAAAAAAAGCAGTAAAAATGCGTTTTTTTAGTTGAAAAGTGCGTTTTGTTATTAGTCCATACGCTCTATATAGTCTTTTGGACTGTATTCGCGTAGTATTTCGAGTTCGTTGGTATTCTCACGAACCATTGCCAGAGTGGGGTGTGAGATGCCGTTGAACATGGTTGTTTTAACGGTTGTGTAGTGATTCATGTCCTCGAAAACGATATTTTCACCAATTTGCAGCTCGTGGTCGAACTGCCATGCCGACATGAAATCGCCCGACAGACAACTATTCGCTCCTAATCTATATATATAAGGTACAGAGTAGTCGATATCTTCTTCTATAGTTTGGGCTCCTCTCACGGCAGGGTGATAGGGCATTTCGAGACAATCGGGCATGTGGCACGAGAAGCTTACGTTAAGAATGGCGGTCTTTATGCCCTTGTCTTCTACCACGTCTACGACTTGAGCTACCAGCGGTCCAGTCTGCCAACCGAACGCGCTGCCCGGCTCCATTATTACCTTTAGCCATGGATAGCGGTTGTGGAATTCGCGGAGTGTGTTCACGAGCAGTTCGATGTCGTAGTCCTTGCGTGTCATCAGATGACCGCCACCGAAGTTTATCCACTTTATCTGCTTGAACCATCCTGCGAATTTCTCCTCGATATGTGCGAGTGTGCGCACGAATACGTCCGAACCGTTCTCGCAATGGCAGTGGCAGTGGAACCCATCTATCTCTTCAGGTAGTTGCTTAGGCAGTTTGTCTGCGCTTACTCCGAAGCGTGTGCCTGGCGCACATGGATTATATATGTCGGTCTCTATCTCCGAATACTCAGGATTGATGCGTAGTCCGAAGCTGATTTCCGGGTTCTGCTTGCGTGCCGTTTCGTGCAAGCGTTCGTATTGTGTGAGCGAGTTGAACGTAAGATGACTTGAGCAGGCTGCAATCTCCTCAATCTCGTAGTCGGTATATGCAGGTGAGAAGGTGTGTGCCTTGCTGCCGAACTTGTCGAAAGCCAAGCGTGCTTCCGACAGCGAACTTGCTGTTGTCGAACTGATGTACTCTCTGAATATCGGGAATGTCTTCCACAGTGCGTAAGCCTTGAATGCAAGGATAATCTCCACGTCAGCTCTCTTTGCCACGTTGCTGATTATGCGCAGATTGTTGCGCAGACGCGCTTCCTCGATGATGTACATCGGGCGGTTAATTTCCTTATATGTAGTTGTATCTATCTTCATTTTCTTGTATATGATGGTGATGCTTTAGTCGTTGTTGTAGCACAGTTTGTTTATAGCCACAGCCACGCCGTCCTCCTCGTTTGAGAGTGTCACATAGTCGGCTTCGCTGCGCACTTCGGGTGCTGCGTTGCTCATCGCCACGCCCATGCCTGCCAGACGCAACATTGAGAGGTCGTTGTATCCGTCGCCGAAGGCAATCATATCCTGCGGAGTGAGATTGAGCTTTGCCAGCAGGCGTAGCAGCGACTGCGCCTTGTCGATGCCTTTCGGCACCAGCTCGACGAAGAACGGTGCAGAGCGGTACACATCCATGCGGTCGCCCACGAGAGCCAGTAGTTCCTTCTCCGCCTTCATAGCAACAATAGGTTCGGCGGTCATAAGCAACTTTGTCGGGTTTGGTTCCAGATTTGCAAGCAGATTGTCCACCTTGCGTATCGGCATCTTGTTGATGCGCGACTCCTCAGCCACGTATTTATCGTCAGCCGACTCGGTTATGATCTCCTTACCTACATAGCCGAGCAGCGCATAGCCATGCTCCTTAGCGTAGTTGTAAAGCGTAGGTATCATGTTGTTTGGCAGATGCTGCGAGTAGATTTCTTCCTTCGTGCGCCAGTCGATGATTTTTCCGCCGTTGTACGAGAGGATGTATCCGCCGCGTGTCGAGAGTTCGAGACTTTCGGCTACGGGTTCTATGCCGAACGTAGGTCTGCCCGAAGCCAATATGATGTTGGCTCCATTCTCTTGTGCGGTAAGCAACGCCTTGCGTGTAGCAGGCGTAACCTCTTTCTTGTTGTTGGTGAGTGTGCCATCGAGGTCGAGCGCGATGGCGCGGTACACTATCTTGTTGTTTGTTGACATTCCTTTTATTTTTGCTGCAAAGTTACTGCAAATAAGGCGCAATACAAAATAAGCCTGCTTGTTTTTGCAACCCAGTTGCACATTTAACGCCATACCTTTGCAGTGTTCAAAAAATATAAGTAGACATGTTTTAAAATACAAGTAAAATGGAACAGGAACACAATCTTCATACCCACGACTGCGGTTGTGGGCATTGTAACGAGCATCATCATGAGCATGAGCATCACGATCATGGACATCATCATCACCACCATGAGCATGGCGGCATGAAGCGCACACTGCTGCTTATCGTTCTTACTACGTTGCTGCTTATCGGCGCAGTTGTTGTTGAGAACTATTGCGGTCTGCCTACGTGGCAGTTGTTGCTGGTTTACCTCGTGCCTTATCTTCTTATCGGTCAAGATACGCTGAAAGAAGCATTTGAGGGCATCGTCCGTGGCGACATGTTCAACGAGCATTTCCTTATGTCCGTCGCCACAGTCGGTGCGCTCTGTATCGGTTTTCTACCTGGTGCCGAAACAGAGTTCCCTGAAGCAGTCTTCGTGATGCTGTTCTTCCAGATAGGCGAACTGTTTGAAGGCTATGCCGAGGGCAAAAGTCGCGACAGCATATCCCACCTTATGGATATACGTCCCGATACCGCTACCGTAGAGCGCGGCGGCGAACTCGTCGTTGTCTCGCCGTCTGATGTGCAGGTGGGCGAGACGATAGTGATAAAGCCAGGCGAAAAGGTGGCGCTGGACGGACGTGTCGTCGAAGGCGAGTCGTCGCTCAACACCATTGCGCTCACCGGCGAGTCGGTGCCGCGTGATGTTGCGAAGGACGATGAGGTCGTATCGGGCTGTGTGAATCTTACCGGTGTGCTCCGCGTGCAGACCACAAAGAGTTTCGGCGAGAGCACCGTGTCGAAGATAATCAATCTGGTGGAGAGTGCCGATGCACATAAGTCGCACAGCGAGTCGTTCATCGCCCGCTTTGCGCACGTCTACACCCCGATTGTCGTCTTTGCAGCCCTGCTACTTGCCATCGTTCCGCCGTTGTTCGCATCGGGTAGTTTCGTCGATTCGTTCGCCGTATGGTTGCATCGAGCGCTCATCTTCCTCGTCGTTTCGTGTCCGTGCGCACTGGTCATCAGCGTGCCGCTCACGTTCTTTGGCGGATTGGGTGGTGCGTCGCGCCGCGGAATACTCGTCAAGGGCAGCAACTATATGGACGCATTGGCTAAGCTCGGCGTTGTGGTGTTCGACAAGACCGGCACGCTCACATACGGCGAGTTTGCCGTAGAGGCGGTGCATCCAACGGAGTTCGATGCTCACGAACTGCTTCATCTGGCTGCGCATGTAGAGCACTTCTCTACGCATCCTATCGGAGCCGCCCTGCGCGACGCTTTCCCGCAGGAGGCTCACGACGGCTGCAAGATAACCGACATTGAGGAAGTGGCTGGTCAGGGCGTGCGTGCCAATGTAGGTGGTCGAATCGTCTGTGTTGGCAACGAAAAGATGATGGAGACGGTAGGCGCCGCGTGGCACAAATGCCATCGTGTAGGCACTATCATACATGTGGCTGTAGACGGCAAGTATGTCGGACATATCGTCATCAACGATCATATAAAGGACGACTCAGCCGAGGCTGTAAGCGCATTGCGTAAGGTGGGCGTTGAGCGCACCGTTATGCTTACGGGCGACCGCGATGAGGTGGCTAAGGATGTAGCCGAGCGTGTAGGCATTGAAGAATATCACGCAGGCTTGCTGCCTACGGATAAGGTTTCGCAGGTAGAACGTTTGCTGAACGAGAAGAAAGCGGACGCTACGCTTGCGTTCGTTGGCGACGGCATCAACGATGCGCCCGTGCTGAAGCGTGCCGACATAGGCATTGCTATGGGGGCTTTGGGTAGCGATGCAGCTATAGAGGCAGCCGACGTGGTGCTGATGGACGACAAACCGTCGAAGATTGCCCTTGCCGTGGCTATCGCACGCCGCACGATAGGCATCGCTCGTCAGAACGTGTGGTTTGCCATCGGCGTTAAGGTGGCGATACTGCTGCTTGCAACCTTCGGCTTGGGCACGATGTGGATGGCTGTATTCGCCGATGTGGGTGTTACGGTGCTCGCCGTGTTGAACGCCATGAGGGCATTAAAGGTCTGAGCCTATGTCTTTGTCTGTGTTTTTGGTGTCGCTCTTCACGTTCGTGCAGTTCAACTGCGAGAACCTCTTCGACTGTCAGCACGACTCGCTGAAGAACGACGTTGAGTTTCTGCCCGACGGGTCGTACCATTGGACGCCTTTCCGCTATTGGCGCAAGCTGAACCGCGTGGGGCAGACCATCGTGTCGTGCGGTGAACGTAATGGTGAGGTGGAAACTCTTGCGGAGCAGGACTGTTCCATATCAGAAGAGGTGGTTGCCAACTGGCATCTGCCCGATATGGTGGCGTTGTGCGAGGTGGAGAACGACTCTGTGATGCGCGACCTTACGAAGCGTTCGCTTCTGCGCACTGCGCGCTATGAGTATGTCGTTACCAATTCGCCCGACGAGCGTGGCATAGACGTAGCGTTGATGTACTCGCCGTTCTCGTTTCGGTTGATAAACAGTAGGGCGGTGCGCATTGCGCCCATAAGAGGAATGTCGCCAACACGCGACCTTCTGTATGCTTCAGGCTTGATCATTTCGGGCGACACGCTGCACGTCATCGTTGCCCACTTGCCGAGTCGTCGTGGTGGCGAGCAACACTCGCGTCCGTTCCGCCGTGTGGTGGCGGAGAAGATATGCGCCATAGCCGACTCTGTGCGAGCAATTTCAGCAGATGCGAAGATAATAGTAGCTGGCGACTTTAACGATTACACTACGTCGGAGAGCGTGCGCATGGTTTGTTCCACTGGTTTCACTGATGTGTCGGCAAAGGCTGTTGGGCAGAATGGAGCACGAGCCACATACAAATATCGTGGCGAGTGGCGTAGCCTCGACCACATTCTTGTAAGCACGAGCATGATGCCAGCAGTGCGCTCATGCCGTGTTCACGATGCTCGTTTCCTGCTTGTTGAGGATGAGAAGTACGGCGGTGTGCAGCCACGCCGCAACTTTCTCGGTCCGCGGTGGCGCGATGGTTTCAGCGACCATCTGCCTCTTGTCGCAGAGTTCGCATTATAAGAGTAAAGGTGCCAGCGCTTGTTTGGCACCTTTGCTCTTTTTGGGGAACTATAGTATGCTATTTTATTTTATTTTTATTTGGATGTAGGAAGCGTCATCTTCAGTCCTTTCAACACTAGTTGATAATACACCTTCATTTATTTGTGTCATACAATCTTTGGAAAGATAGAATCCGTCTGAACATATGAATAAAAGAGAAATTCCAAATAAAGATGTCTCTTTGATGGATATAGGATAACGAAATCCCTTTCCATTCACACAACGCGTCAGCAATGTATTATCAGTTACCTTTTTTACATGATCTTCCGTTAGTAGAAGAAGCAGATCATTTTGTTTACCATAAAGTCTTACATTTCCTTGCCATGCGTAATATGCCGTATTTCCTTTTATAATCAAGACAGTAACTGCTGCTCCCATTTTACAATGAAGATATTTGCACTTGTCTGCAATGGCTGAATCTGCACATTTGAAAGCTTCGATAAACGTAGTCCTTATATCATCAAACTTGTAATTGACAAATGTTTCATAGATACTATGCGCAACAATTTGGGCTGCAATATCTCCATGTTGTAAACCACCCATGCCATCAGCAAGAATGCATATAAGGCAAGAATTATCTAATTGCTTGCATAATATGAAATCTTGGTTTGTGTCGCCAGTTCCTTTCTGACTACCATATTTTGTTTCTACCATTTTTTATTGTTCTTCTTTTGGTGTAGAGCGAAATACTTCTGATATAGTCTGCCAAGTTCTTCTTACTTGGTCGTAAGTCAGTCCTGATTGAGAATTAAGCATTTGACTAATTAAGTGACTTCTCTCCTCTAATAGCACTTCTTCATCAATCTTATCTGCGTAATATAGCAGCTGCTCTTTGTTCAAGAGTTTCGCCAAGTCATTAGCCAACCAGTAGCCACCAGCAACGAATTCGTCAAATTCTTCCCAATCATACACTTCCATATATGCTTCTCTATCCAAGTTTGCCATAAGGTAGTTGTCTAATATGAACGACATGTCTTCAGCGTCCTTGTTTGTGGTAAGATGTCTGTCCATCCAAGCATTTAACTTCAACAGAAAAAGACCATGTAGGGAAGCTATCTTTACGTCGAATCGATCGTCTATACTAACCGTTATTGAATCAGAAAGCGCTTCGTCGAACCCTTTTACAGACATAGCTATCGTTTCTTCAGGAGGCCAATATATATTATCATCATCTTTTGCGACATATCCGTATGGCACAATATCTATTTCATAGTCGCCATAATAGAAGCGTTGTTGTTTATCCTTGTCTTTTTCGAATCCGTCAGCAATCAGGTTTTTCTTGATTTTGTCAAACTCTTGCCAGTTTGGGACAGCAATCGCCAAGTCCAAGTCTCTCGTCTTTCTGCGTGAAGAAGTGTTCAGCATCTCTTGTATAATAATGTCTCTGGCGGTAGCTCCTATAACAAAGAAGTCGTGCTCAATTTTACGGAAACAGATCGAAAGTTTCTCCAACAAATCCACAAGAAAAGGATTGTTAATCTTTTCACTTGTAATCCTTAAGCTCATTCTCGAATATTAGTTGCGCAGCCTCTAGGCAGCGACTATTGCCACTACCCATCAAGTCTGCATAGATTAAAATTGCAGGAATCTTTCCGTCGTTTGTTTCCCAAGTCCAAAATTTGTTATATAGATGTATTTCACCGTTTGCATCTTGCTTGACGGCACCAGTACGCATAAGATGAGCGGCTGGTAATTCTGTATATATGTCGAAACTTCCAGGTTGCAAGTAGCCATTGGTCAAGTTGGATGCAGGTTCTCCTCCCCATACCATTCCTTGTGGCAATTCTATATTTCTCCATTTGTTTCTTTTATCTTCCGTTCTAAATGCCATATTGCCTAAAAACAGTTTGGGCTTCAGAGTTTCATTGTAGTTGCTCACCCATAAATCGAGCAACTGTTTTTTATCTTTTATTATACGACCATTCTGAGTTTCGCAAACGAAACCGCGTCTTGCAAGTTCGTCCAAGATATTCTTTACACTACCCAAAGAAACGCCAGTCTGCTCTTTTATCTCTCGATAGGGCTTTTTAACGTTGCTCATATCTTGTAATAGATAAAATACGACCTTCAACCCCGCATCTTGAAATACAGGATATGTCTTTATCTTTGGCTCAATCTTTTTTCTCCCCTGATTGGATATTTGAAAAATCAAACTTCCTTTTTTGGTATATCTGATAAGACAATTTCCTACGCAATCCAGATAGTTTATCCCCCTGCTTGCCAATTCTGCTGACTGTTGTGGATTAATGTATTGGGTGATAAGCAACATTTTGCGTTTGTTGTCTTTCATAACTTGCATTGCTGCTAATGTCGGGTTTAATGTGGTCTTGGTTATATTTTCTTTGACAAGGCACAAGAAATCTATATTCATTATCTTAACAATGGTGTCATCTCCATCGACAGTTGTTGAAATAATGTCATCTATAGGCAGGCTTGCTTTTAGAGCATCCAATGCTTCGTTTATTATGATACTATTTGTTATCATTTTATGTTGTTTGTTCAATATTGTTGTTGTGTTCAATATGATTGAACGCTGCAAAGATAATGAACAAAACTTGAACGGATTAACTTTTTGTTCAATATTTTATCTTGTTCAATATTATTTAACAACGTTGAGACATTGAACATAATATGCTTCCCATATTTCTTCTTATAATTCTATTTTCAAACTGCTAAATAGAATGTTAGAATTATGAATTTATGGGTGCTTTTGCTCCTCCGCCTTCTTCACGCTACCAGCCTTCAGTATGAGTGCCTTCGCTTCTTCGTAGTCGGTGTATTGCGGGTTGCGCTCCATGAAAATCCTCACGGCGCGGTCAATCAGCTTGTTGTTTATCAGTTTGGCGTTCACCATTTTGTTGCCCTCAACACGTCCGAGGCGTATCTGCACCGTGGTGCTTATCATGTCGAAGATGAGCTTCTGCGATGTGCCAGCCTTCATGCGCGTGCTTCCCGTCACGAACTCCGGTCCGGTTATCACCTCTATCGGATAGTCGGCTTCGGCGGCGATGGGCGAGTTGGGGTTGTTCACGATGCAGCCCGTTGTTATGCCCACGGCGCGGCAGTGGCGGAGTGCTGCGAGCACGAAGGGCGTAGTGCCACTTGCCGATACGCCCACAACGATGTCGTCGGTAGAGACGTGCTTGTCGAGAAGTTGCTGCCAACTGTTCTCGGTGTCGTCCTCTCTTGACTCGCGTGTCTGCGTCAGACAGCCGATGCCGCCAGGGAACACGGCTTGTATCTGTGTTCCGTCTGTGCCGTACGTGTTCTGCACCTCGATGGTGTCGAGCGTAGCCAGTCGTCCGCCCGTGCCGCATCCCACGTAGAAAAGTCGTCCGCCGTTCTTCAGTTTGTGTTCCACCGCTTCTATAAGTCTGTTTATAGCCGGCAGCGCCTTTCCTATAGCAGCGGGCACCGTCATATTCTCGTTGTTTATGTCCGCCGTCAGCTGCTCCACGCTCATCCGTTCCAGATGGTCGTAGTGCGATGATTGCTCTGTGATTCGTTTGTCCATTCTGAACAATTCTTTAGTTTACTTTTAGCTCATATCCATTAGAAGAGTCTCGTTCTATACAATATTCTTCATCAAAGCAAGTTTGAATCATTTTTTCAAAGCTGTTAATAGACAAACCATTTTTATCATCGTCTCTCCATTGGTTGCTTAAAAAAACAATGTCATCACCCACTTTAAAAGGCTCTTCAAACCATCTTTTGTATGGGTTGCCATTTGTATAGCTACTTGCATTGTTTCTTTGTTTTAGTTCTTCCGTCGTTCCATGAAAAAAGAATCCTGCTAAAGAGAATTCGTCTTGTTTCTTTATTCCCCATAGTTTTTTCTTTGATAGATATGGAATTATAGATTCCAAGCCATATTGTTCTTCGAAGTATTTCATTACGTCAAATACGAATGATGAACATTTTTTGCTGCACACGATGGGAGCATCCTCCTCTATAGTATCTTCTTGTTGAACATTACTTTTGTCAATTTTTGGTGTATAATCTCCATTAAGATGCAGTAAGTATGTTCCATTTATAGCTGTTTTGCATAAGAAGAATTCTCGTTGCATCTCAATGGGCAATTTTACATGTTCATGACGAATGTCGATATGTTCTCTTCTGTCCTTCATGTACTCAAATTGTTCTGGTAACATTGATTGTAACTTATGAGCAATTGGAGAATTTGGAGTCCACAAAAGCTGCATCACTCTTGCGCCATTATTGCGCCTGAGTGAATACAAACGAGCTTTGTATTCCATGCCGTCTATTATGACTTCAATATCGACATTGTCGGTTTCTCTAAGAGTTTTACCATATGCCTCACTAACTGAATAATGAAACACCTGAGGTATTGTTAAACCATGATTGAATAAAGACCAATCGAGATCTTTATGCATTAATATTTCAATAGCACCTTTAGGTAATAAATCAATGTCTTGTTCTGCGACCAGAGAATATTTTATGCGTGGTATTGATGGCAAATCATATCTTTTGGCAGCACGTTCTTTCACGATAACGTGTTCGCGTGTAGTGTTAACTGTGATGCCTTTTTCTGGGTCATAATCAATGACTAAGGTTAGGTTACGTCTTAAATTGTTAAGTATTGGAGCTACTGATTTACTGATGGCAGGAAGAATTTCCTCTGTTATAAGGTCTTCTTCAAACTTGTCAACAGTTTCAAGTTGTTCTTTGTTAATAGGTACACCAAGTTTCCTCAATGTTTCTATAGAGTTATATAATTCTTCTAGTCGTGTCATGTATGTTTATAATATTTTGTTCAAAATAAATTTTTAGTCTTAGATTTCTGCGCGTCTCACTTCTCATACCCCTCATAGTAATAGCTCTGTTCGATGCCCTTGATAATCACTTCTCTGTTCTCGGTGTCTTCGGTTAGGTTCAGACTGAGCAGGAAGCGTATTTCGAGGTCGTTGATGGGGGAGCGTTCCATGGCAGAGAGGTACTGGTCTTTGTCAACAAACTGCCAGTTGACCACTTTGCCGAGCGCACGCTTCAGCATCATGTCGAGCCAGATGCGTGTAGCGCGTCCGTTGCCCTCCATGAAAGGGTGACAGACGTTTATCTCCACGTACTTCTCGATGATGTGTTCGAAGGTGTCTTCAGGCATCTTTTCGACGGCTGAGAGGGCGGCTTGTAGATAGAGCGAGTTGGCAAAGCGAAAGCCTCCTTTGGCGATGTTCTTCTCGCGAATGGTGCCGGCGAATGGGTACAGACCTTCAAACAGATAGCGATGTATCTGCTGAAGACCTGCTGCTGTGCCTACGGGGATGTTGTTTATGTCGCCCGACTCGAAGAGGCGGTGGGCGTTATGTAGCGACTTTTCGTCTATCTCTTTTGTTGTCATAATGCTGTTGTTTGACCACAAAGTTACGAAAAATAAATGGAAATATCTGCACTTGTGCTCTGCAATCTCTGCACTTATGCCGTCGGATCGCGTCCGCCGCCCAATCGGATCGCGTCCGCCGCCCAATCGGATTGCGTCCGCCGCCCAATCGGATTGCGTCCGCAGCCCGATCAGATTGCGTCCGCCGTCCAATCAGATTGCGTTCGGTGTACGATGACAGAGTGTGGGGTGGAATACATCAGAAGTGTTACTTCTACAGTCTCTTTCCTATCCATTTGGGCAGCACAACGGTGCCCATTACGAGGAACGGGTAGTAGAAGATGGCCCTCCAGAGCATTGCTGCGAGTATGGCTACTGAGGCATCGGGCAGATAGTCGGCGTAATAAAGGCGGAACATCAGTTCGGCTACGCCGCTGCCGCCGGGCGTGGGGCTGAGTATCGAAATCATCCACATCACCCATTGCCGGCACCAGGCTATGAGCATGTCGCCCTGGCAGTGGAAGGCGAAGAGTATGGCGGCTACGATGGCGAATCGCGCGAGCCAGGCAACGGAGGTGTAGCCCATCAGACGCAGCCAGAAGCGGCTGCCTTCGAGCTTCGCCTCCTGCGAGGCTAAGGTCATATCGTTGGAGAACCGCTCTATTTTCGGCTGGAACCTGCGCAACCCCGGTATCTTGCAGCATGCTTTCAGCACCCAGCCTAAGAACTGCGGACGATGGAGCAGCAGCACGTACAGTATGGCTGTCCATGCGGTTACGATGAGTGTGCTTATGAGGAAGACGACGTGTATGCCGCCCTTCAGCCATTCGCTCGACACAGTGGCGCCCGTGTCGCTTGCGGTGCAGAAAAGCAGATCTGAGGGCACGCATAGGTAGAGCACGCAGCAGCTGATGGCGAGAAAGGCTTCGTCGGCGAGCAGGGCTGCGAACATGGTGAAGATGCTTCTGCCCATGGTCACGCCCTCGCGGTTGAGATACACGAACGCCAGTCCGCTGCCGCCTACTGCGGAGGGAGTGACGGCGGAGGTGAACTCGCAGAGCACGTTGATGCGGAAACTCTGCGAGAGCGAGAGTTTGCGCTGACTGAGGTAGCGGAAGCGCAGCGTGTACATAAGGTTCTGGATGGCGAAAAGCAGTACGGCGATGCCCGTCCCGGCGAAGAATTGCGGGGACAGGTGTATCTTGCTCAGGGCGGCAATGTCAAACTCTCTTATCATCATTCCGGCAATCACCACGAGTCCGATTGATGCCGCCAGCCATAAGTGCCATTTTTTCATTCTGTGCTAAGTGTGAATTAGTTTGCTGATGTGTGCAAATTTACACAATTATACGTAATACTGCTTTCTTTGGCGCAATTTTATTATGCTTTGTTTGCGTATCTCAACTATTTTGGCGAATTTTGTATAATAGTATATTATAAACTATTTGTATATTCTCTCAATATATGCAAAACATGAAAGCAAGAAACGCACGGATAGACACGCTGAGAGTAGTAGCGATGCTGATGATTATTTGCGGTCATTTCATATATCACGGTATGCGCCATGTCGGTTTGCAGGAGTCGACGGGTGTGCCGTTTGCTGACAACGCAGTAGGACGGATGAATTTTGTGATGGCGCAGTTCTTAGGGTATGCGTGCAACATAGCCACAAACATATATTTTATGATAACCGGCTACTTCCTTGTGAAGCCCAGAACGTTGTCGTATGCCGTCAGCAAGTCGTGGAAGCTATGGCGTACGATAGTGTTCTACACCCTGTCCGTCTATGCCGTGCTTTGCGCTACGGGTGCGCTCGAATTCTCCGTCTCGCAACTGATTGAGCAGCTGATGCCTATACATAGCCGCAAGTACTGGTTTATGTCCAACTATATTGTGGTGCTTCTGCTGTCGCCGTTTGTGTCGAAGGCTCTTGACGCGCTGGCGAAGAAGGAGTATCAGGGACTGTTGCTGGTTCTGCTGTTGCTCAACTTTGCTGAAGGCAGTTGGGGGTATGGAGGCATCTTCAGCGGTGGTATGTCCGTGGTGTTCTGCCTCTCGCTCTTCACGTTGGGCGGCTATCTGAAGAAGTTTCCTCTGCCTGCGTTCCGTTTCGACCATGTAGCCTATCTCGTGGGCTATCTTTCGATATCTCTGTTCTTTACGCTTAACAGCTATGTGGGTCAGTTGGGAGTGTTTGGCGATGTTGATACGCTGCTGAATATCAGGGCGTTGGCAAACAATAGTGTACCACTGCTTAGTTCGGTATGCTTCTTCCTTGTGTTTGCAAGTGGCAGATGGAGCGTGCCGAACGGTGTTTCGCGCCTTGCGGTAGGCTGCAGTCCGTACATCATGGCGGTATATCTGATACACGACAACGTATATCTGCGTCCGTTGTTGTGGGATGGGGTGGTGCGTCCGTTGAACTATGTCAATAGCTGCTGGTTTCTGCCTTATTGCGTTGCGGTGGTTGTTGCGGTGTTTGTGTTCTGCCTGTCTGTGGAATACGTAAGGCAGAAAGTAGTGTCGTTAATAAAGAAATAAATGCATTTATTTTGTATTGTGTTCGATTTGCACTAACTTTGCATCATTATGATAGAAGTGAAAGTAAAAGACGCTGCTTTGCGTGAAGCGGCGATGCAAGATATGGATGCTTTCCTCGGCGTATTCATAAACGCTACGAAGGAGGCTATTGGCGGCGAGCTCAATGCTGAAAATATGCAGCAGCTGAGTGTGGCGCAAATTACGTTGTTGGCTTATGACATCCTGCACGAGGAGGTTATGGACGGCGGATTTGTGCAGCTGATATACAACGGCTACGGCGGATTTATCTTCGACAATCCGTTTGCGAAGGTGCTGCGCGACTGGGGCTTGCGCGACCTCGCGAAGATGCTCTTTGCTGTACGCAAACTCTACAAGGAATATGGCGCAAAGATACAGCGCGAGTGTAGCGACGACGAGTTCATGGCTATGTTCGAGCAGTTTCCCGAGTTCGACGACTACGACGACGAGTTCGTGGAGAACGAGGAGAACTGGACAGAGGCTGTAGCCCGTTATGTAGACGAACACATAGAGGAGTTCGTCGTTATTGAGGAATAAAAAAAGAGAGTAGGGTCGGCGGTGCAGGATGTTTTGCAATTATCAGCTACATCTGCGGCTTTCGGCTTCAAGACAATTATGAACAAGGAACAGGAACTCATTAGAAAGAAAAGTCCGGTGAGCATCCGCAACAAGAAGGCTTCGTTCGAATACTTCTTTGTGGAGACATACACCGCCGGTATAGTGCTTACGGGCACCGAGATTAAGTCAATCAGACTCGGAAAGGCGAGTCTGGTTGACACTTTCTGTTATATAAACAACGGCGAGGTGTGGGTGAAAGGCATGAACGTTTCGCCCTATTTCTATGGCTCGTTCAGCAATCACGAGGCGCGTCGCGACCGCAAGTTGCTGCTCACGCGCCGCGAGATATCCAAGCTCGAGGCGGCTACCAAGCAGCCCGGCTTCACCATTGTGCCCATACTCGTGTTCATCGACGAACACGGACGCGCCAAGGTGGACATCGCGCTCTGTCGCGGTAAGAAGGAGTACGACAAGCGTCAGACTCTGAAGGAGAAGGAAGACCGTCGTGAGATGGATCGAGCGATGAAACGCTATTAAACACACACACGAAATAGATGAAGAAGACTTTAAACGAAGTCGTTAAAGACAGGATAATGATACTCGATGGTGCGATGGGCACCATGATACAGCAATACGCGCTGACCGAGGAGGACTTCCGTGGCTATCGCTACCGCAAGACACCAGGACTGATGAAGGGCAACAACGATATGCTTAACATCACGCGCCCAGACGTGGTGAGCGATATCCACCGCAAGTATCTTGAGGCAGGTGCCGACATAATCACCACGAACACGTTCAGCTCGCAGCGCATTTCGCAAGCCGACTACCATTTGGAGGAAGCAGCACGCGAGATGGCTTTTGCCGGAGCACGGCTCGCACGCAAGGCTGCCGACGAGTTCGCTACCGACGAACGCCCGCGCTTCGTGGCAGGCTCGGTGGGTCCTACGAACAAGACCTGCTCAATGAGCCCCGACGTGAGCAATCCGGCTGCACGCGAAATCGACTATCTGACGCTCTACGACGTGTATCTCGAACAGATAGAGGCACTCGTGGATGGTGGGGTGGATATCATTCTCATAGAGACGGTGTTCGACACGCTCAACGCCAAGGCTGCCATAGATGCAACGATGGAGGCTGAGCGCAGAAGTGGCAAGCCCCTGCCCATAATGCTCAGCATCACCGTGAGCGACCTCGCAGGCAGAACGCTCAGCGGACAGACCCTTGAGGCTGTGCTGGCAAGCGTGAGCAGCTATCCGCTCTTCTCCATCGGACTCAACTGCTCGTTCGGTGCACCGCAGATGAAGCCGTTCCTGAAGGAATTGGCGCGAAAGTCACCTTATTATATTAGTGCATACCCCAACGCCGGTCTGCCCAACAGTATGGGCGAATACGACGAGACGGCTGAGTCGATGGCTCCGCAGATGAAGGAGTACGTGGATGAGGGACTGGTGAACATCATCGGCGGCTGCTGTGGCACAACCGAGAAGTTTATAGCCGAGTATGCAAAGATAGTGGCGGGCAAGCAGCCGCACACGCCGCAACCGAAGTCGCAGACCATGTGGCTCAGCGGACTGGAGCTGCTCGATGTTACGCCCGACATTCGCTTCGTCAACGTAGGCGAGCGTTGCAACGTGGCAGGCTCGCGCAAGTTTCTGCGCCTTATAAACGAAAAGAATTACGACGAGGCCGTTAGCATAGCGCGTAAGCAGGTGGCTGACGGAGCCTTGGTCATAGACATAAACATGGACGACGGTCTGCTCGACGCACGCGAGGAGATGCGCACGTTCCTTAACATAATAGCCTCGGAGCCCGACATAGCGAAGGTGCCGGTGATGATCGACTCGTCTAAATGGGACGTAATCACCGCCGGACTGCAATGTGTGCAGGGCAAGGCGATAGTCAACTCTATCTCGCTGAAGGAAGGCGAGGAGGTGTTCCTCAGTCATGCCCGCGACGTGATGCGTTACGGTGCTGCGGTCGTGGTGATGTGCTTCGACGAGAAGGGACAGGCTACTACATACGAGCGACGCATCGAGATAGCCGAGCGTGCATATAGTCTGCTCACGGAGAAGGTGGGCATGAACCCGCTCGACATCATCTTCGACCCTAACGTGCTTGCCATAGCTACCGGCATGAGCGAGCACGACAACTATGCGCTCGACTTCATTCGCGCTACCGAGTGGATTCGCACGAACCTGCCCGGAGCGCATATCAGCGGCGGTGTGAGCAACCTCTCGTTCTCGTTCCGTGGCAACAACTACATACGCGAGGCGATGCATGCCGTGTTCCTCTATCACGCCATAGGCAAGGGCATGGACTTCGGCATCGTCAATCCGGCTACGAAGGTGGCTTATGGCGACATTCCTGCCGACCAGCTCGAGATTCTTGAGGATGTGGTGCTCAATCGACGCCCCGACGCTTCGGAGCGTCTTGTGGAGCTTGCTGAAAAGATAAAGCAACAACAGGAGGCACTGAAGAACGGTGCGGCTACGGGGGCGGCAACAGCTTCGGCTGCCCAGCCCGAATGGCGCAAAGCTGATGTGGCTGAGCGCTTGTCTACGGCTCTCGTGAAGGGCGTAGCCGACTATATGGAGGACGATCTGCAGGAGGCACTTACAGTGTATCCGAAGGCGGTGGACATAATAGAGGGTCCGCTCATGGCGGGCATGAACAAGGTGGGCGAACTCTTCGGTTGTGGCAAGATGTTCCTGCCGCAGGTCGTAAAGACGGCGCGCACCATGAAGAAGGCGGTGGCTATTCTGCAACCGTACATCGAAGCCGACAAGAAGGAAGGCACAACGACAGCCGGAAAGGTGCTCATGGCTACCGTGAAGGGCGATGTGCACGACATCGGCAAGAACATCGTAGATGTGGTTATGTCGTGCAACAACTACGAGGTGATTGACCTCGGAGTGATGGTGCCGGCTGAGCAGATTGTAAAGAAGGCTGTGGCTGAAAACGTAGACATGATTGGTCTCAGCGGACTCATTACGCCGAGTCTGGAGGAGATGGTGAACGTGGCTACAGAGATGGAGCACGCGGGGCTCGACCTGCCTATTATGGTGGGCGGTGCTACTACATCGGAGATGCACGTGGCTCTGAAGATTGCGCCCGTGTACAGTGGCATCGTGGTGTGGGTGAAGGACGCGGCGCAGAACCCGCTTGTGGCGCAGCGACTGATGAACGCCGCCGACCGCAAAAAGTTCAAAGCCGAACTGGACGAACGCTATGTGCGTCTGCGCAAGGAGTATGCTGCGCATCAGCAGAAACTCTCGTCGCTCGATGAGGCTCGCAAGAATAAACTCAATTTGTTTGAGTAAACTTAATTCGTTAGAATAATAATACTTCCCACGTGGTTGGGGCTTTAATATAATTATTATGGTATTCAAGAAGAAAAGAGTTTGGCACTGTCTGCCTGGACAGGAGCCGACAGAACTTGACAAAAGAGTAATGTATTGGGAGAATAAGGGTAAGGAGGTGCCGTCGCGCGACCTTATCAAGACTCCTGAACAGATAGAAGGCATACGCCGCAGCGGTGTGGTGAACACTGGTGTGCTCGACGAGGTGGCTAAGCATATTCATGCTGGCATGAACACTCTCGAGATCGACCAGATATGCTACGACTACTGTACAGCACATGGCGCTGTGCCGGCTTGTCTCAACTACGAGGGCTTCCCGAAGAGTGTCTGCACAAGTATCAACGAGGTGGTGTGCCACGGCATTCCGAAGGAAGAGGATGTTCTGCAGGAGGGCGACATCGTGAATGTCGACTTCACTACTATCCTCGACGGCTACTATGCCGACGCTTCGCGCATGTTCATCATCGGCAAGACAACACCCGAGAAGGAGCAACTGGTGCGTGTGGCTAAGGAGTGCTTGGAGATAGGTATGGAGGCAGCTAAGCCTTACAGCTTCGTGGGCGACATCGGTCACGCTATCCAGAAGCACGCCGACAAGTATCACTACGGCATCGTGCGCGACCTCTGCGGTCATGGCGTAGGACTGAAGTTCCACGAGAAGCCCGACGTGATGCACTACGGACACAAGGGTACGGGTATGCTGCTTGTGCCGGGCATGGTGTTCACCATCGAGCCTATGGTCAACATGGGTACATGGAAGGTGTTCATTGATGCTGACGACGAGTATGGCTGGGAGGTTATCTCGGGCGACGAGAAGCCGAGCGCACAGTGGGAGCATACATTTGTTATGACTGAACACGGCGTGGAGATATTGACACATTAATAATTAAGAAGATGTATATATTAGGTATAGAGAGCAGCTGCGACGACACAAGTGCAGCAGTGCTCAACGACAACATATTGCTGAGCAACGTAACGGCTTCTCAGGATGTACACCGCGAATATGGTGGTGTGGTGCCCGAGCTTGCGTCGCGTGCCCATCAGCAGAATATCGTGCCAGTGGTGGATGCTGCGCTGAAGCGTGCCGGCATCACGAAGGAGCAGCTATCGGCTGTGGCTTTCACACGCGGACCAGGACTAATGGGGTCGCTGCTCGTGGGCGTGAGCTTCACAAAGGGCTTTGCGCGCAGTTTGGGCATACCGATGATCGACGTAAACCACTTGCAGGGTCACGTGCTGGCTCACTTCATAAAGGAGAAGCCAGAGGACACTACGCCGCCGTTCCCGTTCCTCTGTCTGCTCGTGTCGGGTGGCAACTCGCAGATTGTAAAGGTGAACGCCTACAACGATATGGAGGTGCTCGGTCAGACTATTGATGACGCAGCAGGAGAGGCTATCGACAAGTGTTCGAAGGTGATGGGCTTGGGTTATCCAGGCGGTCCTATCATCGACCGCTTGGCGCGTCAGGGCAATCCGCTTGCGTACAAGTTCTCCGAACCGCACATACCGGGCTTGGACTATAGTTTCAGTGGCTTGAAGACATCGTTCTTGTACAGTCTGCGCAAGTGGGTTCAGGACGATCCCGACTTCATTGAACATCACAAGAATGATCTCGCAGCGAGTCTTGAGCATACTATCGTAAACATATTGATGAAGAAACTGCGTCTTGCTGTGAAGCAGACTGGCATCAAGCATGTTGCTGTTGCGGGCGGTGTGTCTGCCAACAACGGACTGCGTAATGCTTTCCACGATCACGCGAAGCGTTTTGGCTGGACTATCTATATTCCGAAGTTCAGCTATACAACGGACAATGCGGCGATGATTGGCATCACAGGATACTATAAATACCTGGATAAAGACTTCTGCTCAATAGATAAGCCGGCGTTCAGCAAGGTTACATTCAAATAAGTAAATAATCATAAACAAAAAGAAATACAAAATGGAATTTGAAAAGAAAATACTTAGTCGCGAGATACAACAGTTTCTTTATGGATCTGGTCTTACTGTAGGCTCGGCAGAAAGCTGCACAGGCGGACGCATCGCAGAGTCGATAATCGCTGTTCCAGGTGCGTCAACTTACTTTAAGGGTGGTGTTATCTCATATACCAATGAGGTGAAGGAAAACCTGCTCGGTGTTGATCACAGTCTGCTTGAGGAGAAGACTGCTGTGTGCGAGGATGTGGCAAAGGAGATGGTAAAGGGTGCGATTAAGGCTCTCAATGTAGATTTCGCCATTGCGTCTACCGGAACAGCAGGTCCTGGTGGTGGCACAGCAGCAATTCCTGTCGGTACAATTTGGCTCGCCTGTGGCAATGCAGATAACATTATTACCATGAAACTCACGGAGGATTACGGTCGCGATATCAACCTTGCAATCGCAACAAGCAAGGCTCTGCAGATGTTTATCGGCTTTCTGAAGGACAATATGCCAAAGACAGAAGACAATGGTGTAGCTCCTAAGATTCCTGTTACGGAGTAAAGTAGGTGAACTTGGTTAAGTCTTTATTCTCCAAAATGGGTAAAAATCAGCACTATAGCACATAAACTGCGTCTGAAAACAAAAAAAACATTAAATACACAACTTTATTTAATGGAATGTTTTGCGGTTTCGAAAAAAGTCGTTAATTTTGCACTCTGTTTGGAATAGGTATCAAAAACGAATACAAAAAAGAAGATAGAAATGTCGAAAATTTGTCAGATTACGGGAAAGAAAGCCCAGATAGGTAACAACGTATCACACTCAAAGCATCGCACAAAGCGTTCTTTCGATGTGAACTTGTTCAGCAAGAAGTTCTACTATGTAGAGGAAGGTTGCTGGATTAGCCTCAAAATTAGCGCAGCGGGTCTGCGTCTCATCAACAAAGTGGGCTTGGATGCTGCCCTCAAGCAGGCTGTGTCTAAAGGCTATTGTGACTGGAGTGACATTAAAGTAATAGGAGAATAAGTAAATGGCATCAAAGAAAGCAAAGGGCAATAGAGTTCAGGTAATTCTCGAGTGCACCGAAATGAAGAATAGCGGTCAGCCTGGTACAAGCCGTTACGTGACTACCAAGAATCGTAAGAACACTCCTGACCGTATGGAATTAATGAAGTATAACCCCATCCTTAAGAAGATGACTCTTCACAAGGAGATTAAGTAATAATACATAGACTATGGCAAAGAAAGCGGTCGCTACCCTCCGTGAAGGTTCTATGGATGGTCGCGCATACACAAAGGTTATCAAGATGGTACGTAGCCCGAAGACTGGTGCTTACGTATTTGACGAGCGTATGGTTGCCAATGAGGCAGTAAAGGACTTTTTTAAGAAGTAATATTCTGAAAGTTTAAATATAATGGGATGCATTGAACGTTGATTCAATGCATCCTTTTTTCGTATATAGAGGGTGGTTTTCTTTTGTTTTGAGGCGGTTTACATGTTGTTTGCTTTGGCGTGCTTCGCAGGTTTGTTATAAGGATAGATTTGTTGTTATGTCGTTGATATTCAGGTAATTGTCTGTTCTAAAAAACTTTAAAAAACCTTTCGTGCTTGTTTCTAAATTTGCACAATTCGATAATTTTGAGTAATTTTGCACACGGTAAGAAAAAAGGATAGCGTATGCTTGTTGTTTTAGTGAGGCTATCTGAAAGTATCTAACGGAGTTTTGATATGCGTATGAATTGGTTTTATCGCCTATCATGGACGCTATTTTCGGTGAAAACTTCTTCTGTTTGTTTTGAAGAAGTGGAAGCTCTACATTGATATAACGTTTGTTCCGGGGTGGAAGAGATGTTGTATGTGTTTAAGGGAAAGGGTTCGGGCTCCACAAACAATTTAACATGATTAGAATTTTTAGAATTGTATTATTTGTAGTATGTGTATTTGGGGTAAATCCCGTAATGTTAGCGGAAGAAACGGTTGAAAAGAAAACTGTTTGCACAAAAGAATTTGATTGGGAACCGGTGATGAATGCAATCATTCAGGTTGAAAGTGCGGGAAATACAAAAGCCGTTAGTGGTAAGTCGTGTGGTGCGATGCAGATTACACCAATTCTTGTAGCAGAATGTAACAACATTCTCAAAGGACGCAATAGTAAGACACGTTATACGCTACGTGATCGCTTTAACTTGGAAAAGTCGAAGGAGATGTTCTTGCTTATGCAGTCGAAATTTAATCCAAGTAATAACGTGGAGAAAGCCATACGTGCATGGAACGGTGGCAATAATTACAACAAGAAACGCACTCAAAGATACTTTGAGAAGGTTATGAAGGAATTGAAAAAGCAATAAACTTTAATGATAGATGCTCTGCAAGACTTTGTTTTTGCAGAGCGTTTTTGCTTTTATGTACTTGGTTGCTCTTTGTGGAGATGGATAGTTGAGATTGTCTTTTTGCAGATATAGAGTGGGGCTTTACTTGATATATAACAACTGTATAGTCGAAACTTTGTTTGTTTAGTATAAAACGCATGAAAAAGTGCAATTTCTTACGAAAAAGTGGAGTGAAAATTTGGTAGTTTCCCTAAAAGTAATTACCTTTGCACTCGCAATTCAGAAATGAGTTGCTTGCATAAAGATAGAGTATGCACCCTTAGCTCAGTTGGTAGAGCAACTGACTCTTAATCAGTGGGTCTA